>OMEH01000840.1_pt1 | contig 14149 bp, 8 predicted proteins | sample 1645391 | NCBI WGS metagenome assembly OMEH01 (sample SAMEA103958133, study PRJEB25191) | human gut metagenome | biome: human-associated habitat [ENVO:00009003]; feature: intestine environment [ENVO:2100002]; material: feces | place: Germany | collected 2013/2015 | reverse complement strand
TGGTGGTATTGCGTACCAAGGCTCAGAACGGATTTTGTCCCATGTGTACAAAAGAATGCCATACGGTGATGAACCGTCCCAACTCCTTTTGGGGGCAGTTTTGGGGGCAAATTTGCGAGACGGATTCTGACTCGCAACGCTCAAATAAATGAGCAGCTTTGGTTCCATTGAGAAATGTGGATACTTACATCACAGGGTTTACACAAGTGAAAAGCCCAGCAAACTAATATATAAGTTTTACTCCCTAGCAAGAAGTTGTACGCAAGCCAACTCTACACCATCCCCACACACCACCCCTGTCGCCGCGAGAAATGCCTCTGTTTGGGCGCGTTCGCAAAGCGTCAGCACCGATGCCCGCCCAGCCATATACCACCCCAAATTCCCTGCCTTTGGGGCTTTTTTGCCCAAGAACGGCTTTTCCTGCGCAGGCTTTTTCCAGACGGGTTTCACCTGTACAGGAAAAGCCTGCACAAATAAATTAAATACTAAAAAAGCAAATACGAATCCTATCTTATCCGCAAAACATAAAATTCGGATTTTTATGCTGTAATCCTACAGTGATGCGTACAACTTAACACCGGAGAGTACAACTTGCGATTGCAGCTTTCATGTTGGGCGTAGTATAATTTATACAGACTCACCGCTTATCAGCTTGGTTCATGGCGGTCAGCACCTGCTCAAACAGCGGGCGCATGGATTCTCCGTAGGCAAGCAGGGCTGTAATAGGCTCGTCTTTCACATACTCCAACATCGGATTTTCCAGAAATTCCGGCGCGTACTGCCGGAAAATCGCCTGCGCCACCGGGTGTTCCATGATGACGCGCAGCGGGGTTTCCAACGAATAGCGGTCTATTTCCAAGCTGGTTTCGGTGGCATACTCATAGCGATAGCTGCCACTGCCCAAGGTCAGCGTTTCGGTCTGTTCGGGCAGGGTCAGTTCGGCGGTGGTGTTGGCGGGAACCGTGACATCCACCGTGATCTTGCCGCTCTCGCACCGCCACGCAATGGCAATTTTGCCGTAGACACTCTCGTAGGTCAGCTCGGCGTGGGTGATGCCCTTGATAAACTGCGGGCGCAGGGCAAATTTCTTGTAACCGGGCTCCAGGATTTCAAGCCCGCATAGCTTGGTGTACAGCCAGTTGCCGATGGAGCCATAGGCGTAGTGGTTCAGGCTGTTCATGTTGGCGGGGTTGAAGCTGCCGTCCGGGCGGATGGAATTCCAGCGCTCCCAGATGGTGGTGGCACCCATCTTGACCTCATACAGCCAACTGGGGTCGTCCTCCTGCAAAAGCAGCCTGCCGGCAAGGTCATGCCTGCCGTTTTCGGACAGGGTCAGGCAGGCAAAGGGCGTGCCGATAAACCCGGTCAGCAGATGCGTTTTATGCGCACCGATGTTCTTTTCCAGCGCGTCCAAAAGGCGCGGGCGGAACTCGTCCGGCACCATGTCAAAGTGCAGCGCCAGGATCAGGGCGGTTTGCGTTTCGCTGACAAGACGCCCGGTGGGGGTCACATACTCGGCGTGGAATGCCCGCACAAGCTCCTCACGGCGGCGGCTCCAGCGGCGCGCGTCCTCGGTGTACTGCAAAACGGCGGCGGTATCCGCAAGGATCTGCAAGCTCCACGCAAAGCAGACATTGGCAGCAAAGTAGTCATCCGTCGCGCCCTTGCGCTCATCACCCAAGGCATTCGCCTCGGCGTCCAGCCCCAACCAGTCGCCGTACTGGAAGCCCGTCTGCCACAGCCCGTTTTCGCCGCACTGGCTCTCGATAAACTCGACCCAGTGCTTCATGCTGTCGTAGCTGTGCTGAAGAACGCGCTTGTCGCCGTAGGCGCGGTAGAGTGTCCACGGCAGCACAGTCACCACATCGCCCCAGAACGCCGCGCCGTCCTGCTGGTTGCCCAGAATGTTCGGCACGACCTGCGGCATACTGACATCGGGCCCCAGTTCACTGGCCAAGTCACGAAGCCACTTGGTCATAAACGGCATAATGTTCTCATTGAACGCCGCCGTGGGGCAGAACGCCGTCACATCGCCCGTCCAGCCCAAACGCTCGCTGCGCTGCGGACAGTCAGTGGGGATATCCAAAAAGTTATCCCGCTGGCTCCACTGGATGTTCTGCTGCAAACGGTTCACCCGCTTGTCAGAGCAGGTAAAATGACCGGTCTGTGCCAAATCCGTGGAGAGATGGCACGCCGTAAACTGCACGTTCTGCCCGTATTGCAGCCCCTTCACGCAAATATAGCGGAAGCCGTGCCATGTAAAATGAGGGTGCAGCGTCTGCTTGCCGCCGCTCAAAATATAGGTGTCGGTCGCCTTCGCCCAGCTGAGGTTTTCGGTGTAAAAGTTCCCGCTCTCGTCCAGCGATTCCGCGTGGCGCAGGGTAAGCTTCTGCCCCTTGTCACCGTAAATTTCCACCTCGACCCAGCCGGTCAGGTTCTGCCCAAAGTCAAAGAGGTGGTCACCGTTGGGAGCCGTAAATTCCTTGACAACAGGCACCCTTTGCAGGCAGCGGACCGGTTCGTTCTCCTGCCCGAGGAGGGTGTCAAAGCCGTAGTCAAACAGTCTGGCGGGCTGCGGTGCGGCGGGGTCTGCCGTAAAGTCCTGCGTTTCGCCATCGTAAATTTCGGAGAACTGCACCGCACCGGTCGTGCAAAGCCAGCTTTCGTCGGTGCCGAGCCATTCCTCATGCCCGTCCTCATAGGTGATGCAAAGCGCTGCCAGTGCGGCGGTGGTGTCGCCGTAGTGGTTGGGCTGCGGCATAAAGCCGAGCTTGCCCTTGTACCAGCCGTTCGCCAGCGTCAGCGCCACACGGTTTTTGCCGCTATGCAGCGTTACGGCGTAGGTCTGGTACTGCAGGCGCTTGCGGTAGTTCGTCCAGCCGGGGTGGAAATACGTGTCATCCACAGGCTCGCCGTTGATCTCCGCCTCATACACACCCAAGGCGGTTGCGTAGAGACGCGCTTTTTTGACATTGCCCTGCACGACAAAGTCCTTATACAGCACCGGGCTGACGGGGCTGGCTTTGTCCGGCGCGTGGGTGATTCACTGCGCCTTGCCCTCAAACGCGCTGCCGTTCAGCAAGCCTGTTTCAAACCGGCTTGTGCCCTCGGCGGTTTCGCCGTGGTTGTCCCATACCGTGACCGTCCAGTCGTACTCGGTGCGCGGGGTCAGGTTGGGGCCAAGGTACTCGTTCAGAATACTCTGCGCACTCGCCACCGTGCCGGAATCCCACACAACATCCCCGCCCTGCACGATTCGCAGTCGGTAGGACGCCTGCACGGTGTCCTGTTGGTCGCTGTCCAGCTTCCAGCCAAAGCGGGGCTGCGCCTCGTCCAAGCCCAGCGGTTCGCGTTTGTATTCTGTTGTTAAATCGTACAATTTTAGCATTAAAGCCCGCCTTTTTTACTCCACCGTCAAATCCACATATTGCGGCTCGTACCCTTCTGCCGTGACCGTGACGCGCACCTTGCCCGGCTCGGTTCCGGCACGAATGACAGCCAAAGCGCGTCCGAGCCATGTGGTGTGGCTGCTGCCGAGGTAGGTTTCATCCGTCTGTGTTGCAGCACTGCCGAGGGCCTGTAAGGCAGCCGGACCTTCGATTTCCAGATGAACCTTTGCGTTGGCGCACGGTTTCCAGATGCCTGCCGCATCGGTCAGCGTGATAGGGATAAAACAGAGTGACTGACCGTCTGCGCGCAAGGTCGTTTTCTCCGGGGCGAGATGCAGCCGGGTTTTCTGTCCCGCTGTTTGCAGTGTGGTTTCTCCAAGGGCGTTTCCGCTTTTATCCAGTGCCACGGCTTTCAGTGTGCCGGGTCGGTAGGGCAGCTTGAAAATCGCGCGGAATTTCTTTGTGCGCTTTTTGCCAACCGGCTTATCATTGCAGTACAGCGCCACAAATTCTGCATCGCTGTACACTTCCACCGTGGCTTTCTGCCCCTCACATCCGGGCCACGTCCAGCTTTCCACGGCGTTCGTCATACGCCACGCGCTGCCCGTCATTTTTCTGCCGTTCCAGTTGACCGGGCGCACACCCAAGTAAGGTGCTTTGCGCAGGCTCCACACCGCCTGCTGGAAATAACTTTCCGCTGTAATGTTTCCCGTTAAATCAATCGCACCGCTGCCCGCCGCAATCGGCAGACCCGGCGTATCCTGCGGGATCATCTGACCGATGCCCGCTTCGCCCAGATAATCAATGGCCGCCCATGCAAAATCGCCAATCAGCGCTGTATGCTTTTGCACCTGCGCCCAGTTGTACGGCAGCTCGCCAATAATCGTCTCGCTGCCCACCATCAGGCGATTCGGATAGTTTTTGCAGTCGTCCTCATAGCGGGAGGCCGCATAATTCAAGCCGAGAACATCCAGCTTTTCCGCCACATCGCGGCAGGCAGCGTCGCCTTTTTTGCCCTTGCTCATGTAAAACATCAGCGGACCGAGATTCTGCGTGACCATGTTGAAGAACGCAGAACCCGACTCTTTCTTTTTCTCCTCCGGCTGCTTGGGCGGCAGCGGCTCCGGCTTGTAGGGGCCGCTTTCTTTATACACGCCAATGCCTTTCTGTGCGTAGACGTTCAGCAGCACATTGATGCCCGCTGTCACGGGGCGGGTATCATCCAGCGCGTGGACAAATCGGGTCAGCTTGTCAGCCGTTTCCACGCCCTGCGGGAAGGCCGTTTCCGACACCTCGTTGCCGATGGAATACAGAATCACGCTGGGATGGCTGTAATCCTTGGCAATCATAGTGGTCAAATCATCCTGCCAGTTTTCGGCAAAAATGCGGGAATAGTCATGGTAGGTCTTGGGTGTGTACCAGCCGTCGAAGGCCTCATCCATGACATACATACCAAGGCGGTCACAGGCATCCAGCAGGGCGCGGCTTGCCGGGTTATGGGCGCAGCGCACGGCGTTGTAACCCGCCTTTTTCATAATGCGGATGCGGCGTTCCTCGGCATCGGCAAAGCCACAGGCACCCAAAATGCCATTGTCGTGGTGGATGCACCCACCGCGCAGCTTGACCGCCTTGCCGTTGACGCACAGACCGGTTTTTGCGCTCCATGTCAGTGTGCGGATGCCGAACGTGACGGATTCCTCGTCGTTTTCGGTCTTGACCACGCAGGTGTACAGGTTCGGGTGTTCGGCATCCCACAGCTTAGCCTGCGGGATCTCGATGCCCCCCGGCGCACCCTTTGCCACGCACTGCGCACCATCCCAAATTTCCACCGCCGCGTGTTCGGTTTCGGTCTGCACCTCAACTACGGCGGGAGCAATCGACACCGTGCGGATCTTTACCGGGCGCACGCCGTCTTTCGGCTTTACCATCAGATGCACAGGGCGGTAGATGCCGCTGCCCGTGTACCAGCGGCAGTTGGGTTCCAGACTGTTATCCACCGTGACGCGCAGGGTGTTTTCCCCGGCACGCACTTTTCCGGTGGCATCAGCGGTAAATTCCGTATAGCCGTAACGGTGTTCGGCAATTTTTTCGCCGTTCAGATAAACGACCGCATTCTGATACACGCCCTCAAACAAAAATGTCAGTGCCTCATTCAGGTGCTCCCCCGGCAGAGAGAACGTCTTTTCATAGGCATATTTCCCGCCCGGAAAATAGCCGCAGTCCTTGCCGTTTTGGCAGTTTTCCTGCCGGGGTTCCTCCAGCATGGCATCATGGGGCAGATGCACGGTGCGGCAGCTTCCATCTGCCTTGTAAAAGCGCCAATCGGCGTTAAAATCCAATATCATAATAGCTCCCTCTTACGCAAAACGGGGTGCATCGGTCGGATGCACCCCGCAGTTTTATTTTACAATGCGGAAAAAAGCCAAGTCGTTGGTGACAAGCTCTGTCTTTACGGTGAGTTTGCCATCCGCATATTCATACGGAGCCGGGGCGTAGTCCACGGCACTTTCCTCAATGACCTGCTGTACCTGCGCCGGGGTCATGTCCTCCGGCTCACCCATTGCCTGCCAGCACTTCAGCGGGTTGCCGTGTTCCTCGTCGATGCGGCAAAGCTGCACGCTCTGCGGCTTTGCGTCCAGTTCGACCTCGATCTCCACCGGGGTGGCCGGGGTGCTTTGCCCTGCAAAGTGGTGCAGGTTCTGTTTGGTAGCCAGCACGGTAAGCTGTGTGTCGGCAGCATCGCGGAATGCTGCCACACTCACCTCGCCGTCCAGTGCGCCGGGCAGCTCCAGCCGTTTATCCCCGGCCTGCCCCAGCAGGCGCAGTGCGTGGAAAAGCGGTTTTGCGATACCGTGCTGGGTCACAAGACCATACCCGCCGTGAAATTCCTCCGGGAAGGGGTGAATTTCCTCAAAAATATCGCTGAAGCACCAGATGCTGGATCCGTCGATGAAATCCTCAGCACTGAGAGCCGCGCGCACATCGTAGGCGGCTACCTTACGGGTATCGTTACCGGGCGCGCCAAAGGTTGCGCAGCCGTTCCATTCGGTATAGTATACCGGCAAACCGTCAGCCTGCTTCTGTACCTGCTCGGCGGCATCGCGCAGCAGATCGCGATTCAGGTCATCCGTCTCGGTGTTGTCGGGCATCGTGCGGCGGAACATCGGCAGCAAGCCATCCTCCGGCTTTAAACCGGCAAACAGCTGGGTAAAATCGACCTTGTATTCCGCTTGAATCTCCGCAGTGTCCTTCATGTGATCCGCGTCTTTCTGGTCACACACCTCGCTGATGGGATCTCCTGCATACTGATGGGTCGTGATGAAGTCCACCGGCGCATCATGGGCCTTGCAGTAGTCCACGAACGCCGCGACCCACTTGCTGTTGCTGGTGGCGGGACCGCCGACCTTCAGTTTATCATCCACTGCTTTGACAGCCTTGGCGGTGATTTCATACAGACGGAAATAGTCCTCTTGCGTGCCGTCAAAGAACGGAGTTTTCAAGTCCGGCTCGTTCCAGACCTCAAAGAACCATGTTTCCACTTCCTCTTTGCCGTAGCGGTTCAGCAGAAAACGGACAAATTTCTGAATATACGCCTGCCACTGTGCCTCATCCTTCGGCGGGGCAATGCATGGTTTCCAGTAAAAGGTGCCGCGTGTCGGGCGCTTGGCCATCGGGCTGGGCATGAAGCTCAACTCCACAAAGGGCTTCATGCCGGCTTTCAGCACATTGTCATAGACCAGTCCCGGCAGGCGGAAGCTATTCTCATAGAACGGCACCTGCTCGGAGCCGGGCATCGGCATGACCGTGGACATGGTGTCATAGGTATGCATATCATCGCTGAAAATACCGTGGAAACGCACCCGTTCAATACCCAGTTCGTCATGGATCTGCTTGAGCTGCTCACAGTAATCGGTGCGCATTGCCATGGCTGCATGACCGCTGCCGACGCAGAACTGCCAGTGCTTATGGAACGGCTTTGCAGGTGCATTTGCGGGAATCGTGAATTTCATGATCTTATTCCTCCGACTTTTGTGTATGCCGCTTGGCAACTTCCGCACGCATGGCGGGAAGTTTTTCCTCCAGATCGAAGCCGCGGAAAATCAAGAACATGCCCACATTCAGTACGATGGGCAGATAGTTGGAAAATGCGTAGATAGCATAGCGCATCGAGGTTGTGGCCGCGCTTAGGGTGGAATCGTAGGAGCCAATCATCAGGAACAGTGCCAGAACCAGCGCACCCAGACCGCCGCCGACCTTGTTGCCGAAGCCAATCGCACCGGAAGAGACGGCCACCAACTTTTTATCATATTTGTACTCATTGTAATCGACCGCCATTGCCAACAGAACGCCGTACAGGCACATCAAAGGGATCTGTAAAAAGCTGCCTACCAGACCGGAGCCGATGTACGCTGCCAGATTGGTCGGTACAAAGCAGCGCACTGCGCAGGAAGCTGCATACCCCAGCAGACCCAGATTGATGGTTCCCTTTACGCCCAGCTTTTTGATGATGGGGTTGGACAGTGCGAAGCCTAAAAACGTGGAGAGCAGACCGGCCGAACCGGCAATGGCTACCAGATTATCATTGCCGAAAATCCACTTGCAGTAGTATGCGCCGGACGACGAAGCGACGGCCGAGGAAACCGCTGTAATCAAGTTGAACAACAGCACGATGACCCAGTATTTGTTGCCGAACAGGCACTTGACTGCCGTAAGGAATTCAACGGGTTCTTCCTCCGGCTCTGCTGCTGCGGTGTCACCCTTGACCGCTTTACGCATAGCCTTGCTGCCGTTGGCGTAGCAGATGAGCAAGCTCAGCAGAACGATCAGTGCAATGACCGCGCCGTACTTGATCCACGCCGCCTGCGTGCCGCCCAGCATATTCGTGACGGGAATCGTTGCGATGGCAATGACCATGCCGGAGGCATAGTTGCCGACCGCACGCAGAATGCCCATGTTGCCGCGCTCCTGCTGACTCCTGGTGCGCACGATCATGGTTGCCGCAAAGGGTGTGGCAATCATTGTGTAGATGACCGCTGTAATCAGCAGGTTTGTCACCAGTGCGTAAGCGACAGCCGGAATCTGACCGGCTTGGATGGGAACCGTGAACATCATTACCGTGATAACCGCGGCCGGGACCGCCATACGAAGCATCCACTTGTAATACTTCATATTGCCGCCCTTGGAGTGGTCAATGATATTGCCGAACCAGATGTCCGTCAGTGCATCCACGACCTTGGCGATGGCCATGACCACACCCACGGAGCCGACTGCAATCCCGACTTTATCGGTGTAGAAGTATTGCAGCTGACCTACAAGGTTTGCCATAAGGCCCAGACCCAACTGGCCGGAGAAGTCCGCGAGATAGTCGCGCTTGCGCATTACGAGCGCTGCGCCGTCCTTATCCACAGTGGGGCGCACTTTTTTACCAAATGCCATATTGTCTTCCTCCTGTTTTTCGGGAACTCTTCCCGTGTTTCTGAATTTAGTATAGCATCTGCCGTTCCGTGCATATTGCATTATTTGACTTGATATTGTAAAATCAAATTATCAATCTGTGGGAGGTCTGCCCCGTGGATACCGCACGCTATATCCGCATCACCAATCTCTGTATGCTGTTTTTCCGGGCCGAGGGGATCGCATTTTCCCTATACGACAAACGAGATACCTGTCACCTGCAGTACCCGGAGGAGCCGCAGCGCAACACAGCTGCACTGTTTGCTGGCCGTGACCCTGCACGGACGCTGGACATCTGCACCACCCCCAGCCATGCAGGCTATGCTTCCATCCGGATCAAGGGCGGCTGGCGGATCGTTATCGGCCCTGTCTATAACGCAAGGCTCAATGAAAGCCTTGTGGATGCCTTTATGGCAGAAAATCAAATCCCGGCTGCGCAGCGCCACGCAGCCGATACAATTCTGGAGGCCGCGCCAAATCTGAGTCTGCTGGAATTTTTCGACAAGGCCGCGTATCTCTACTACTGCATGGACGGTGAAATCCTTGACCCGTCCGTCTACTTTGATTTGACGAACGACCGCGACAGCTTTACTGTTGGCCGCGATACCGTCGAGAACCTGCTGGAGCGCAAGGAAAATGAGAAATTCCACAACAGCTACCAGTGGGAATTGATGTTTTACGATTTGATTCGGCAAGGCGACCCGGAGAGGTTAATGGCTTTTCTGATGCAGGATAGTTCAGCCCGGGTGGGTCACGGCACAATGGCTGATACCCCGCTGCGGCAGGCAAAAAACATTTTCATCGGTTGCATCACTAAAATCGGTATGATGTCCGCCATCCCTGCCGGAATGGACGTTGAACTAACCTACCAGCTGATAGACAGCTATGTGCTGGACTGTGAGCGCGCCGCGACAGTGCCGGAAATTGATCGTTTACAATTAAGCGCTGCCTTGGATTTCTGCCGCCGCCTCGGAGAACTGCGCCTGCCTGCGGGTATCAGCCGCGAGGTATACACCTGTATGTCCTACATCCGCAATCATGTGAACACCCCTTTGAGCCTTAACGATGTGGCTGCCTCTATCGGGCGCAGTGTGTCCTACACCGGGAATCTCTTTAAGAAAGAAACCGGTCAGACATTGGGCAATTATATTGCGGAATGTCGGCTGGAAGAAGCCAAAAGCCTTTTGTATTATACCGATATGACGTTGGCCGAAATCAGCAGCTACCTCTGCTTTTCGAGCCAGAGCTATTTTCAGAACGTATTCAAAAAAGAATATGGTGTTACCCCGATGCAATATCGCAGGCAACACCATACCGAATCATGATATTCTGTTGTTTTTGATTACATCCGCATACCAGTAGAACGAATCCTTCGGGATGCGCTGTTGGGTCTGATAGTCCACATACACAAGACCAAAGCGCTTATCGTAGCCCTCCGCCCACTCAAAGTTGTCCATGATGGACCAGTAGAGATACCCGATCACCGGGATGTTCTCGTCCACGGCACGCTGTAAACCTGCCAAATAGCGCTTGACAAAGTCGATGCGCTGGGGGTCATGCACTGCGCCATCGCTCATGACGAAGTCTATGTTTGCCATACCGTTTTCCGTAACGATAATGGGCAGATGGTAGCGCTCCGTCAGGAAACGTGCCGCCCAGTACAGAGCATCCGGCGTAATGGGCCAGTCCATTGCCGTGCGGGGCATACCCGGCGTAACGGCGGGGTTGGGACCCATGTACTCATCATAGTTGGAGGCATTGTAGCAGTTAAAGCCGAAGAAGTCCAGCGGCTGACAGATGACCTTCAGTTCCTCCGCCGTGAAGAATGGCTGCAGACCCGCCGGGACACAGCCGAGAACGGCCGGGTCTGCCCACCAGTTGAAATGCGAGAAGAATGCCTGCTCCGGGAACATCTGGGTGCGGGCTTTTTCTATGTCATCCGGCGATTCGTTCTCCGGCAGGTAGACACTGCCGTTCAGCGCCATACCGATTTTCGGGGCCAGCTTGGCGCGGCTGCGCAGCACGCGAACCGCCTTGCCGTGCGCCAGCAGCACATTTTTTGTCAGCGCCGCCAGCTTGTTCATCATCACGGCGGGTTGCTCCTGCATCAGGCTTTCAAACGGCGCGTGCGCCCCCGTAAAGTAGCCGTTGCCGATGAAGGTCGTCGGCTCATTGACGGTGAACCAGAACCGCACCCGGTCGGACAAGGCATCCGCCACTACACGGGCGTAGTTGGCGAAATCATCACTGATTTCCGCATTGTACCAGCCGCCTTTTTCGTGCGCCCACATGGGCAGATTCCAGTGGAAAATCGTCACCATCGGCTCAATGCCCGCTGCTTTCAGTTCGTCCACCAAGTCGCTGTAAAAGGCAAGACCCTTGGGGTTGACCGTGTCGGGACCGGACATCACGCGCGGCCAGCTGACGGAAAAGCGATACGCCTTGACGCCCAGCTTTTTCAGCAGCGCTACATCCTCCTTGTAGCGGTGGTAGTGATCACAGGCGATAGTACCGTTCTCGCCGTGCTTGACGTGCCCCTCGCTCAAAGCATCCCAGATACCGGGAACCTTGCCGTCCTCATTGTAGGCACCCTCGATCTGGTAAGCAGCACTGGCCGCACCCCAGAGAAAATTCTTCGGAAAGCTCATCTTGTTTCCTCCTTTATAGTTCTGCAAGCCGGTCATACAGCCCCTGCAGAATTGCACTCAGTTTTACTGTGTCGGGGATGACTTGAATCATGCCCACCGACAGAATATCATTCAGCTTGCGGTACACCATGAAGTCCAGTGTTTCTTTCGGTATCATATCGAACATACCGTTCGTGAATTGATTTACGATTTCTTTTGCGCGCGGATTTTCAAGAATTTCCCCAATTGTGCTTTCACCGTTCAAGGGATAGGGGTTCTTACCCTCTATCATCAGCGGGGCTTGTGCCAAAATGTTCTCCGCCGACAATGCCAGATACAGCGTGTGCGCCCCGATAGGCTGCACCCACTTATCCATTCGTGCGTCATAGCAGCGCAATGCCTTTTTGCTGACCGATACATTCACAACTGTTTCCTCACCGGGGGCAAGGCGCACCTTGGCATACCCCACCAGTGTGCGGTCGGGGCGCAGCATGTGGGGCTTTTCCTCGCGGGCATAAAGCTGTACGACCTCGCTGCCGGGGCGGCTGCCGACGTTTTTTACCCGCACAGGCACATTCAGTGTCTCCTGTGTGCGCATATCCCAGCGGAAGTCATTTTCACACAATTCCACAGAAAAATCCGTGTAGCTCAAGCCGCATCCGAACGGATACTGCACAGCTAACTTGCGCTTTTCGTAGCTGCGGTAGCCCACAAACACGCCCTCACCGTAGTAGGCATCGTTGCCCTCACCGGGAAAGTTTGGGTAGGCGGGCGTGTCCTCGTAACGAATCGGGAACGTCACCGGCAGGCGGCCTCCCGGCTCGGCCAGCCCCGTCAGCAGATGTGCCGCTGCCACGCCGCCCATGCAGCCGGGAATGAAGATGCAAAGCACTGCATCCGCGTAAGGCAGCCAGTCCGCCATCTCTACCGGTCCGGAAATATTCAGCAGCACGACGGTTTTCATGCCTTTCTGCTTTGCCTGCTTCAGCACCTCGGTCATGCGGGTGCGGTCTTGTTCCTCTACCGCCATGCTTTCGCGGTCCACATTTTCCCCGGCCGGGGCAGCCGCCGTGTACACCAGCGTGTCGGCATCGGTCCATTCCTCAAAGGCCGCCACGCCGCGCAGTTTGCGGTATTCGTCCAGCACATTGCTGTGCAGGGCCGTCTCCACCGCCGTGGAGCCGCTGCCACACTCCAGTGTGTCGCGGCTGCGCGCCCCCCAGAACACAACACGCCGGGTCTCGGCCAGCGGTAGGACGGCATTCTCGTTTTTCAATAGCACCGCGCCGTCTTCAATGGTCCTGCAGGCGGTTTGCAGCAGTGCATCGGCGTCATACTGCGCGGGGATGCGGCGTTGATTTTGTTTGATCTCCACGATAAGCTGCAGAATATGGGTCACGCGATCATTCAGAACTTCCTCGGAAAGCCGCCCCTCCTGCACCGCCTGTTTGCAGGCGGTCATATCGTTTGGACCGGGCTGAATCAAATCCATACCCGCCGCCAGCGTACCTTCCTTGTTCTGCCCGGCTGCGCCCCAGTCGCTGACAATGGCGCCGTCGAAGTGCAGTTCCCCGCGCAGCAAATCTGTCAGCAGCTTTTTGCTATACGAGGTGAACTCTCCGTTCACGGCGTTGTAGGCGCTCATGATACACAGGACGTGACCATCCTCGATGGCTGCCTCAAACCCACGGGCATACAGTTCCATCATAACCCGTTTTGAAAGGTTAGAGCTTGTTGTGTTGCGGTTCGTTTCCTGGTTGTTTGCGAGGAAATGCTTGGCACAGGCCGCAATGCCGGCGCTCTGCATACCGCGTACAAAGGCTGCCGCGGTCTGAGCCACCAACTCCGGGTCCTCGCCGTACATTTCATAGTTACGGCCGCCCAGCGGGTCGCGGGCAATATCCACGTTGGGACCAAAGCAGACATCCACCCCGGCGTCACGCAATTCCTGTCCGACCGCGCGGCCGATGGTCTCGGCTGAGATCGGGTCAAACGACGCGCCGATGTTGATGCCTGACGGGAAGCTGATATGCTGCCGACCGCCCGGACGGTATTTTACCGCCTGCTCCACAAGGTCGGTCATCAGTGCATCGCCCTTGTACTTTGCCGCGGCCTCGTTGAGATCAACGCGGTTCAGCGCCACCATTTCCGGCGTGGCATACGCCGTACGCGGGTCATCGGCACGGCAGGGGTCTGTTAAGTAGTCCAGCACCACATGGGTGCCATTCAGCCCGGTCGCGCCGTCCATCAGATAGATGGCGGGCACATCCATATCCGGGATAGGTCGTGTGTGGCAGGCGCGGTAGCACCCCACCATATCCAATTTTTCATCCAGCGTCATCTCCGCAACCACCTGCGGGATGCTTTGTAAGTTGCTCAATTTTGCACGCATACAGTTTTCCTCCCTCTCGCGAATGAATTCTGTATCCAGTATAGCGTGCCGTGGAATCTGCGTATTGTAATTTTCGTGATGCAATTGTAATTTTTGGCTGGCTACCGCAGGGAATGAATCAGAACCGATTCACTTTTTCGAGTCAAGATTTTTGGATGAATCAGAAGTGATTCACTCTTGAGAGCATATACGAATTTGTGCGGGTATCGGGTTTGTTTGTCATCGTTTTGGGGGTAGACGTGTTTTGCTAGCATAGCATGTGGTCATCCACATGCACATTTCTGGGG
>OMEH01000834.1_pt1 | contig 14205 bp, 5 predicted proteins | sample 1645391 | NCBI WGS metagenome assembly OMEH01 (sample SAMEA103958133, study PRJEB25191) | human gut metagenome | biome: human-associated habitat [ENVO:00009003]; feature: intestine environment [ENVO:2100002]; material: feces | place: Germany | collected 2013/2015 | reverse complement strand
CGCAACGGTGTGCTGTTTCCCCGCAAGATCGGCGGGAAATTCGCGATGCTTTCGCGTCCGAGCGACAACGGGCATACGGCGTTCGGCGACATTTTCTATTCCGAGTCGCCCGACATGGAGTTCTGGGGACGCCACCGCCACGTGATGTCGCCCGCGGCGTTCGAGGTTTCGGCCTGGCAGTGCATGAAGATCGGCGCGGGGCCCGTGCCCATCGAGACCAGCGAAGGGTGGCTGTTGTTCTACCACGGGGTGCTCCGTTCGTGCAACGGCTACGTCTATGCGTTCGGCTCGGCATTGCTCGACCTGGATGAGCCGTGGAAAGTCACGGCGCGCAGCGGCCCGTACCTGATCTCCCCGCGTGAGACGTACGAGTGCACGGGCGACGTGCCGAACGTGACGTTCCCCTGCGCGGCGCTGCACGACTCCGCGACGGGGCGCGTTGCGGTCTACTACGGGTGTGCGGACACGGTTACGGGGCTTGCTTTCGGTTATATCCCGGAGATCATCGACTTCACCCGCAAAAACAATATACGCTGATGCCGCTGCGACGAACGCTCTTAACTGCTGCGCTCGCCGCAGCCGTTTTCTCGACACCGCTGCGTGCGCAGGAGCCTGCCGATTGGGTCGACCCGTTCATCGGGACGACCAATTTCGGGACGACCAACCCCGGCGCCGTATGCCCCAACGGGATGATGTCGGTCGTGCCGTTCAATGTGATGGGCTCCGACGAGAACCTCTACGATAAGGACGCCCGGTGGTGGTCGGCGCCCTATGAGTACCGCAACAAGTTCTTCACGGGCTTTGCACACGTCACCCTGAGCGGCGTGGGATGCCCCGAGCTGGGCTCGCTGCTGGTAATGCCGACGGCGGGTGCGCTGGACGTCGATTACCGCAACTACGGCAGCGCATATACCGGCCAGACGGCCTCGCCGGGCTACTATTCGAACCTGCTGACCAAGTACGGTATCCGCACCGAGGTGACGGCCACGCCGCGCACGTCGGCCGAGCGCTATACCTTTCCGGAGGGTACGGGACATATTCTGTTAAACCTGGGCGAGGGGCTTACCAACGAGTCGGGAGCCTGGGTGCGCCGCGTGAGCGACACCGAGGTCGAGGGCATGAAACTGCTGGGCACGTTCTGCTACAACCCGCAGGCGGTGTTCCCGGTCTATTTCGTGATGCGCGTCTCGAAACGCCCCGCGGCCACCGGGTTCTGGAAGAAACAACCCCCGAAACAGGGCGTCGAAGCCGAGTGGGACAAGGATGCCGGCAACTACAAGCTCTATACGCAATACGGCAAGGACATTGCCGGCGACGACGTGGGCGTGTGGTTCTCCTACGACATGCAGCCGGGCGAGCAGGTCGAGGTGCGCATGGGCGTTTCGTTCGTGTCGGCCGAGAACGCCCGCCTGAACCTCGAAGCCGAGCAGCAGGGGCGCTCGTTCGACGACATTCGCGCGGCCGCACGCCGCACGTGGAACGACGACTTGGGGCGCATCCGCGTCGAGGGCGGTACCGAAGCGCAGAAGAAGGTCTTCTATACGGGGCTTTACCATGCGCTGATCCACCCCAACGTGCTGAGCGACGTCAACGGCGAATACCCCGCGATGGAGAGCGCCGAAATCCGCACGGCCGAGGGCAACCGCTATACGGTCTTCTCGCTGTGGGATACTTACCGCAACCTGCACCAGCTGCTGACGCTGGTCTACCCCGAACGCCAACTGGAGATGGTGCGCTCGATGGTCGGCATGTACCGGGAGTGGGGCTGGCTCCCCAAGTGGGAACTCTACGGCCGTGAAACCTTCACCATGGAGGGCGACCCGTCGATCCCCGTGATCGTCGATACCTGGATGAAGGGGCTGCGCGATTTCGATGTGGACGCCGCCTACGAGGCGATGCGCAAGTCGGCCACGACGCCGGGCGCGCGGAACAGGATGCGCCCCGACATCGACCCCTACATCGAAAAAGGCTATGTGCCGCTGGGCTTCTACGCCCGCGACCTTTCGGGCGACAACTCCGTGTCGCACGCCCTGGAATACTATATCGCCGACCACGCGCTATCGCTGCTGGCCGACTCGCTCGGCAAAAAAGACGACGCGGCGCTGTTCCGCGCCCGCTCGCTCGGCTATAAGAACTATTACAGCACCGAGTCGGGCACGTTCCGTCCGATTACCAGGGAGGGTAAATTCCTCACGCCCTTCGACCCGCGCCAGGGCGAGAATTTCGAACCCGTCCCCGGGTTCCACGAAGGTTCGGCCTGGAACTATACGTTCTATGTCCCGCACGACGTGGCCGGACTGGCCCGGCTGATGGGCGGCAGGCGCCGATTCATCGACAAGCTGCAGATGGTCTTCGACCAGGGGCTGTACGACCCGGCGAACGAACCCGACATCGCCTATCCTTACTTGTTCAGCTATTTCCAGGGCGAGGAGTGGCGTACGCAGCGCGAGGTACGGCGTTTGCTGGACAGGTACTTTACGACAGCCCCCGACGGCATCCCCGGCAACGACGACACGGGCACCATGTCGGCGTGGGCGGTCTTCTCGATGATGGGCCTCTACCCGGACTGCCCGGGGGAGCCTTACTATACGCTTACATCGCCTGTTTTCGACAAGGTGACCGTTACGCTCGACCCGAAATACTATCCGGCCGGGGAGCTCGTTATAGAAACGGAGCGCTCCGGAGCCGGCGACGTCTACATCGGCTCGATGACCCTCGGCGGCAGGCCGCTGAAGAAATACCGCATTTCGCACGGTGAACTGGTAGGCGGCGGCCGGCTGGTTTTCGGGTTGCGACCCGAGCGCAAATAAAAACAACATGTGTCCCTATGAATTTAAAATCTCTCTCAGCTCTCGGCGCAGGCCTGCTTTTGGCGGCCTGCTCGCAGGCACCCCGTACGGATTCGCTGACGCAGTATGTCGACATGCGTATCGGCACGGGCGGCCATGGCCATGTATTCATGGGCGCCAACGTCCCGTTCGGCGCCGTACAGCTCGGCCCCACGAGCATCCCGCAGTCGTGGGACTGGACGTCGGGCTACCACATTTCCGACACGACGGTCATCGGTTTCAGCCACACACACCTGAACGGCACCGGTATCGGCGACCTGTTCGACGTCACGGTGATGCCCGTCGTGGGGCAGGTGACCTATGCCCGCGGCACGGAGGACGACCCGCAGTCGGGCATGTGGTCGTATTTCAGCCACGCCAATGAAAAGGCCCGCCCGGGCTATTACGCCACGCGGCTCGACCGCTACGGCATCGACGTGGAGCTGACCGCCACCAAGCGCGTCGGCCTGCACAAATATACCTTCCCGGCATCGGCCGATGCCGCCGTGGTCTTCGACCTCGAGAACGGCGGCTGCTGGGATGCTCCGACCGAAACCTTCATCGAACGTGCCGACGACCATACGATCAGCGGCTACCGCTACTCGACGGGCTGGGCGAAAGACCAGCGGGTCTATTTCACGGCCGAATTCTCCAAACCCTTCAAGTCGCTAGCCATTTACGAGGGCGGCGAGGACGGCGGCCTGCGCGAAGGCGACAGCTTCAGGGCGGAGCGCCTTTACGGCCGGGTCGGTTTCGACACTTCGGCCGGAGAGACGATCTATGTCAAGGTCGCCATTTCGCCCGTGAGCATCGAGAATGCACGCCTGAACATGCAGGCCGAGCTTCCCGGCTGGGACTTCGAAGCGACGGCCGCAGCCGCCGACCGGGCGTGGAACGCCGAGTTGCAGAAGGTGCGCATCGAGACTTCGGACGACGCCGCACGCCGCATTTTCTATACGGCGCTTTACCACACGATGGTCGCCCCGTCCGAATTCTGCGACGTGAACGGCGACTACCGCGGTTCCGACGGCAAGATCTACCGCGCCGCGCCGTTCGTGAACTATACGACTTTCTCGCTGTGGGACACCTATCGCGCCGCCCAGCCCCTCATGACGATCCTCCACCCCGAGAAGATGCCCGACATCGCCAATACGATGCTCCATATCTACCGGCAGCAGGGCAAGCTTCCCGTATGGCACCTGATGGGTAACGAAACCGACTGCATGGTCGGCAATCCCGGTATCCCGGCCCTGGCCGACGCCGTGCTCAAAGGCTACGGCGGCTTCGACAGGGAGCAGGCCTACGAGGCGCTCAAGCAGTCGGCGATGCTCGGCGAGCGGGGTATGGATCTGCGCATGAAATACGGCTATATCCCCTGCGACCTCTTCAACGAGGCGGTGGCTTACGACATGGAGTACGCCCTCGCCGACTGGGCCGTGGCACAGGTCGCCAAAGAGCTGGGCAAGACCGCGGATTACGACCATTTCCTCGAACGAAGCAAATCCTACCGCCATTTCTTCGATCCGCAGACCCGCTTCATGCGCGGCCTCGATTCGAAAGGCCGGTTCCGCACGCCTTTTAATCCGTTCCGCTCGACACACCGCGCCGACGACTACTGCGAGGGCAACGCATGGCAGTACACATGGCTCGTGCCGCACGACGTCGAGGGGCTGATCGGCTGTTTCGGCGGCAAGGAAGCCTTCACCGGGAAACTCGACTCGCTGTTCGTCGTCAGCTCCGTGCTCGAGGGAGCCGCCTCGCCCGACATCTCGGGCCTGATCGGTCAGTACGCCCACGGCAACGAACCCAGCCACCACGTCGTCTACCTCTACACGATGATCGGTCAGCCGTGGAAGACCGCCGACAAGGTGCGCGAGATACTGACGACGCTCTACCACGACCGGCCCGACGGGCTTTCGGGCAACGAGGACGTGGGGCAGATGTCGGCATGGTACGTCCTCTCGTCGCTGGGTTTCTACCAGGTCGAACCCGCCGGGGGCCGCTATTTCTTCGGCTCGCCGCTCTTCGACAAGGCTGAAGTGCGTGTCCGCGACGGTGTGCTGACCGTCACGGCGCATAACAATTCCGCCGCGAACAAATACATCCAGGCGGTGAAGCTCAATGGCAAGCCGTATACGAAACCCTATATTGCCTTCGACGACATCGCCGCGGGCGGTGTGCTCGAATTCGAGATGGGTGCCGAACCCGCAGTGTGGTATGAACTCTAAACATCGGAAGGCCATGAAAAAAGGATATATCGCATTTGCCGCCCTCTGCGCCGCCGCACTCGCTTCGTGCACATGTCCTTCGGCCGGGGAGCAGCGCCTCCGTCCTTCGGAGTACGTTTCGACGCTGGTCGGTACGCAGTCGGATTTTTCGCTCTCGACGGGCAATACCTATCCGGCCATCGCCTTGCCGTGGGGCATGAATTTCTGGACGCCCCAGACCGGCAAGATGGGCGACGGCTGGGCATATACTTACGGGGCGCACCAGGTGCGGGGGTTCAAGCAGACCCACCAGCCTTCGCCGTGGATCAACGATTACGGCCAGTTCTCGCTCATGCCCGTGCGCGGGGAGGATAAATTCGACGAGGAGTCGCGCGCCAGCTGGTTTTCGCACCAGTCCGAAGTGGCCAAACCCTATTACTATAAGACTTACCTCGCCGACCATGACATCCGCGTGGAGATCACGCCGACCGACCGTGCCGCGATGATGCGCTTCACCTTCCCCGACTCGAAGGAGTCGGGTGTGGTGATCGACGCCTTCGACCGTGGTTCGCAGGTCGGGATGGTCGACGACCGTACGATCGTCGGTTACACCACGCGCAACAGCGGTGGCGTGCCGGAGAATTTCCGCAACTGGTTCGTCGTGCGCTTCGATACGCCGTTCAGCGCCATCGAGCTGACCGATGCCCCCGGCGGATACAAACCCGGCAGCAACCTGCTCTATCCCGAAGGGCAGAAGTCCGTCACGGGCGAACATGCCGTGGCCAAGGTGCATTTCGCGACCCGCCGCGGCCAGCAGATATGCGCCAGCGTGGCGTCGTCGTTCATTTCTCCCGAACAGGCGCTGCAGAACCTCCGGGAACTGGGTAGCGACGATTTCGAAACGGTGAAGTCCAAGGCGCAGGCGCGCTGGGACGATGTGCTGGGACGCATCGAGGTAGAGGGCGGTACGGACGACCAGTACCGTACGTTCTATTCGTGCCTCTACCGGTCGGTGCTCTTCCCGCGTAAGTTCTACGAGGTGACCGACCAGGGCGAGGTCGTGCATTACAGCCCCTACAACGGCGAGGTGCTCCCCGGCTACATGTATACCGACACCGGGTTCTGGGACACCTTCCGCAGCCTTTTCCCGCTGCTGAACCTCGTTTACCCCTCCGTGAACGCCGAAATCCAGCAGGGACTCGCTAACGCGGCACGCGAGAGCGGTTTCCTGCCCGAATGGGCGTCGCCCGGGCACCGCGGCTGCATGGTGGGCAACAATTCCGCTTCGGTGGTTGCCGATGCCGTGGTGAAGGGCACGAACGACAAAGACCTCGGGGTGCTCTACGATGCGATGGTGTATGCCACGGAGCACGTGCACCCGACCGTTGCGTCGACCGGACGCTGGGGGCACGAGTACTACAACGAGCTGGGATATATCCCTTACGACGTGAACATTCCCGAGAACGTGGCACGTACGCTCGAATACGCCTACGACGACTGGTGTATTCTGCAGGTGGCGAAGAAACTGAACCGTCCCCAGGCTGAACTGGACAAGTGGGCGGCGCGTGCCCGGAACTACCGCAATGTCTTCGACCCCGAAACCCGTCTGATGCGCGGTCGCCTCAGGGACGGCAAGTTCCAGGCGCCGTTCAGTCCCTACAAGTGGGGCGACGCCTTCACCGAGGGTAACTCGTGGCATTATACGTGGTCGGTATTCCACGACGTCGAGGGGCTCGTCGACCTGATGGGCGGCCGGGAGCAGTTCGTCCAGATGCTCGACTCGGTATTCGTCGTGCCGCCGATCTACGACGACAGCTACTACGGATTCCGCATCCACGAGATCACCGAGATGCAGGTGGCCGACATGGGCAACTACGCCCACGGCAACCAGCCTGCGCAGCACATGATCTACCTCTATAATTATGCGGGTGCCCCGTGGAAAGCCCAGTACTGGGCGCGCGAGGTGATGGATCGCCTCTATTCGGCCTGTCCCGACGGCTATTGCGGCGACGAGGACAACGGCCAGACTTCGGCCTGGTATGTCTTTTCCGCCCTGGGGTTCTATTCCGTCTGCCCGGCTTCGGACGAATACGTCGTCGGTTCGCCGCTGTTCCGCAAGGCCGTCGTGAACCTCGAAAACGGGAATAAGATTGTGCTCGAAGCGCCGGACAACAGCCCCGAGAACCGTTATATCGGAGCCGTGCAGTTCGACGGGAAATCCTATACGTATAATTTCCTGCGCCATTCCGACCTCGTGAAGGGTGCCGGCGTCCGCTTCTCGATGCGTCCCGACCCCGATTACACGCGGGGTACGGAGCCCGGGGATGCCCCTTACTCGTTCAGCCGCGAATAACACGGACGGGTTGAACCGATGTCAATCCGCCGCGGCCGGTTCCGGCTGCGGCGGATTTTTTGTTTTTGCCGGAATCCCGAAATGTCGATAATTTGTCAATAGAATATGCCCGGGGATTTTGTAAATCGGCTGAAAAGCGCTACTTTTGTAACGTTGTTTTGACAATTGTTAGGTTAATCCGAACACCTCCCCATGACATCTACCGACAGAATCGACCAACGCGAACGTAAGAAACAGCAGGGCCAGGCCGCTGCGTTCTATTCGTCGTCGTGCCGACAGCAGGATCGGAGTACGCAGATGCAAGGGCAGCAGGTGTCCGGGAGCGGAATACGCAGATAGATACCAGACCGCCATGACATACGTGTCGTGGCGGTCTGTCTTTTTTTCAAACTTAAAACCAAAGGTATGAAGGTCGGTGTTATTATGGGCTCGGTGAGCGATTATGAGGTGATGGCCGATGCCGTCGCCATGCTCGGACAATTCGGGGTCGATTTCGAAAAGCGCGTGGTGAGCGCCCACCGTACCCCTGACCTGCTGTGCGAATATGCCAAGACGGCCAAAAACCGCGGTATCGGGGTGATTATTGCCGGCGCGGGCGGTGCCGCGCATCTGCCGGGCATGGTGGCCTCGATGACCACGCTCCCCGTGGTGGGCGTCCCCGTGAAGTCGCGGGCCCTGAACGGGCTGGATTCGCTGCTTTCGATCGTGCAGATGCCTGCGGGCGTTCCGGTGGCGACGACGGCCATCAACGGGGCGAAGAACGCGGCGCTGATAGCCGTGTCGATCCTCGCTCTGCAGGATGCGGAGCTGGCTGCCCGGCTCGAAGCGTTCCGTGCGAAACAGACCGCCGACGTACTGGCGGCAGAACTTTAATCCGGCAGGGGAGGCGGCTATGGCAGAGAAAACGAAAACGATCGGTATCATGGGCGGCGGTCAGCTGGGGCTGATGATCGTCGAGCAGGCGCACCTGCTCGGGGCGCGCACGCTGTGCCTCGACCCTGCGCCCGACGCCCCCGCGTTCGCGCTGAGCGACGGGCACATCGTGGCGGCGTATGACGATGCCGCGGCGCTCGAAGAGCTTTGCCGCCGCAGCGATGTGGTGACCTACGAATTCGAAAACGTCCCGGGCAGCGTGCTGATCCCGCTGGAAAAGAAATACAACATCCCGCAGGGTTTCCGCCCGCTCTACGATTCGCAGGATCGCCTGCGCGAGAAGGACAATGCCCGCGCCAACGGGCTGCGGACGCCCCTGTACGCCGCCGTGGACGACGAGGCGTCGCTGCGTGCCGCCTTGGCCGAGATAGGATTCCCGGCGGTGCTCAAGACCCGTACGCTGGGATACGACGGCCACGGGCAATTGGTGTTGAAGGACGAGGCCGACGTGCCGCGTGCGCTGCCGATGCTCTCCGTACCCTGCATCCTGGAGGCGTTCGTGCCGTTCGATTTCGAAGCCAGCATCGTGATGGTCTCGGACGGGGAGCGCGTCATCCATTTCCCCATCGGGCGGAACGTCCACCGCGACGGTATCCTCGACCTGTGCTTCGTCCCCGCCGAGGGGATGGACGACGGCCTGCGCAGCCGCATGGCTGCGGCCGGCGAGCGGTTCATGAAATCCTGCCGCTACCGCGGGATCCTCGCCATCGAGTTCTTCATCCGCGACGGGGAGTTCTATTTCAACGAAATGGCGCCGCGGCCCCACAATTCGGGGCACTATACCATCGAGGGATGCACGACCAACCAGTTCCGCGAATTGGTGCGCTTCCTGCTGGGCGAACCGTTGCAGGAGCCGCGGCTCGTGGCGCCGACCGTGATGAAGAACATTTTGGGGCAGGATCTCGAAGCGGCCGAGAGAGTCGCCGCCGAAAACCGCCCGGGTGTCCATGTCCACCTTTACGGCAAGACCGAGAGCCGTCCGAAGCGCAAGATGGGGCATATCACCTTCGTCGGGATGGACGCCGGGGAATACGGTGCCGCGTGGGCTGACAGATTCGTAAAATAAGTGCAAACGAAATAACATGGAAAACTACCGGATTTTTGTTGAGAAACATCCCCGTTTCCGGGTCGAGGCCGACAGCCTGCGCCGGGAGCTGAACACCAATCTGAACCTGGACATCCGCAGCCTGCGGTTGCTCAACGTCTACGACCTGTTCGGGTTCAGCCGAGAGCTGCTCGAAAAGAGCCGTTACAGCGTCTTTGGCGAAGTGGTAACCGACAGCGTGACCGATTCGTGCGACCTGGCGGGACGGAAATACATCGCCGTGGAGTACCTCCCCGGCCAGTTCGACCAACGTGCCGCGTCGGCCGTCGACTGCGTGCGGCTGATCGACCCGTCGGCCCAGGTGCGCATCCGCTCGTCGAAGCTGTTGCTGTTCGACGATGCCGTTTCCGACGAAGACCTGGCGCGCATCCGCCATTACTATATCAACGCGGTCGAGTCGCGCGAGAAGAATCTGGACGTGCTGACCGACATGGAACAGGCCGAGGTGAAGCCCGTCGCCGTGCTGGAAGGCTTCACCAAGATGACCGACGCCGAACTGGAACCCTGCTGCAAGCGGTACGGGCTGGCGATGAATGCCGACGACCTGCGCGAGGTGGTGAAATACTTCCGTTCGGAGGGGCGCGATCCCTACGAAACCGAGCTGCGCATCCTCGACACCTATTGGAGCGACCACTGCCGCCATACGACCTTCACCACCGAGCTGGAGGGCATCACGGTCGAGGAGTCGTTCGCAAAGGACGAGATCGAGGATTCGCTGGCCCTCTACCTGCGCATCCGCCGCGAACTGGGGCGCGAGCACAAGAGCATCTGCCTGATGGACATGGCGACCATCGGCGCCCGCTACCTGCGCAAGAAAGGGCTGCTGGACGACCTGGAAGTGAGCGACGAGAACAACGCCTGCTCGGTATACGTCGATGTCGATGTCGACGGGGCGACCGAGAAGTGGCTCCTGCAATTCAAGAACGAAACCCATAACCACCCGACCGAGATCGAGCCGTTCGGCGGCGCTTCGACCTGTCTGGGCGGCGCTATCCGCGACCCGTTGTCGGGGCGCAGCTACGTCTACCAGGCCATGCGTGTAACGGGTGCCGGCAATATCTACCAGAAGGTGTCCGATACGCTCGAAGGCAAGCTCCCGCAGAGCGTCATTTCGAAGAAGGCCGCCGCGGGCTACTCCAGTTACGGCAATCAGATCGGGCTGGCAACGACCCATGTGCGCGAGATTTACCACGACGACTATGTGGCCAAGCGCCTCGAAGTCGGTGCCGTGGTCGGTGCCGTGAAGGCTGAAAACGTCCGCCGCGAAAAACCCGTCCCGGGCGACAAGATTGTCATGCTGGGTGGCCGCACGGGGCGTGACGGTATCGGCGGCGCCACGGGTTCGTCGAAAGAGCACAATACTAAGTCGCTCGAAACCTGCGGCAGCGAGGTGCAGAAGGGCAATGCCCCCGAGGAGCGCAAACTCGAACGCCTGTTCCGCCGCCCCGAGGTGACGCGGCTCATCAAGAAATCGAACGACTTCGGCGCCGGCGGCGTCAGCGTCGCCATCGGCGAGCTGGCCGACGGGCTGGATATTTATCTCGACCGCGTGAAGACCAAGTACAGCGGCCTGAATTCCACGGAACTGGCGATCAGCGAGTCGCAGGAGCGCATGGCCGTAGTCGTCGAGGCGAAAGACGTCGCCCGGTTCATGGAATACTGCCGCGAGGAGAATATCGAGGCGGTCGAGGTGGCCGACGTGACGGATACGGCCCGTATGCGGATGTTCAACAAAGGGCGCAAAGTCGTAGACCTCGCGCGTGAATTCATCGACAGCGCCGGGGCGAAGCACTATGCCGAAGCCATGATCGGTGAGGTGGAGAACCGCGATCCCTTTGCCCGTGAGGTCGTGGGCGCGACGTTTGCCGAACGCTTCGAGGAGAACCTGCGCGACAACAATGTCGTCTCGCAGCGCGGCCTGATCGAAATGTTCGATTCGACGATCGGCCGTTCCACCGTGCTGATGCCGTTCGGCGGCCGCACGCAGGGCAGCGAAACGCAGGTGTCGGTGCAGAAACTCCCGACCGACGGTTACACCGACACGGCCAGCATCATGGCCTTCGGCTACAATCCCTACCTGGCCTCGTGGAGCCCTTACCACGGTGCTGCGTATGCCGTCGTCGAAGCTGCTGCCAAGGTCGTGGCTGCGGGCGCGCGTTATGACAGGATGCGTTACTCATACCAGGAATATTTCGAACGCATGACCCGCGATCCCCGCTCGTGGGGCAAGCCGCTGGGTGCCCTGCTCGGTGCGCTGAAGATGCAGGTCGAACTGGGCCTGCCCTCGATCGGCGGCAAGGACTCGATGTCGGGCACGTTCCAGCATATCAACGTCCCGCCCATGCTGATGGCCTTCGGCATCACGACGGTGAATGCCGGGACGGTCATTTCGACCGATTTCAAGAAGGCCGGCAACCGTATCTACCTGGTGCGCCATACGCCCAGGGAGAACCATATGCCCGACACGGCGCAGCTGAAGGACAACTTCGGCTTTGTCAGCGAAAATATCGAACGCGGCAATATCCTCGCCGCATGGTCGGTGGGCTTCGGAGGTGTCGCCGAAGGTCTTGCCAAGATGGCTTTCGGCAACCGCATCGGCGCCGAGGTGGAGATGGACGAGGCGGAACTCTTCGGATACGCCTATGGTTCGATCCTTGTCGAGAGCGCCGTCGAACTGACCCATCCTGCGGCCGGGCTGCTGGGTATGACCGCAGCCGAAGGGGCGTTGACCGTCAACGGCGTGAAAATGCCGCTCGACGCCCTCTACAAGGCCAATACCGAGAAATTCGCGGCCGTTTACCCCGACAAGGGGGAGAACCATGCCGGGGTGATGACCTCGGAGCCCGCACCCCGGACTTTCGCCTATCGGGGCGAAGCCGTCGAACATCCGCTGGTCTATATCCCCGTGTTCCCGGGCACCAACTGCGACTACGACACGGCCAAAGCATTCCGCAAGGCCGGGGCCGAGGTCGAAATGAGCGTGTTGTGCAACCTCGGGGGCGACGACATCCTGCGTTCGATCCGCGAAATGAAGGAACATATCCGCCGCGCCCATATCTTCGTGCTGAGCGGCGGCTTCTCCGGCGGCGACGAGCCGGACGGCTCCGCCAAATTCATCACCGCTTTCTTCCGCAACCCGGAGGTGCGGGACGCCACCATGGACCTGCTGAAAAACCGGGACGGCCTGATGCTGGGCATCTGCAACGGTTTCCAGGCGCTCGTCAAATCCGGCCTGCTGCCTTACGGCCGCCTGGGCATGGTGACCAAGGATTCGCCGACGCTGTTCCGCAACGACATCAACCGCCATATTTCGCAGATCGTCTCGACGCGCGTCTCGACGCTCAACTCCCCGTGGCTCGCGGGCTTTGGCCTGGGCGACATCCACTCGATCGCTGTCAGCCACGGCGAAGGCAAGTTCGTCGTGAGCGAAGAACTGGCCGGGGAGCTGTTCGCCAACGGGCAGGTGGCCTTCCAGTATGTCGATCCCGAAGGGCGTGCGACGGCCGAGGCGCCGTACAACCCCAACGGTTCGTCGTATGCCATCGAGGGCCTGGTGTCGCGTGACGGCCAGATCCTCGGCAAGATGGGGCATACGGAGCGTTACGAGAAAAACCTCTTCAAAAATATCGCAGGCGAGAAGGAGCAGTCGCTGTTCCGCAATGCCGTCAACTATTTCCGCAAAAATTAGTACAACATAAAACTTAAACTCACAAACACCATGAAACAGCTCGAAATGCTCTACGAAGGCAAGGCAAAACAGGTTTTCCGCACCGACGATCCCGACAAGATCATCATCCACTACAAGGATGCGGCAACGGCTTTCAACAACATCAAGAAAGCCACGATCGAAAACAAGGGCGTGCTGAACAACGCCATCTCGACCCTGATTTTCAAGGAGCTTCAGAAGGCGGGTGTTAAGACCCACTATATCGAGACGATCAACGACCGCGACCAGGTGTGCCGCCGGGTGACGATCATCCCGCTGGAGGTGATCGTGCGCAATGTCATCGCCGGATCGATGGCCCAGCGCCTCGGCATCGAGGAGGGTACGCAGCCGTCGAACGTCATCTACGACATCTGCTACAAGAAGGACGAGCTGGGCGACCCGCTGATCAATGACCACCACGCCGTGGCATTGGGTGCCGTGACCTACGAGGAGCTCGAACTGATCTACGCCATGACCTCGCGTATCAACGAGATCCTGCGCAACCTTTTTGCCAAGATGAACATCAAACTCGTGGACTTCAAGATCGAGTTCGGCCGCACGTCGGACGGGGAGATCGTGCTCGCCGACGAAGTGTCGCCCGATACCTGCCGCCTGTGGGACATGACGACCAACGAGAAACTCGACAAAGACCGTTTCCGTCGTGACCTGGGCAAGGTGCGCGAGGCTTACGAGGAGATCCTGGCCCGTCTGGAAAAAGTAATCAAATAAGTTCCGATGCACAAAGAGAGCATAATGCAGCCGATCTGCGACCGGGAGCTGCACGAGGAGTGCGGCGTTTTCGGCGTCGTGGGAGTGCCCGACGCAGCTAACCTGACCTACTACGGCCTTCATTCCCTGCAACATCGCGGGCAGGAAGGGTGCGGTATCGTAAGCGTTTCGAAGGAAGGGGCGATGCGGCGTGTTCGGGGCGAAGGACTTGTTACGGAGGTGTTCAACGAAGCCAAGCTGGCAAACCTTGCGGGCGATATGGCCATCGGTCATGTCCGTTATTCGACGGCCGGTGGCGGCGGGACGGAGAATATACAGCCTTTTCTGTTCCATCATAACACGGG
>OMEH01000828.1_pt1 | contig 14218 bp, 6 predicted proteins | sample 1645391 | NCBI WGS metagenome assembly OMEH01 (sample SAMEA103958133, study PRJEB25191) | human gut metagenome | biome: human-associated habitat [ENVO:00009003]; feature: intestine environment [ENVO:2100002]; material: feces | place: Germany | collected 2013/2015 | reverse complement strand
TTGTATGCATGCTCTTTGGCGATAGCCTTCGGTGTGCTGTCTTTCACTGCAGTTTCATGTCATGATGATGACGATGAACCCAAACAGGAACCGGGTGAAGAAATCGTAACTCCCGATCCGGTTGTTGAGTACTATATTATGGGTACTGTGACAGATGCTGGTAAAGGACTGTCTAATGTGGATGTGAAAATTGGTTCTGAAACAATTAAAACAGACAAAGATGGTAAGTTTTCTGTAACTGAGAAGAATACAGGCAAGTACTCAGTTGAAGTTGCCCCTAAAGGTTATCTTGCTCAGAATACATCTGTGGAAATTGCTGCTAATGCGGAGAACCGTAGTGTGGTAACAGTGGCTGTGGCTCTGACAAAGCAAAGTGAACCGAAAAAAGTGGAAGTTGGCGAAGAGGGTAATAAGGAAGATGTAAAAGTAGAGGATAAGAGTACTTCAAATCAGGACGTTAAGGACCCGGGTACAGTTGAACCGGAGGATGTGAAGGAAGATCTTCCTCTTGTAACACCTGAATTGGATATTCCGGCTGGAGCGATTCAGACAGAAGGCAATGAAGATGTTTTAAAAGACGGTAATGCTGAAGTCAGTGTAACGACCTATGTTCCTGCTCCTGAAGAGGTAACTACGGAAGTGAAGAAAGAAGAAGAAAATAAGGAAGTTGAAAAAACGATTCCTTTGGCAGCTGCCCATTTTGAACCTAGTGGTTTGCAATTTACAGAACCTGTGACTATTTCTATTCCTAATCCTATTCCGGGTGTAACTTTTGCTCAGGATATAGAACTTACTTATCTGAAAGATGGAAAGTGGGTTCCACAAACAGAGGACATAAACAAAGTTGTTTACGATGAAAAATCAGGTAGCTACACGACTAAGGTTAAACACTTCTCTTCTTATGCAATGGAAAATAAAGTGACTAGCAAAGTTAGCTCTGAAACTGTGGTGAAGAGTGAGATTCTGGGACAGGCTAGTCGTGACAATAGCGAAAACCCTAAAGCTGTGACCGGTATTGCGCTGACTTATAAAGAAAAGGCTGGTTGGGAATGTAAAGATGCTGATATTAAAGCAGCTGTAACTAAAGCCTTGTCGGGTGCAAAAAATGAGACAGTGAATGCTATGGTAGCTTTTTTCAAAACTCGTTTGTACTCGTTGATGGGATCTGCATCTGGTATTACAGAAACAACCCGTACTTATAATACCGTAAACGTAAACGGTTATACAACAATGAATTATACTTGCTATGCCAAGACTCGTACTACTACATTGTCAACTACAGTGAAGTATAATGGTAAAGATGTGAAAATCTCAGTAACAGCAACACGCTATACCGGAACTGATCATCAGTATAAGACAGTTACTACTAATCCTACTCATAGTGGTGGTAAGGGTGGAAGTAACTAATAAATAATTCAGATCATAAAAATAACCCTTTTTTAATAAAACCCTTTTTTATAAACCCTGTTGGGTGATAATCATATGGGATATGAGGAGGAGGAAGTCACTGTGAAGTGGTTTTCTCCTTTTCGTTTTCATGTCTATGGATGTTTGAAGAGCGTTCTTTTTAGACAGAATTCTACTAATATAAGTTAATGTTTATAATTATGATTTGTTTCATGTAAATAAAGCCTATCTTTATCACCCAATACAACATAGGACAAATAAAATGTCATGAGCATAATTATTAAGAACCTTAATAAGATTTATCCCAACGGAAATCATGCTTTGAAAGATATCAATCTGGAGATTCCTGCAGGGATGTTTGGCTTATTAGGACCCAATGGCGCCGGCAAATCTACTTTGATGCGTATTCTAGTAGCCCTCATGGAACCAACTTCCGGGCAAGTAGAAATTTGCGGTTATGATTTGATGAAACAGCGGAAAGAAATACGCGGTATTCTGGGGTATCTCCCTCAGGACTTTCGTTTCTTTGCCAAATACAAAACGTATGAGTTTCTTGATTATGCGGCACGCTTATCCGGAATGACTCATAGCAGGCAGAGGAAACAGGCGGTAGATGAAATGCTCGAAAACGTTGGCTTGTTTGATGTTCGTGAACGATATGCCAATAAATTATCGGGAGGTATGAAGCGGCGGTTAGGAATCGCACAAGCGCTGATACATCATCCTAAAGTAATCATTGTTGATGAACCTACTACCGGACTTGACCCCGAGGAACGTATCCGTTTCCGCAACCTTCTTTCGGAGGTCAGCGAGAATGATGTGACTATTATTTTGTCTACTCACATTGTCGGTGATATTTCCAGTACCTGTAACAATATGGCGTTAATGAATAGGGGACAAGTTTCCTTCAACGGTTCTCCCCAGGATATGTTGAAATTAGCCGAAGGTAAGGTGTGGAGAATCAGGGCTGCCGGTGACCAGTTACATGAAATCGATAAAAAATATCCGGTAATCTCTACTATTCCATCGGGGACAATCTGGGAGGTACAAGTGGTTGCCGATAAAGTGGAGGGATACGAAGCGGAACCATTTCCTCCTAATCTGGAACACGCCTATGTATATTACATGGAGAATCAATTAAACCTTTGGACAAACGACTAAACACGATATGCTGATATGACCTTTATATCTAATATACAATCGGTAGCAAAATATGAAAGCAAATTATTAATAAGAAGCTGGTTCTTCAGAGTATTCACGGTGCTCGCCGTAGCTATCATTACTTTTTTTAATTTCATGTTATTCGTATCGGAGGATAGCGGAGGTATTTGGATTGCAACAGCCATTCCATCCAATATTCCTTATCTAATCTTGTTATTGCTTAATACAGGACAGGCAGTTATAGCTATTTTTCTGGCCTCCGACTTTCTGAAAAGAGATAAAAAACTGGATACATCGGAAGTCTTTTATGTCCGTCCGTTGAGCAATGCTGAATATGTCATAGGTAAAATATGGGGAAACCTGCGTGTCTTTTTGCTGCTGAATCTTATTATTATGGCTATTACGGCAGCATTCAACCTGACATTGGGAGAAGTAGACTGGGTGGCTTATCTGCTTTATTTTTTCCTGATCAGTGTACCTACGTTGATTTTTATCATCGGATTGGCTATCTTTTTGATGCTGGTGCTTAAAAATCAGGCATTGACATTTGTATTGCTGCTGGGATATATCGGCTTGACGGTTTTCTATATTGAAGATAAGTTTTATTATCTTTTCGATTATATGGCCTATAGTCTTCCTTTGGTAAAGTCCAGTATTGTCGGCTTTTCCAACTGGGAAGTGATCTTGAATCATCGTGGCATTTACTTACTTGCCGGATTAGCGTTTGTCTTTTTCACTATTTCTCTGTTTCGGCGCCTTCCGAACTCATCGCGTAGTAATTATCCGTGGTTAGTTCTCTCTTTCTGTACTCTTATGTTAGCCTTCGTATGTGGTTACTGGCATATACATTCAATTTTGTATCAGAGTGATATACGGGCTACATATACGAAGATCAACAATCAATATGTTTCTACTCCGAAGATGTTCATTCATGAATATGATCTTTCAGTAGAACAGCATTCAGATGATTTTCTGTCGGAAGTAACAGTAAAAGGCGTGGCATTGGATTCATCTGCCGTATTCACTTTCTGTTTGAATCCGGGATTAACCGTGCATTCCGTCCGGTCGGGAGAACAACCGCTCAATTTTAAACGTGACAAGCAAATTGTGTTAGTGGATTTCGGAACAAACCTTGCCAAAGGAGATACGGTTTCTGTAACCTTCAGGTATGACGGGCAAATAGATAATTCATTCTGCTATCTGGATATTCCCCCCGAAGTATTGCAAGCCTCCAATAAGAAGTTTCTGTTTAACATAGACAAACAGTATAGTTTTCAGACAAAAGATTATCTGATGCTTACTCCTGAGACTTATTGGTATCCCCGTGCAGGAACAAGCTATAGTGACAAAAATCCTGATTGGCAACAAACTTATTTCAGTAATTATCGGTTGAAAGTCAAGCCTCTTCCGGGATTAGTGCCTATTTCCCAAGGTGAAGGAAAATGTGATGAGGAAGGAGTTTATTCGTTTAAAGGAGATTTTCCGTCTCAGACATTATCTTTATTAATAGGTGATTATCAGCAAAAAAGTGTCTATGCGGACAGTATTCTTTATAGTGTGTGGCACCTGAAGGATCACGACTATTTTACAGCGTCGTTCGATTCCATTCACGATACTATTCCCTGGCTTATACGTAATGTTAAAGATCAGTTGGCACGGCAATATAAACTGGATTATCCTTTTAAGCGATTCTCTATCATAGAAGTTCCGGTACAGTTTGCCAGCTATGAACGTGCCTGGTCTCAGGCCCAGGAAACGGTTCAGCCGGAAATGGTATTGTTCCCTGAAAAAGGAGCCATATTCTGGGAACTGGATGTAAAAAGGCAGGTTAAGAATCAGATCCGGTGGTCGGGAGAGAATGAGATCACTGTACAGGAAGCCCAGATGCGTACATTTAGTAATTTTGCCTGGATGTTTATGCGGACAGAAGGTGATTATAACTTTTCAACAGGTAGTAGGGGACGGGGAAATCTTTCGTCTGTGGCAAATCCTTATTTCCTTTTCCCGCAGATTTATAATTTCCGGTACAATATTTATTCCTCGGAATGGCCTGTAGCCAATCGTGCCATTGAGTTGTATCTGCAAAAGAAGTCAGAAAATGAAGGATGGGAGCGCCAGATAAATGGACTTAGTAATAACGAGAAGGCCAATCTTCTGCTGGAAAAACATACATTCAAGGAGTTGCTGGCTGATGTGGAACAGCGTAATCTGCAAAATAATATCGTAGGACTGGAGGCGAGCCGTATTTTCGCCCGATCAGAAATCAATATGGGGGTCGATGCTTTCAGAGATTCATTGTATGCGATGCTGAAGCGTAATACTTTTCTGAATATTAAGTTCGAAAATATGCTGGATACGCTAGGACAAATGAGTCGCACGGATATCTATTCCTCTTTGAAAGAATGGGAACAACTGACTCCTCTTCCTTTTTATTCGATCGGAGAGCCCGAGTTGACCAAAGTTGTCAATAAGGGGGGAGAAGAATTCTTTGTATTGAAAGTGCTGGTGAGCAATAACTCTGATTACGACGGAATAATACAGATGAATGTTCTTCAGAATGGCTGGTGGTACCAACCTCTGGAAGATCCCAGAGCCAGAAAAAAGGTTGAGATAGCTGCCCATACAACTAAAGAGTTTGTATCTGTCTGGGAAGAACAAATCCGTGAGGTAGAGGTCAACACGATGATTTCCGGAAATCTTCCTTATATGATCCGGCAATCCATAGGCAACGTAAAACAAGAACGAAATAAAATAGTCAAGGACAGTATCTATACACTACCGGAGTCGTCATTAGAAATGCCGGGAGAGATTATTGTGGATAATGAAGATTCTACTCTCTTTGTACTTTCTACTCCTCCTGTTGTAGGGCTTCTTCCTAAATGGCTGGATGAAGTAGAGGAAACTCCTTTTAAATATTCGGGTATATCCTGGTGGCGTGCGCCTTTACAATGGACGGCTACTACCAATGCTAAATATTATGGTAAATATATCCGTTCGGCTTATGTGATAAAGAGTGGAGACGGTAGTCAGACGGCTACATGGAAAATACCTGTGCCGGAAGCCGGTCAGTACGAACTCTATTATTATGTATTCAAGAACGATGAGCTGAGATGGAATGACCGCCTTCAAGGTGAATATCATTTCAGGGTGGCGTATGACAGTGAGGTAGAAGATGCCTATATCAACCTGAGAAAAGCCAATGAAGGTTGGGAACAGCTTGGTACTTATTATTTTAGTGCCGATACGGTTCGTGTCGTATTGACAGATGAATGTAAACTGCGGTCTGTGACGGCTGATGCAGTGAAAATAGTGAAACGATAATTATTAAAACAGCAAACTATATGCAAAGTGACTTACTACTATTTAAAAGAGTGCTGCTGACAATCGTAACTTTTACCGGGATTGCCCTGACATCGCAGGGGCAAATTCCCTTGACGATTGACAAGGCAATGGAGATTGCGCAGGAGAATAGTCCTTCTCTTCGCCGTTCCTATATGAATCTGGAGAGATATAAGCAGAATCTGCTGGCGCAGAAGGCTTCTTTAAAATCTCGATTTTCATTAAATTTGAATCCGGTGGACTATAACAAGAACAGGCGTTTTGATAATCGTTTGTCACAATGGTACACGAACGAAACATTCAACACCAGTGGAACTTTTCAGGTTGATCAGCCTATTTTATGGACAGACGGTACTATTTCTTTAATAAATCGTTTCGGATGGCAGGACAATAGTTCCATCATAGAAGGCGATAAGACCAGTAACCGTGCATTCAGCAATGACCTTTATCTGCAGTTGACTCAGCCTATTTTCACTTACAACAAGCGTAAAATGGAATTGAAGCAGATAGAGTATGATTATGAAAATGCCAATATTAGTTATGCTTTACAACAGCTGAATACGGAAAAAAGTATAACCGATCAGTTTTATTCGGTTTATATGGCACAAAGTAACCTGGAAATCAGTCGCGAAGAATTGGTCAATGCCCAGCAGAGTTATGATATTATAAAAAATAAAGTAGAAGCGGATTTGGCAGCTAAAGACGAACTCTTTCAGGCCGAACTGAATCTTGCTACGGCTCGTTCGTCTGTAGACGAAAGTCAGGTGAATCTGGAGAATGCGAAAGACAAACTCAAACAGACTCTCGGAATGAGGCTGGATGAAGATATTCTCGTATTTGCGGAAGTGGAGATTAAACCGATTCAGGTAAATCTGGACCAGGCCATATCGCATGGATTGGGTTCGCGTCTGGAACTTCGTCAACGTGAAATAGAGAGCAAGGAACTTGAGTTCGATATGATTAAGACAAAAGCGCTGAACGAGTTTAAAGGAGATGTATCTATCTCTTTCGGATTGATAGGAGATAATAGCCACCTGAATAAAGTTTATAATAATCCGACACAGAATCCGAGGGTTTCTATCAGCTTTGCTGTTCCTATTTTCGACTGGGGTGAAAAGAAAGCAAGGATTAAAGCACAAAAGATGGCCCAACGGATTAATGAACTCGAGTTTCAAGAGGATAAAGTGGATATCGAGCTGAATATTCGTCAGGTATGGCGTAACCTCGAAAACCTCCGGACTCAGATTAAAATCGCCGAGCAAAATGTACAGAATGCACAGTTGACCTATGATCTGAATCAGACTCGTTATCGGGAAGGTGACATAACCGGTATGGAAATGAGCCAGTTCCAGACTCAGCTTTCGAATAAGAAGATTACTTATACGCAGGCGTTGATTAATTACAGAATAGAATTACTTAATCTTAAAATCCTTTCATTGTATGATTTCGACAAGAATATCCCTCTTGTTCCTATGAAAGACATTATTGATAAAAAATAAGCAGACCATGAAACAGTATCAAATTTTTATTGCATCTTCTTTGTTAACAACCTTATTGTTAACCGGCTGTGGCAACAAACCACAAAACGCACCCAATAATATTGCAACTCCGGTATCTGTCGTGGAGCTGAAGAAAGGTTCTATCAGTAAATTAATAAATACAACAGGAACAGTGCAGCCGACTTACGGTGCATCTCAGAATGCGGAAATGAGCGGATTTTATAAACTTCAGACTAATCCGAGAACCGGAAAACCTTTCAAAATGGGAGACAGGGTAAGTAAGGGGGAACTGATAATCCGTCTGGAAGACAAGGAGTATGAAAACGGAATCGCTATTGACGCTAAAAAACTAAGTCTTGAAATTGCCGAACAGGAACAGTCAAAGCAGAAAGCTCTCTATGAAAAAGGAGGGGTGACGATGAGTGAAATGCGGAATACGGAAGTAAAAGTAACGAATGCCCGTTACGATTATGAAAACGCAAAACTCAATCTGGAGAAGATGAAAGTGAAAGCTCCGTTTGATGGTGTGATTGTTGATTTGCCTCACTATACGGCCGATACAAGAGTGGAACAGGGAAAGGCTATGGTGAGTCTGATGGCTTATGATAAAATGTATATGGATATCAATCTGCCGGAAAGCAGCATTCGTTATGTCAAGGAAGCGCAACCAGTATATATTACTCATTATACCATCCCCGGGGATACTTTAAAAGCGAGAGTCGGTGAGTTGTCTCCTGCAATCAGTACGGAGACACGTACTTTTAAAGGAAAGATTCTGATTGATAATGACCAACTGAAGTTGCGTCCGGGTATGTTCGCCAAAGCAGATATTATCGTTGACAGAGCTGATAGTTCTATCATTATACCTAAAGACGTAATCTTGTCCAATCGTCGCCGGAAATACGTATATATCGTCGAAAAGAATACGGCAAAGATACGCAATCTGCAAACAGGTCTGGAGGATGAATATAATATCGAAATTCTATCCGGACTTAATGTAAATGACAATTTGGTAGTGAAGGGTTTTGAAACACTGAAAGAAGACGCCAAAGTCAAAATCCAAAAGTAAATCATGGATGCGATATATGACCGCATCTTTTGAAAATAGGAAATACTTATGAAGAATATAATCAAATTTGCAGTAGGCAATCCGGTTACGATTTGTGTGGTAGTATTTGCCCTCTTATTGCTGGGAAAAGTATCATACGATCAGTTGAGTGTGGATTTATTGCCCGATCTGAATAATCCCCGCCTGTTTATTGAATTAAAGGCGGGTGAACGCCCTCCCGAGGAGATCGAAAAGCAATTCGTTAAAAATATGGAGTCTATGGCGATCCGGCAGAGTGATGTTACTCAGGTCTCTTCTGTGATTAAAGCCGGGACGGCACGAATTACTGTAGAGTATACCTGGACAAAGGACATGGATGAGGCTTTTCTTGATTTGCAGAAAGCCATGAATCCGTTTGCCCAGAACAAGGATATCACTGAACTGAAGATTACGCAGCATGATGCGAACTTGTCTCCGGTAGTTTTGGTGGGAATGTCTCATCAGAGTATTACAGATATGGCGGAATTGAGGAAAATTGCTGAAAGCTATATCCGTAATGAGTTGATTCGTCTGGAAGGTGTGGCTGAAGTTACGCTTTCGGGAGAAGAAGTCAGCACTCTTACCATTCAGACTGATCCTTATAAACTGGATGCTTTTCAACTGAAAATAGAAGATATCGCTTCGCGCATCGAATCGAACAATCAAAGCATATCTGGGGGACGGGTCAGTGAACTGGGATTACAATATCTGGTGAAAAGTTCGAGCTTGTTTGCTTCAGAAGATGATTTTGAGAATCTGATTGTCGGATACAAAGCGATACAACAAGAGGAAGCATCTGGAAACAATGCTACGGGTACAGCAACCGCCAACAGTAATAAAGCTCCTGTTTTTTTGAAGGAAGTGGCTACTGTGCAGTTTTTGAACGCTCGTCCGGAGAACATTGTACGGATTAACGGGAAGCGTAGTATCGGACTGTCTATTTATAAGGAGATGCGTTTTAATACTGTAAAAGTGGTGGATGAGGTAACCCGCCAATTGGCAGTGATAGAGAATGCATTGCCCGGTTATCATTTTCAGGTGATTTCGAATCAGGGTACTTTTATAAAAAGTGCGATCGGAGAAGTAAAGAGCAGTGCTGTTTTGGGTGTTATCCTCGCTATTGTAGTCTTGTTTGTATTCCTTCGCCGGATGGGGACAACACTGATTGTCAGCCTTGCTATTCCAATCTCCATTGTAGCTACTTTCAATCTGATGTTCTTTAATGGGCTGACGCTGAATATTATGACATTAGGAGGACTGGCGCTCGGGGCGGGTATGCTGGTGGATAATGCGATTGTCGTCATAGAAAGTATCTTCCGAAATCAGGAAAAAGGATTGAGTATCAAAGAGGCTGCTATTAACGGGACAGCAGAAGTTGCCAATGCGGTAATTGCTTCTACTCTGACTACTATTGTCGTCTTCCTGCCGATTGTTTATCTTCACGGAGCTTCGGGCGAACTGTTTAAAGATCAGGCATGGACGGTAACTTTCTCACTGGTCTCTTCTTTGTTTGTGGCTATCCTGGTGATTCCGATGTTATATATCCAGCTTTCCGGCAAGAAGATTAAGCTGGAAGAAGTGAAGTCCATTCGTATTGCGGGATATAGCAGAGTGCTTCGCAGGCTGATTCAGCGACGTTGGCTGGTGGTCGGTATGGCAGTGTTGCTTCTTATCGTGACTGGGTTACTGACTCCGTTTATCGGAACTGAGTTTATGCCCCGTGCGGAAAGCAAGACGTTTACGGCTGTAGTCAAAATGCCCGAAGGTACACAGATGGAACGTACTTCCGCTGCTGTAGGCAATTTGGAAGAATTGTTATATACCATTGTTGGCAGTGATTCTTTATGTACGGTATACAGCCATATCGGAGAGGGAAGTGGTTCGGAAAATGCGATATTTGAAGGAGAAAATACAGCAATGATGAAAGTGATCCTTTCACCGGAATGTACACTTTCACCGGAAAAGGTGATTGCGTCTTTCGTGGAATCGGCCAAGAATCCTGACGGACTGGAACTGACGATTCAGCAGGATGAGAATTCTCTGAGTTCACTGTTAGGAAGCGAAGGGGCTCCTATTGTTGTGGAGGTCAAAGGAGAGGAGTTGGATGAGATTGCTCAGTTGACTGAAGAGGTGAAGGAACGGATGATTGGCGTAAATGGAATCTATGATGTTATTACTTCCGTGGAAGACGGTGCTCCGGAAGTTGTGATCTCGATTGACCGTACGATAGCCGGTATCAATAATCTGAGTGTGGCTATGGTAATCGAACAATTGAAGCAGCAATTAAGCGGTAAGGAAGTCGGTAAAATGGAATATCGCGGTGAGATGCGTGATATCGTCATAAAGGTGCCGGATATCCCGTTGAGTTCTCTTGGTGCTCTTGTCATCAAAAGTGGAACACAGGAATTTGTATTACAAGAGATTGCTACCATTACTCACGGACAAGCGCCCAAGGAGATTCTGCGCCGCAATCAAAGCCGTATCGGTAAGGTGATGGCTAATATGGATGCGAGTAAATCACTGGATAAAGTAGCAGCCGAAGTGCGTGAAACGGTGAAAGGTATTGAATTGCCTGCTAACTACAGTATCACAGTGACAGGAGAAGAAGAAAAACGACAAGAATCAATGAACAGTCTGTTGTTTGCTCTGATGCTTTCTGTTGTACTTGTCTATATGGTGATGGCTTCCCAGTTTGAATCCTTGCTGCATCCGTTTACGATCTTGCTGACTATTCCTCTGGCTGTAGTAGGTGCTATCTTACTTTTCTTCATTACTGGAACCACTATCAATATGATGGGAGTCATCGGTATTGTCATGCTGGGAGGTATTGCCGTCAATAACTCTATCATTCTGGTAGACCGTATCAATCAGCTTAGTCAGGCGGGAATGGAGTTGACTGATGCCATTGTAGAAGCAGGGCAACAGCGTATCCGTCCGATCATCATGACTACTTTGACTACGATTCTGGCCATGCTTCCGATGACATTCAGTTTTGGTGAAGGTGCTTCTTTACGTTCACCAATGGCTATAGCTGTGATCGGAGGATTGATAACTTCTACTCTGATGAGTTTGATGGTTATTCCTTGTGTCTATTATGTCTTGGAGAATATCAAAAGACGTATAAATCGCCGAACTAAAAACAGCTGAAGATGAACTTTTTACTAAATAGGAGAATAACGATTTGTATGCTGTTTATTGCACTCAGCCTGCTGGGCTATGTGTCGTATAAACAACTTCCGGTGGAGTTGCTGCCCAACGCAGAACTTCCGGTTCTGTTTGTCCAGGTGTCGTCACAGCAGGATATGGACCCTTCGTATGTAGAGTCGGAAGTGATTATTCCACTCGAAGGAGCGGTCAGTGCGATAGGTGGAGTAGACAAACTGCAATCCTACATTGACAGGAGGCAGTCCAGCATACAGATTGACTTTAAAAAGAATATCAACTTCAAGATGACCAGTCTTAAACTGCAGGAGAAAGTGAATGAAATCGCAGCCTCCCTGCCGACCGGTTTTACTGTACAGGTACAGAAAGTGGATATTGCTCAGATGAATAATAACTTCATGGTGCTTCAAGTGCGTGGTACGGGAGGAACTGACCGTGTCCGGAGTCTGGTAGACGAGGATGTTCGTTCTGATCTGGAGAACATAGATGGAGTAGCTTCCGTCAATATCTACGGAGGACGGCAGAAAGCCATTGAAGTGCGTCTGAATCCGGAGGCTTGCAAAGCTCTGAACCTCACAGCTTCCAAAATAAGCGGTTTGCTTTCGCAGAATACCCAGGAAAAGACATTTGTAGGCTTCGCAGATGAACCCGACAGCAAGAATTTTGTCCATGTCAATGCGATGTATACCAAAGTCTCTGATTTGGAGAATATAGTTGTCGCTCCCGGTCCTATTCTGCTGAAAGACGTGGCAACCGTCTTTTTTGACTTGAAAGATGAAACCACTTATAGTCGTGTGAATGGAAAAGAAGCCGTCTCGGTTGCTTTGATCAATGATTCACAGGCTAATCTGATTGAACTTTCACACCGTGTATCCGATGTGATTGAAAAGCTGAATGAGAAACTGGCTCCGCTCGAACTGGAAATTGTCATTCAGGAGAACAAGGCTGTTGTGGCGGCTACCATCGGCCAGAAGCCCTATGAAGAGGGCTTCCGTCTGGTCATCGCCCACATCGACTGCCCCCGTCTGGACCTGCGTCCCACCCCGCTGTATGAGTCCGACCACCTGAGCTACTTCAAGACCCATTACTACGGTGGTATCCGCAAGTATCAGTGGGGCACTATCCCTCTGTCCATCCACGGCGTGTTCACCCGTGAGGATGGCTCCACCGTCACCGTCCGTGTGGGCGAGGATGAGAACGATCCCGTCTTCTGCATCACCGACCTGCTGCCCCATCTGGGTGCTGAGCAGAACGAGCGCAAGCTCAGCGAGGGCATCAAGGGCGAGGAGCTGAACGTGCTCATCGGCTCCGACGCTGTGGAGGATGCCGACATCAAGGAGGCCGTCAAGCTCAACACGATGATCCTCCTCAACGAGAAGTACGGCATCACCGAGAAAGACTTCACCCGCGCTGAGATCGAGGTCGTGCCCGCTTACAAGTGCCGTGACGTCGGCTTTGACCGCGCCCTGCTGGGCGCCTACGGCCACGATGACCGTGTGGACGCTTATCCTGCACTGATGGCCGAGATCGAGACCAAGAACCCCGCGTTCACCACCGTCTGCGTCCTGACCGATAAGGAAGAGATCGGCTCCGACGGCGTGACCGGTATGCAGAGCATGTACGCCTTCCACTTCATGCAGGAGCTCTGCCGTGCCGCCGGTCAGGATGATATCCTGGCCTTCCGTCACAGCGTCTGCCTGTCCGCTGACGTGACCGCTGCCTACGATCCCACCTGGGCAAGTGCATTCGAGCCTATGAACGGCACTTATGCAGGCCGTGGCGTTGCCATCTTCAAGTACACCGGCGGCGGCAGCAAGGGCTCCGCAAGCGATGCCTGCGCTGAGCTGGTCAGTGATATCACCCGGATGCTGGACAACGGCAACGTTGCATGGCAGATCGGTGAGCTGGGCCGCCTGGATCTGGGCGGCGGCGGCACCATTGCCAAGTTTGTAGCTCATATGGATGTGGATACAGTGGACTTAGGTGTGCCGATCCTTTCCATGCATGCTCCTTTTGAACTTGCTTCTAAATTAGACGTTTACCATACATATAAAGCATTTAAGGCATTTTATGCGTCATAAAACTTATTGTAAGGGCTTTTTTTTCCCGACGGTGTATGGTATAACTATGTACAACGCTTAAAGAAAGTCTGTTTTTGTTTTCCAGGGACGGACAAAAAGTTCCTGACAGAACAAATAAGCGAAAAGAAAGAAAAGAAAAGGACATGCAACAATGAGAAAACTGAAATTATTATGTTTATGCGGTCTGACTGCAGCTGTTCTGATGACCGGATGCGCAGGCAGCACAGACACCACAAATGTAAACCTTGGTTCTGCAACTGTTTCTGAGTACAGAGGAGTAAAGATCAATGTAGCAGCTCCGGAAGTAACAGATGATGAAGTAGACCAGAAGATCCAGACCAATCTGAAGCAAAATCCAAATGAAGTAGAAGTGGACAGAGCTGCGCAGGATGGCGATATCGTCAACATCGACTACAAGGGAACAAAAGACGGAGAAGCTTTTGACGGCGGTACCGCAGAAGGACAGGATCTGACTCTTGGTT
>OMEH01000814.1_pt1 | contig 14369 bp, 10 predicted proteins | sample 1645391 | NCBI WGS metagenome assembly OMEH01 (sample SAMEA103958133, study PRJEB25191) | human gut metagenome | biome: human-associated habitat [ENVO:00009003]; feature: intestine environment [ENVO:2100002]; material: feces | place: Germany | collected 2013/2015 | reverse complement strand
TAAAATCTAAGACACATTGGATCGTGGAAAAACAAATTTATTCTTATGACGAAGCCTTCGAAGAATCTTTACGATATTTCCAAGGCGACGAGCTTGCTGCAAGGGTTTGGGTAAACAAGTATGCAGTAAAGGATTCTTTCGGAAACATCTATGAAAAATCCCCGGAAGACATGCATTGGAGAATTGCCAATGAAGTAGCGCGTATCGAAGCAAAGTATCCGAATGCATTGACAGCCAAGGAACTGTACGATCTGCTGGATCACTTTAAGTACATCGTTCCACAGGGAAGCCCGATGACGGGTATCGGTAATGACTATCAGGTCGCTTCACTATCCAACTGCTTCGTAATCGGAGTAGACGGCGCAGCAGACTCTTATGGCGCTATCATCAAAATAGACGAAGAGCAGGTACAGCTCATGAAAAGACGTGGAGGAGTAGGTCACGACTTATCTCATATCCGTCCGAAAGGTTCTCCCGTTAAAAATTCAGCACTGACTTCTACCGGTCTCGTTCCGTTCATGGAGCGTTTTTCCAACTCTACCCGCGAAGTTGCCCAGGACGGTCGCCGCGGTGCATTGATGTTGAGTGTGTCTATCAAACATCCGGATTCGGAAGCTTTCATCGATGCCAAGATGACGGAAGGTAAAGTAACCGGAGCCAATGTTTCCGTCAAACTGGACGATGCTTTCATGCAGGCTGCCGTTGAAGGGAAACCTTATATACAACAATATCCGATCGATTCGGAAAATCCGACTGTCACTAAAGAAATAGATGCTTCCACGCTATGGAAGAAGATTGTGCATAACGCATGGAAATCAGCAGAGCCCGGTGTCCTGTTCTGGGATACCATCATCCGTGAGTCTGTGCCCGATTGCTACGCAGACCTAGGTTACAAGACGGTATCGACCAATCCATGCGGCGAGATTCCATTGTGTCCTTATGACTCATGCCGTCTGCTGGCCATCAACCTGTATTCTTATGTAGTAAATCCGTTCAAGCCGGATGCCTATTTCGATTTCGATCTATTCCACAAACACGTGGCTTTAGCTCAGCGCATCATGGACGATATCATCGACCTTGAACTGGAGAAGATCGAACGGATCATGAATAAGATCAACGCCGATCCTGAAAACGAAGAAGTGAAACGTGCCGAACGTGTATTGTGGGAAAAAATCTACAAGAAGAGCGCTCAAGGCCGTCGTACGGGTGTAGGTATCACTGCGGAAGGCGATATGCTTGCTGCTTTGGGATTGCGTTACGGAACGGAAGAAGCGACCGAATTCTCAGAGAAAGTACACAAAACAGTTGCTCTCGGTGCCTATCGCTCTTCTGTTGAAATGGCTAAAGAACGTGGTGCTTTCGAAATATACAGCAACGAACGCGAACAGAACAACCCGTTCATTCAGCGTCTGGCCGAAGCTGATCCGGAACTGTATGCAGAAATGAAGAAATACGGTCGTCGTAATATTGCCTGTCTGACGATTGCTCCTACAGGAACAACCAGTCTGATGACACAGACGACTTCCGGTATTGAACCGGTTTTCCTGCCTGTTTACAAGCGTAGAAGAAAAGTAAATCCGAATGATACGAACGTACATGTTGACTTTGTTGACGAGACAGGCGACGCATTCGAAGAATATATCGTATTCCACCACAAGTTCGTGACTTGGATGGAAGCTAACGGATACGATCCCGCCAAACGTTATACTCAGGAAGAAATTGATGAATTGGTAGCCAAGTCACCTTATTATAAAGCTACTTCCAATGATGTAGACTGGTTGATGAAAGTGAAGATGCAGGGAAGAATCCAGAAATGGGTGGACCACTCTATCAGCGTAACCATCAATCTTCCGAACGATGTAGACGAAGACCTTGTCAACCGCTTATATGTGGAAGCATGGAAATCCGGCTGCAAAGGATGTACGGTATACCGCGACGGTTCACGTTCGGGAGTCTTGATTTCAACCAAATCGGAAAAGAAAGCCGAACTTCCTCCTTGCAAACCGCCTACGGTAGTGGAGACACGCCCAAGAGTACTGGAAGCTGACGTGGTCCGTTTCCAGAACAACAAAGAAAAGTGGGTGGCCTTCGTAGGACTGCTGGACGGACATCCTTACGAGATATTCACCGGTTTGCAGGATGACGATGAAGGTATCTTGCTGCCGAAGAGCGTGACTACCGGACGTATCATCAAGAATGTAGACGAAGACGGAACCAAGCGTTATGACTTCCAGTTCGAAAACAAACGCGGATATAAGACAACTATCGAAGGCTTGTCAGAGAAGTTCAACAAAGAATACTGGAACTATGCGAAGCTGATCTCCGGCGTACTCCGTTACCGGATGCCGATTGAACAGGTGATCAAACTGGTAGGTTCTCTGCAACTGAACAGTGAAAGTATCAATACTTGGAAAAACGGTGTAGAACGTGCATTGAAGAAATATATCCAGGACGGAACGGAAGCCAAAGGGAAGAAATGTCCGAATTGCGGCAATGAAACTTTGGTCTATCAGGAAGGCTGTCTGATCTGTACCACTTGTGGTGCTTCCAGATGCGGTTAACATCGGTCGTATGTTAATTAATATATAAACAAAAGATTAAAAGGAGTCCGAAAACGGCTCCTTTTATTTTTTATCCAAAAAAATGTCTTATACTTGCATAGTCATTAGTATCCAATCAAAATCTAATATATATGACTGTATCATTTAATATCGAATATCGTACCAGTTGGGGAGAAGAAGTCAGGATTGCCGGGCTACTGCCGGAATCCGTCCCCATGCATACCACAGACGGCATATACTGGACGGCAGACGTGGAACTGGAAGTTCCCAAAGAAGGAATGACCATCAATTACAGCTACCAGATAGAACAAAACCAACTCATCATCCGTAAAGAATGGGACAGTTTTCCAAGACGCCTCTTTTTATCCGGTGTCTCTAAAAAGAAGTATCAGATCAAAGACTGCTGGAAAAATATCCCCGAGCAAGTCTACTTCTACAGTTCCGCCTTTACGGAAGCCTTACTAGCTCATCCCGACAGAGCGGAGGTTCCTCCCTGCCATAAAAAAGGGCTGGTGATCAAGGCATACGCCCCACGCATCAACAAAGACTACTGCCTGGCTATCTGCGGAAACCAGAAAGCATTAGGAAACTGGGACCCGGACAAAGCTATCCCTATGAGCGACGCAAACTTTCCGGAATGGCAGATCGAACTGGATGCAAGTAAGCTGAAATTCCCGCTGGAATACAAGTTCATACTCTATCATAAAGAAGAAAAGAAAGCGGACTGCTGGGAAAACAATCCCAACCGTTATCTTGCCGACCCGGAGTTAAAAACAAATGAGACATTGGTCATCTCCGACCGATATGCTTATTTCGATATTCCAGTCTGGAAGGGAGCCGGTATAGCGATTCCTGTTTTTTCACTGAAGTCAGAGAAAAGTTTCGGAGTAGGAGACTTCGGAGACTTGAAACGTATGATTGACTGGGCCGTAAGTACCCAACAAAAGGTAATACAGATATTACCGATCAATGATACTACCATGACTCATGCATGGACCGATTCTTATCCTTACAACAGTATTTCCATTTATGCTTTCCATCCGATGTATGCGGATATAAAGCAGATGGGGACATTAAAAGATAAGGCAGCCTCAGCCAAGTTCAATCAAAGACAGAAAGAACTTAACAGTCTGCCGGCGATTGATTATGAAGCTGTCAATCAAACCAAATGGGAGTACTTCCGCCTGATCTTCAAGCAGGAAGGAAAAAAAGTATTGGCTTCCAAAGAGTTTGGAGAATTCTTTGAAGCCAACAAGGAATGGCTACAGCCTTATGCGGTTTTCAGTTATTTGCGCGACGCCTTCCAGACGCCTAATTTCCGCGAATGGCCCAGACATGCTGTTTATAATGCTCAAGATATAGAGAAGATGTGTCAGCCGGAATCTGTAGATTATCCGCATATCGCACTCTATTTTTATATTCAGTTTCATCTGCACCTGCAACTGGTAGCCGCTACGAAATATGCCCGCGAACACGGTGTCGCACTCAAAGGAGATATTCCGATCGGTATCAGCCGCAATAGTGTGGAAGCATGGACAGAACCGCATTACTTCAACCTCAACGGACAAGCGGGCGCCCCTCCCGACGACTTCTCTGTAAACGGACAAAATTGGGGATTTCCTACCTACAACTGGGACGTTATGGAAAAGGATGGTTATCGTTGGTGGATGAAGCGTTTTCAGAAAATGGCGGAATACTTCGATGCATACCGGATTGACCATATTCTTGGTTTCTTCCGTATTTGGGAAATCCCGATGCATGCCGTGCATGGATTGCTGGGACAGTTCGTTCCCTCCATCCCTATGAGTAAGGAAGAAATCGAAAGTTACGGCCTTCCCTTCCGGGAGGAATATCTGATGCCCTATATTCATGAATCCTTTCTCGGACAGATATTCGGCCCGCATACCGATTATGTGAAACAAACATTTCTCAGTCCTTCCGAGACATCCGGTGTCTATCACATGAAACCGGAATTCGAAACTCAACGGAAGGTGGAAAGCTTCTTTGCAGGAAAGAATGATGAAAACAGTATCTGGATTCGGGATGGGCTGTATACATTGATCAGTGATGTCCTGTTCGTGCCGGATACAAAGGAAAAAGATAAATATCATCCCCGCATCGGAATACAACGCGACTTTATTTTCCGTTCACTTAGTGAGCAGGAACAGAATGCATTTAACAAGTTATACGATCAGTATTATTACCATCGCCACAATGAATTCTGGCGCCAGCAGGCTATGAAGAAGTTGCCACAACTGACACAATCGACACGCATGCTGGTTTGCGGAGAAGATTTAGGAATGATTCCGGACTGCGTTCCATCCGTCATGAATGACCTTCGTATCCTCAGTCTGGAGATTCAGCGGATGCCTAAGAATCCGATGCACGAGTTCGGATATTTAAATGAATATCCATATCGGTCTGTCTGCACTATCTCCACTCATGACATGTCAACTTTGCGCGGCTGGTGGGAAGAAGATTATTTGCAGACACAGCGTTATTATAACACGATGCTTGGACATTACGGAACTGCACCGACAGTTGCCACTCCCGAATTGTGCGAAGAGATAGTACGCAATCATCTGAAAAGCAATTCCATTCTTTGTATTTTGTCACTGCAAGACTGGTTGAGTATTGACGGTAAATGGAGAAATCCGAATGTCCAGGAAGAACGGATTAATGTACCATCCAATCCGCGCAATTATTGGCGTTACCGGATGCATCTTACTTTGGAGCAGTTGATGAAAGCAAAAGGACTCAATGATAAGATACGAGAGTTGATAAAATACACCGGAAGGGCTCCTAAGAAATAAAGAGAGAAGTTCCACTGTCTGTAGAAAGAATCAAAAAACAGAATCAACGATTCATGATGATGATATTTTCAGGCGCGGATGACGCGGATGAACACGGTTTTGATAGTCTATCTCTTAAAACCGTGTCTATCCGTGTCGTCCGTGCCTGAAAAAAATCAGATGAGCATTTTGCCACATCCCTTTCTCTTCCATAAGACGATTGTTTATTTCCCTTCATTCCTCTTTTTCCAATTATTCAAGTATCTTTGCAGCGCAGAAACGCAAAGCAAGATAAATGACAGATAATCAGAATCAGCGTATGGATTTTGTAGACTTAACCAAGGGAGTCTGCATTATTCTGGTAGTGATGGCGCATATCGGAGGCGCTTTCGACCAGCTTGACAAGCATTCTATGTTATCCTGCTTCCGTATGCCTCTCTACTTCTTTATCTCAGGAATTTTCTTCAAGCCTTACGAGGGATTATCCGGTTTCACTGTCAGAAAGATAAATAAGTTAATCATTCCCTTTATCTTCTTTTATGTCAGCGCCTTCCTGCTAAAATATATTGTCTGGAAAATCGCACCGGGGACTTTCCACCTACCCGTATCGTGGAAAGAATTACTGTTTGTCTTTCACGGACACGACCTTATCAAGTTCAATCCCCCCATCTGGTTTTTGCTGGCTCTGTTCAATTGCAATATCCTGTTCTATCTGATTCACTATCTGCGTGAAAGGCATTTACCCCTTATGTTTGCAGCGACTATACTGACCGGATGTACGGGATTCTTTTTAGGCAAACTGCACATAGAACTTCCTCTATATATAGATGTTGCGATGACTGCCCTCCCCTTCTATGCGGCAGGTTTCTGGATTCGCCGGTATAATTTCTTCCTGTTTCCCAGCCATCGGTTCGACAAGACGATCCCTGTGTTTGTTCTGCTGGCATTGGTCGTGATGTACTTCACCGCTACCACACCGGGAATGCGAACCAACAATTACCCCGGAAACATATTTCAGGTATACACCGCTGCCTTTGCCGGAATCTTTATGATTATGCTGATCTGTAAGAAAATAAAAAGAATGAGCATCGTTTCTTATCTGGGACGATACTCCATAATCACGCTCAGCATTCATGGTCCGATTATACATTTTGTAAGCCCGGTGGTTTCGCACTATATCCATAATGGCTGGGCAGAAGCAAGCGTACTGCTCCTGCTGACACTCGCCATTTGTGTTCTCTTTACTCCTATCCTGCTTAAGATTATTCCACAGCTGGTAGCACAGAAGGATTTATTAAAAGTCAAATAATAAAACATAGTACAAGCCAAAGTTTTATTAACTCTAAGTTCAATTATCAAATAAATTACTACTTTTGCTCCAAAGAACTATAGATCAAAAACAAATGAATATTACAATTGTCTTAGGAGATAAGATTCCATCAATAAAATACGGCGGAACTCAAAGAGTAATGTGGTATCTGGGCAAGGAACTGGATAAACGCGGACACAAAGTTACCTTCATCGCAGGAAAAGGCTCTTATTGTCCTTTTGCAAAAGTAATAGAACTCGATCCTGCCGGAAACTTAAATGCCCAAATCCCCGCAGATACGGACCTCGTGCATTTCAACATTCCCGTTCCCGATGGAATTACCAAGCCACACCTACTGACCATCCACGGCAATGGAATCCCTGCCAATGCAGACCGGAACATTGTTTTTGTCTCACGCAACCATGCGCAAAGACTTGGAAGTGAATCATTCGTATACAACGGACTGGACTGGGACGATTATGGCCCCGCCAATCTCACCCTCTCCAGAAAGAACTATCACTTTCTGGGCAAAGCAGCCTGGAAGGTCAAAAACATGAAAGGAGCCATCGCCGTCGTCGAAAGTATAAAAAATGCACAGCTGGACGTTTTAGGCGGTTATCGCCTTAACCTCAAAATGGGCTTCCGCTTTACGTGGAATCCACGAATTCACTTTCATGGAATGGTAGACGATTCGAAGAAAAAAGGATTTATTGAACAATCGAAAGGACTGATCTTCCCCGTCACATGGCACGAACCTTTCGGCCTGGCTATAACAGAATCTCTCTATTTCGGAGCTCCCGTCTTCGGCACTCCCTACGGGGCACTGCCCGAACTTGTTCCACCGGAAGTAGGTTTTCTCACTACTCACAGACAGGAAATGGCGGAACATATACAGTCAGCACAGTATTCTCCGAAAGTCTGCCACGAATATGCCAGAGATTTATTCAATTCAAGCGTAATGGCAGAAGCCTATTTAAAGAAATATGAAACGGTACTGAACGGCGAACCTTTGAATAAAGAGGTTCCCCATGTCATAGACATCGCACGACGTCTGCCATGGGACTAAAACCCGCATTCACCTAACATGGTTGATGACTAGATTCTCACAGATAAAGCCATACCTTTACTTTTTTATAAAATAAAAAGACATGAAGATAAACAACAGCTATATTTTGCTGAAAGACATCTGCTGCTTCGCCTATCATGGAGTAGCGCCACAAGAGAATATCATTGGAAATGAATATCTTATCAATCTGAGATTGAAGGTAGATATCAGCCAGGCTATCCAAACAGACAATGTATCGGATACAGTCAGCTATGCCGACATACACGAAGCTGTGAAAGCGGAAATGTCCGTCTCCTCCAAATTGCTGGAACATGTATGCGGACGAATAGCCCAAAGACTGCTCACAGAATTTCCTGCTATCGAAGAAATAGAACTTCGCCTTTCCAAACGGAATCCACCGATGGGGGCAGATATAGACTCAGCCGGTGTAGAACTGCATTGCAGCAGATAATCACGATTACCTATAATTGAACCGCCTGTGTCAATCTGGCGGAACGATTGTGCCAACTTGATAGAACAACTGTGACAACCTATGGGAATGGTTGTGCCAACCCATAGGGAACGGTTGTGCCAAGCGCTTGGCACAGTTGTGACACCGCGATGGCACAGTTGTGCCAAAGGCGTGGCACGAGCAAGGCATCAGCGACCTTCTCTGCCCTCCTATATAGGGGGATTCTCATCTACGATAATAGCGATCGGAAGGACACACTTTATTAAAGGACAGCAAGTCCCGAGCTGCGCTTACTTTCCAGAAGATCAGGTCCATATACAAGAAGGCTGCCTCAAAACAATGAAGCAGCCTTGCACTATAAGTATGATTTCAGTCTACAAGCGACCTATCTCTTTTTTCTTTTTCTTTTATTCACCGATTCTACCGCCTCCGTTACCACGGATTTATTTTCGAACCTCTTCGTATAGCCGGAATAGTCCGGATGAATACGTTCATAATCGGGGTCCATAAACAGAGGGCTGGAAATGATATGATCCGCAGTAGAACGATTACAGCAGAAAACTATATTTTCAACACCTGCCAGACGGGTTAACGCTTTTACATCCGTATCATGCGGCTGCAGTGTCATAGGGTCAGTGAAAAAGAAAAGATAATCAATCTGACCGTCCACAATACGCGATCCCATCTGCTGGTCACCGCCCAAAGGACCCGATTTCAGAATAGTAAAATCCCATTCCACTTCAGGATGCTTCTCCTTCAGTGCTTCCAGAATCAGAGTACCCGTCGTACCTGTACAGTAGAATTTATTTCCCATCAACAGTTCCGAGTTCCACAGTACCCATTCGATAAGGTCTTTTTTCATAGCATCATGCGCTACCAGCCCGATGCCTCTTCTTACTTTTGATTCCATTTTGTTATCCTTTTAAATCCGACAATTGAGAGAATCTTTTGCACCCTCCCACATAAAACTGCCACAAGATACTACTTTTTATCCGTTCAGGGATTGGATTCAAAGAAGTTTTTCGCAAGTTATCTTTACGGGAAGAAGAAAATGAAGGACAAATCTGCCTATACTCTTTCCGGGCGCGCATCACCGCACGGGCGTTGTCCAACTGTCCCTTCAGCAGAAATGTGAATGCTGCCACATAATCGAGACAAGCCCGGATACGCATCACTTTATTTAACTCTTCATCCGGAAGATTCTTATAGAGCATGACAAGATTATTACGAAAATTCAGAAAAGTCTTACGGGGATTCTCCTTTTTAAGAGTTGCCCCGCCGACATGATAGACCGTACTCTGAGGAATGCAAACTATTTTCCGACCACGGGAACGCAACCGCCAGCATAAATCAATCTCTTCCATGTGAGCAAAGAAACGTCCGTCCAGTCCTCCTGCTTCACGATAATCTGCAAGGCGGATAAACAGGGCGGCCCCCGTCGCCCAGAAAACCGGAAGGATTGTGTCATACTGCCCCTCGTCTTTCTCAACAACTTCCATCACGCGCCCGCGACAGAAGGGATAGCCGTACTTATCAATAAATCCTCCGGCTGCTCCGGCATATTCAAAATACTCTTTTTGCCGCTGGCTTCGGATCTTCGGCTGACAGGCGGCTACCTCCGGATGAGCATCCAAATAGGAGATCATCGGTTCGAGCCAATGTTCCGTCACTTCAACATCGGAGTTCAGAAGTACCACATATTCCGCTTCGACCTGCTGCAAAGCCAGATTATATCCATCCGCAAAGCCATGATTCTGATCGAGCACAATGATTCTGACACAAGGAAATTCTTCCCGGAGTATCTCCACAGAAGCATCCGTAGAGCCATTGTCGGCTACACAGACTTCTACTTGCCCGCTCTTCGAATAGCGGACCACAGACGGAAGAAAAGTACGAAGCATATCGCGCCCGTTCCAATTCAGAATAACTACCGATACTTTCATCATCACCCCCTTTCACATTCAGCTTTAGAAGCTTTCCAACGTTTATGTGACCACAGCCAATAAGCCGGCTCCCTGCGAATCGTCTGTTCCAGGTAATTGGCAAACATTTCCGTGATTTCTCCTTCGCTTGTTTCCTTCGGCTTTTCTGTCATCAACTTAAATTCAGCTATGCAATACCCCCTGCCGGGTTTTGTCAGGTCACAATAGAACACAGGGAAGTTCATCATCTTCGCGATACGCTCCGCCCCATTCAGAAAGGCGGTTTCCTGACCCAGAAAGGTCGTCCAGTATTTTTCATTCCCGCTGGGCCACTGATCCGTAATCAAGCCGACTACCATCTTTTTGCCTTCGCGCTTCAACTTGATAATTTCGCGTGCCGTCGAATGTTTCGGAATGTTATATCCTCCGAAACGGGAACGGATACGTTGGAATAACTCGTTCAGATACTTATCTTTCAAAGGTTTATAGACCTGTACCGGTACATCTCCCGGCTTCATGATCGCTCCCATCCCGATCAGCCATTCATAGTTGGCATAATGAGGAATCATCACAATGATTCCGCCGTATTTCTCGGTCAGTTCCAGATATTGTTCCGTATTCTTATAGGTCATCCGCTGATAAAGGTCCTCGGGTGACATGTGGAGCATTTTCAAGTCTTCGAGCATATAGTCCGAAAGGTAACGGTAGAAACGACGTTCTATCTGCAATCTTTTCTCCTTGCTTTTCTCGGGAAAAGACTTCTTCAGATTCTCCCGCACTACTTTCCGCCGATACCTTCCTACACGATACATCAACAGGTAGTTAAAATCCGAAAGTATGTACAACATGCGGAAGGGAAGCGCCGAAAACAGCCACATCCCGCTATATACCAGCCAATAAATAAATCTAGACTTCATCATTCATCAGAATTGTGCCTTTAAGCGCTGTCATCTCTTCATTAAATTCTCCCAGCCGAACGTTAATCATCTGATTATCCAATGATTCATCATTCTCTACTTCCACCCGGATATAGTTGGCGGTAAACCCGTGCATGGGGGTACCCGCTTTCGATTTTTCCATCAATACCTCCATGGTCTGCCCGATATGACGGGCATAAAAAGCCTGCGTCTTTTCATCCGAAAGCGCCAGTAGCCGCTGGCTACGCTGATGTTTTTCTTCCGGCGAAACTACATAATCTATCTTCAAAGCCTGTGTGCCCGGACGTTCGGAGTAACTGAACACATGCAACTGTGTCACATCCAATCCGGAAATGAACTGATAAGCCTGTTCAAAATACGCTTCCGTCTCTCCGCGCGTACCTACTATTACATCGACCCCGATAAAAGCATCGGGCATCACTTCCTTGATTTTCTTTATTTTAGAAGCGAAGAGGGCTGTATCATAACGACGGCGCATCAACTTCAGCACTTCATCGCAACCTGACTGCAAGGGAATATGGAAATGGGGCATAAATCTACGGGAACGGGAAACAAACTCGATGATTTCATCGGTCAGCAAATTAGGTTCGATGGAGGAAATACGGTAGCGTTCAATGCCTTCCACCTGATCCAGTGCTTTCACCAGATCAAAAAAAGTTTCGCCGGAAGTCTTACCGAAGTCTCCGATATTCACTCCAGTCAGCACTATTTCTTTTCCACCTTCGGCAGCAGCCTGTTCCGCCTGCTCCACCATAGAGGCAATGGTACCGTTACGACTGCGTCCACGGGCAAAAGGAATGGTGCAATAGGAACAGAAATAATCGCATCCGTCTTGTACTTTCAAGAAATGACGGGTACGGTCGTCCGCCGAGCAGGAAGGGGAGAAGGAACGTATATCCTTGCTTTGTGAGGCGATAACCGCTCCACCATTTTCTTTCTTCTCTAGGTTCTCCAGATATTGAAGGATCTCTAATTTCTGTTCGGCGCCAAGAACCAAGTCAACGCCTTCTATATGGGAGACTTCCTCCGGCTTCAACTGTGCGTAGCAACCGGTCACCACGATAAAGGCACCGGGGTGTTGTTTACCGATCCGGCGAATCGCTTGCCGGCATTTCTTGTCGGCTAGTTCCGTTACGGAGCAAGTATTCACCACGCATATATCCGCTTTTTCACCGGGGCGCACCTTGCGTACCCCTTGTTCGGCTAATAGCTTTCCAATGGTAGAGGTCTCCGCAAAATTTAGTTTGCAACCCAGCGTATAATAAGCGGCCTTTTTATTGTTAAATACGGTCTGATCTATCATTTTCGATTTAGTTAGAGTGCAAAGGTACTAATTAAGCCCGGATTAGTAAAGAGTTCGGATTGAGATGGACTTAAAAACTCATTACTATTGCATAAATAGTTTTCCGGAAGCTTATCTATTCTTTTTTGCTATTGGATATATTCTACAAACCACGGCGTGGTTTGTGCGATTCACGTCGTGGTCTGTATAAACCATGACGTGGTCTGTAAAAACCATGCCGTGAACTAAGGAATAGATACAGTCAAGCAACATTATTTATGAAGACTTGTTATCGAATAGTCCTTGCTGCGGCCTTGTTTTGTTTATTGTGCCGATAGAGGAAATACGGCAACTAGGGTTCCACTAAGATTAATACCGGATTGTTATCATTCTCGGGTTGCTCCCAGTCGATTAGGTAACGGTTGTCGTTTGAGATGTATTTGGGAGTGAAATAGGCTTCTTCGGGAAGTTCAAATGAGTTTTCCGGGTATATGAATTGTACATAGGCTAATTGCTTCTCCGCTATATCATAATATAATGTATAGGTATCTTTATCAGAGAAGTTATGCATATAGAGCCGGTCTCCGATTTGCCCGGGTATGACAGGGATTGTCTTTGTCCTGAACAGGTCGTTTTTTATATCGTCTATCGTGATATTATAACGGAGTTCCTCGGGTGTTCGGTATTTACCTAGATCGAGGACGGCATAAGGAGTTAGCTTCATGTCGTTGGAAACTTTAAATATCGTATCGCAGAACAACTCCTTAAATGCGGCAATCTTATTTCCGTCGAAAGGACGGAACTCATAGGTAAATGTCATGACGAAAGGAGGTTCTGTATAAGATTTATAGTAAGGTATGCTATCCGATATGACTATATCTTGGCAAAAATAGAACCGAATGGGTGCGTTGCCAGAGAGGTTGGGTACGTGACCTAGGATAACGTTCGTCTTAGGGAGGGGATAAAATCCCCGGATGTTCTTATCCGGAATTTGAATGGTTTGGTGGAATTTCCCTTGCCAATCGTATATCTTTATCCGAGTGGGGCTATCTTTTATATAAATAAGATGATCATGAGGTTCTAGTCCGGATATACGACTAAACTCATCCGGACCTCCTCCTTGTTTGCCGATATCGTATAAATATTTTCCTGCCAAGTCGAAAACGGAAGCTCTGTTATCATGCTGTACCAATAGCTTATCGCCATGTTTAATAATGCGGGAGATGTATTTGATCAAGATTGAGTCATTCGTTTGCAGAGGGATGAATTGGATGGATTTCGCCCATTTCTTTAAGGCTACTTCTTGAGGCTGATGGTCAAAAACAGTTGCTAGGTCAATTGTTATACATTCCTCTGATTTCTCGCTTGTGCCGGTACAGGCGGTTAGTAATATCGCAAATATAATAAGCCATTTATTCATAAAAATATCTTTGTCCTAAAGTTAATAGGACAAAGATATTTAATTTGTTTCGAAATATTCGTAATATTATGAAGATTTTGTACTGTTATTTCCAATCCACTAAGGATGATTTAAAATAGTTCCAATCGGCCTTTTCCCATAAGGGGGCTTGCGCACCAAGTCTTACTTTATATTCGTCCCAATGTGTGTTCTCTACTTTGGACCAACCTTTTTCGGCGACACCTGCCAAACGGGGCATTAACAGGAATTGCAGATCTCTGAAATTGGTGATCGTCTCGCACCAGATAGCGGCTTCTATACCCGCTACATCTTTTTGAGGATTCTCTACAGTCGGGTTGAAGGTCATCGGGTCCCAGTCGTACATTTCTTGGATCGTTTGTTTCTCGTAGGCGGCCATGCCCAGACGTTCTTGCTCCGCGTTTTGGGTGGAGTCCGCACTTGGTTCCAGATATTTATGGTCCAGATAAACGTAACCGCTCGGCGAGAGAATCACTTTCGCTTTTTTGGATATACCAAGTCCCGGATCTTTTGGTGCCTCTTTCATGAATTCGGCGAATAAGGCCATGATCTCTTTATATTCGGCAGGTATATTATCTTTTTTCTTAGAAGAGTCCTCGCTTTTTTGCTT
>OMEH01000799.1_pt1 | contig 14518 bp, 9 predicted proteins | sample 1645391 | NCBI WGS metagenome assembly OMEH01 (sample SAMEA103958133, study PRJEB25191) | human gut metagenome | biome: human-associated habitat [ENVO:00009003]; feature: intestine environment [ENVO:2100002]; material: feces | place: Germany | collected 2013/2015 | reverse complement strand
AATTATACATACTTTGGTTCATGAAAAACCACGCTAAAGTACTGCTTTTTTACGATATACAAAAGTTTTCGCCCATAAACTTTATTTCAGAACTATTCTCTCACCTACTTTGTTCTTATAATATATAAATAAGGTATTAATAAGGAGCTTTTTCCCAAGAATGAAAGCACTTTAGTATGATACTGGTGAACGGATATTAAACTGTGGCACGGGTTTTGTATATAAATAATAAATAAAACGATGAAATACGTACTGGAAATTATAAATGCGTATCTTTGTATTAAGTAACACCTTAGAATAAGGAAGGAGAATATTAAGTATGAATAATCAGTTTTCACAAAGAGTTTCTGACATTATCACTTACAGCAAGGAGGAAGCTAACCGGCTGAAAAATAGATATATCGGTCCGGAGCATCTTCTACTCGGCATGTTGCGAGACGGCGGAGGGAAAGCTATAGAAATATTGCAGAAACTGGATATAGACCTAAACAGGGTTAAGAAACGGCTGGAAGGTTTTTTAAAAGAGATTGAAGATGATAACTTGTTGCCCGATGCAGACATTCCATTGTCTCCGATGGCAGCTAAGATATTGAAAATGTGTATACTCGAGGCTCGTCTGCTGAAGAGTGCCACTGCTGATACTGAACATGTATTGCTGGCTATCTTGAAAGACGGTAATAATTTGGCCGCTACGGTATTGGAAGAAAATAATATAGACTATAAGTCAGTGTTCGAACAGCTTTCTATGAAAGCCAGCCCTAACGCAGGTATGGGATTTACGGAGGATGATGACGAGGAAGAAGATGAAATGAATATGTCTTCACGCTCTTCTCAAAGTGGTAGTTCACAGTCTTCTACGCAAACTGCGTCTAAGAAACCATCCAATGATACTCCGGTATTGGATAACTTTGGTATGGATATGACCCGGGCTGCGGAAGAAGGTAGACTGGATCCTGTGGTAGGTCGTGAACGTGAAATCGAGCGGTTGGCTCAGATATTGAGCCGTCGTAAGAAGAATAACCCGGTATTGATAGGTGAACCTGGTGTAGGTAAATCAGCTATTGTAGAGGGATTAGCATTACGTATTGTTCAGAAGAAAGTATCCCGTATTCTGTTTGATAAACGTGTGGTAATGCTTGATATGGCTTCTGTAGTAGCCGGAACCAAGTATCGCGGACAGTTTGAGGAACGTATTCGTTCTATCATTAATGAGTTGCAGAAGAATCCGAATGTAATTCTGTTTATTGACGAGATTCACACGATTGTGGGTGCCGGAGCAGCTGCCGGTTCTATGGATGCTGCCAATATGTTGAAACCTGCATTGGCACGTGGTGAAATACAATGTATAGGTGCCACTACCCTTGATGAATACCGGAAGAATATAGAAAAAGACGGTGCTTTGGAACGCCGTTTCCAGAAAGTGATTGTTGAACCGACCACTGCTGAGGAAACGCTCCAGATATTGAAGAATATTAAAGAGAAGTACGAAGACCATCATAATGTGACTTATACGGATGAAGCGCTGGAAGCATGTGTCAAGTTGACAGACCGCTACATTACTGACCGTAATTTCCCGGATAAGGCTATTGATGCTCTGGACGAAGCCGGTTCGCGCGTCCATCTGACAAACATTACTGTTCCGAAAGAGATTGAAGAACAGGAGAAACTGATTGAAGAAGCCCGTCAACAAAAGGCGGATGCGGTGAAATCGCAGAATTTCGAACTTGCTGCCAGCTTCCGTGATCATGAGAAAGAGTTTTCTGCTCGTCTGGAAGAAATGAAGGCTGAATGGGAAGCTCGCTTAAAAGATGAACGCCAGATCGTTGGTGAGGAGGAAATTGCGAATGTGGTTTCTATGATGTCCGGTGTGCCTGTACAGCGTATGGCGCAGGCTGAAGGTATTAAGTTGGCGGGTATGAAAGAAGAGTTGCAAGCTAAAGTTATAGCTCAGGATCCGGCTATTGAAAAGGTGACGAAAGCAATTCTGCGTAGTCGTGTAGGATTGAAAGATCCTAACCGTCCTATCGGAACATTCTTGTTCTTGGGGCCTACGGGTGTGGGTAAAACTCACTTGGCGAAACAGTTGGCGAAATATATGTTTGGTTCTGCCGATGCGCTGATACGTGTGGATATGAGTGAATATATGGAGAAGTTTACCGTTTCTCGTCTTGTTGGTGCACCTCCGGGATACGTAGGATACGAAGAAGGCGGACAGTTGACAGAGAAAGTGCGTCGTAAACCTTACTCTATCGTATTGTTGGACGAGATTGAGAAAGCCCATCCGGATGTATTCAACATCTTGTTACAACTGATGGATGAAGGTCGTCTGACTGACAGTTATGGCAGAACTGTAGACTTCAAGAATACAGTGGTTATCATGACTTCAAACATCGGTACACGTCAATTGAAAGACTTCGGTCGTGGTGTAGGTTTTGCCGCCCAGAATCGTACGGATGATAAAGAATATTCACGCGGCGTGATACAAAAGGCTTTGAATAAGTCGTTTGCCCCTGAGTTTCTGAATCGTGTCGACGAGATTATTACTTTCGACCAGCTTTCGCTGGATGCTATCGAAAAGATTATCGATATCGAGTTGAAAGGCTTGTATGAGCGTGTGGAATCTCTTGGATATAAGCTTGTTATTGATGCTAAAGCCAAGACATTCATGGCATCTAAAGGATATGATGTGCAGTTTGGTGCCCGCCCGTTGAAGCGTGCTATCCAGACTTATCTGGAAGATGGACTTTCGGAATTGATTATTTCTTCCGAATTGCAGACGGGCGATACGATTTCTGTCTCTTTGAACGAAGAAAAAGGAGAACTGGACATCAAGAAAGCATAAAAATGAAGTCTTCTTAGAAGATGATAAACAGTCAAAATGTCAGTCCTTATGGGCTGGCATTTTTTTTGTGCTATATCTGCCGGAATAATTAAAAATATAAATCTAAAAAATATAAATGTAGTATGCAAAAAGGTAATATTGGGGTAACTACTGAGAATATCTTCCCCGTCATTAAAAAGTTCTTGTATAGTGATCATGAAATTTTTCTCCGTGAGTTGGTTTCTAACGCGGTTGATGCTACACAGAAGCTGAAAACACTCTCCTCTATCGGTGAGTTCAAGGGTGAAGTTGGCGATTTAACCGTACATGTCTCGCTGGGAAAAGATACCATTACGGTGTCCGACCATGGTATAGGTCTTACGGCTGAAGAAATAGACAAGTATATTAACCAGATAGCTTTCTCTGGCGCCAATGACTTCCTTGAGAAATATAAAAACGATGCCAACGCCATCATCGGCCATTTTGGATTGGGTTTCTATTCGGCTTTTATGGTTGCCAAGAAAGTCGAAATCATCACTAAATCCTATCGGGAAGGCGCCCAGGCTGTAAAGTGGACATGCGATGGCAGTCCGGAGTTTACGATTGAAGACACTGATAAGGCAGAACGTGGTACGGATATCGTTCTTTACATAGACGATGACTGCAAGGAATTCCTTGAAGAAGCGCGCATTTCCTCTTTGTTGAAGAAGTATTGCAGCTTCCTCCCTATCCCGGTTGCATTCGGCAAGAAGAAAGAATGGAAAGACGGCAAGCAGGTTGAAACTGCCGAGGATAATATCATCAATGATTCCAACCCGTTGTGGACGCTGAAACCCAGCGAATTGAAAGATGAAGATTATAAGAAGTTCTACCGTGACCTTTATCCTATGTCCGACGAACCTTTATTCTGGATTCATCTGAATGTGGATTATCCGTTCCACCTTACCGGTATTCTGTACTTCCCCAAAGTGAAGAGCAACATCGAGTTGAACAAGAATAAGATTCAGCTCTATTGCAACCAGGTATATGTGACGGATTCGGTGGAAGGTATTGTTCCCGACTTCTTGACCCTGCTGCATGGTGTGCTCGATTCACCGGACATTCCATTGAACGTTTCCCGTTCTTATTTGCAGAGCGATGCCAACGTGAAGAAGATTTCTACATATATCACGAAGAAGGTGTCAGACCGTTTGCAGTCTATCTTCAAGAATGACCGTAAACAGTTTGAGGAAAAGTGGAATGACTTGAAAATCTTCATCAACTACGGAATGCTTACGCAGGAAGATTTCTATGATAGAGCCAAGGATTTTGCCCTTTTCACCGATACAGACAGCAAATATTATACTTTCGAAGAGTATAAGACGTTGATTAAAGATAACCAGACGGATAAGGATGGAAATCTGATTTATCTGTATGCCAACAATAAAGATGAACAATACAGCTACATAGAGGCCGCTACGAATAAAGGATACAATGTGCTGTTGATGGATGGACAGCTGGACATTGCGGTGGTGAGCATGTTGGAACAGAAGTTCGAAAAGGTTCGCTTCACTCGTGTAGACAGCGATATTATTGATAATCTGATTGTCAAGGAAGACAAGAAGAATGAAGCGTTGGAAGCCGGCAAGCAGGAAGTTCTTTCTTCCATCTTCAAGAGCCAGTTGCCCAAGATGGATAAGACGGAGTTCAACATCACGGCGCAGGCTTTGGGCGAAAATGCCACTCCTATCATGATAACTCAGAGCGAGTACATGCGCCGTATGAAGGAAATGGCGAATATCCAGGCTGGAATGAGCTTCTATGGCGAAATGCCGGATATGTTTAACCTGGTATTGAATTCAGACCATAAGCTGGTAAAAGAAGTTCTGGCAGATGAAGATAAGGAATGTGCTGCTGCCGTTGCTCCGGTTCAGGCAGAGATGGATGAAGTGAACAAGCAGCGTACTGACCTGAAAAAGAAGCAGGAAGGCAAGAAAGATGAGGATATACCGACTGCCGAAAAGGATAAAGTGAATGAGCTGGATAAGAAGTGGGACGAACTGAAAACACAGAAAGAAGGCATCTTCGCCGATTATGCTGCCAAGAATAAGGTTGTCCGTCAACTGATAGATTTGGCACTGCTGCAGAATGGTATGTTGAAAGGTGAAGCTTTGAACAACTTTGTCAAGAGAAGCATTGACCTGATAAAATAAGCCCCTTTAAATTTGCATTTAATATATGCAAGGGTATTGTGATTCTTCGGAGTCGCAATACCCTTTTTTTATTCATTTTCACCAATTAGGGTGTGATTTTCTTCGTTGAATACGGCATTTTTAGAAACTATTGTTTATATTTGGGGCAATGAACATTTATCTTACTCGGAATAGCATAGTTATGAAAAGAGTTTTATTGTTTTTTTCGTTTCTTCTATGTGGCTTTATTTTACAAGCTCAGAAAGTGGGGCTTGTACTGAGTGGCGGTGGAGCAAAAGGCATGACTCATATAGGCATTATCCGGGCTTTGGAAGAGAATAATATCCCCATTGATTATATAACCGGAACCTCTATGGGAGCTATCATCGGTTCTCTGTATGCTATGGGGTATTCCCCGGACGATATGGAGGCGCTGTTGCGCTCTCCCGACTTTAAGCGTTGGTATTCGGGCAAAGTGGAGCCTAAATACGAGTATTATTTTAAGAAGAATCGTCCTTCACCGGAATTTTTTAATATCCGTTTTGCTTTTAGGGACTCGCTGCATATAAAGCCCCAGATACTTCCCACAAGCATGGTCAACCCCATACAGATGAACCTGGTATTTGTGGAATTGTTTGCACGTGCTACGGCTGCATGTGGCGGTAATTTCAACAAACTGTTTGTTCCTTTTCGCTGTATAGCATCCGATGTGTACAATAAAAAGCCATTGGTATTGAGTAAAGGGGATTTGGGAGATGCGGTACGTGCTTCCATGAGCTTTCCATTTGTCTTCAAACCGATAGAAATAGACAGTACGCTTGCTTATGATGGCGGCATTTACAATAATTTCCCTACGGATGTGATGCGGGAGGATTTTCATCCGGATGTCATCATTGGCAGTGTGGTGGCGGCAAATCCCGGTAAGCCGAAGGAGAATGACCTGATGAGCCAATTGGAGAATATGATTATGCAGAAGACCGATTATTCCATTCCGGACTCATTGGGCATAGTCATGACCTTCAAGTACGATGATGTCAACCTGCTGGATTTTGACCGTCTGCAGGAATTGCACGATATAGGCTACAACCGTACTCTTAATATGATGGATTCCATCAAAAGCCGTGTTCACCGTAGGGTGAATGCTGATAATGTGCGTTTGAGGCGCCTTGTCTTCCGGAGTAACCTGCCTCAATTCCGTTTTCGGGATATTATTATTGAAGGGGCGAATGCCCAACAGCAAGCCTACATCAAAAAAGAGTTCCATGATGAAGAGCATGAAGTCTTTACTTATGAAGACTTGAAGCGCGGGTATTTTCGTTTGCTGGCAGATAATATGATTTCGGAAATAGTTCCTCATGCTGTGTATGATTCGGAATCCGATTTGTATGAGCTGCATTTGAAGGTGAAGATGGAGGATAATTTTTCCGTGCGTCTGGGGGGCAGTGTCTCTACCACGAGCTCAAATCAAATCTATTTGGGAATAGGATATCAGAACTTGAATTATTATTCCAAGGAAATCACTTTTGACGGTCAGTTGGGTAAGATTTATAATAATGCCCAGTTGATGGGTAAGATTGATTTGCCTACCAACATACCTACGTCCTTTCGTTTTATTGCTTCAATCAGTACCTTCGATTACTACAAGAAGGACAAGCTGTTTTCCAGGAATGACAAACCTTCATTCAATTCAAAGGACGAACGTTTTGTGAAGTTGATGGTTGCCTTGCCGTTTTTGGCCAATAAGCGTGCGGAGTTCAGTCTGGGATATGGCCAACTGGAAGATAACTACTTTCAATCCAGCGTAATAGATTTCGATAAGGACCGTTCGGACAGAAGTACCTACAAACTTTTGGGAGGTTCCATCGGTTTCTATGGGAGCACCCTAAATACGCGGCAATACGCGACAAAAGGTTATCTGGAGAAACTGATAGCCCAGGTATTTACCGGGAGGGAAAGATTTGAACCGGGGAATCCGCAAGAAGGGTACAGTCCTTCTCCGCAAGAGCGGCAATCATGGTTACAAATCTCTTATATGAAAGAGGCATATCACACGATGGGGCCGAAATTCACCCTGGGATGGATGGCAGAAGCACTGTATTCATCGAAGAATTTCTCTGAGAATTATACGGCAACCATGATGCAGGCAGGAGAATTTGCACCGACTCCGCATAGTAAACTGATGTACAATGAAGCTTTTCGTGCCAACCAGTATGTGGCTGCCGGTATCAAACCCATATATGTTTTGAACGACATGTTCCAGTTCCGGACAGAATTTTATGGCTTTACACCGATTTTTCCGATAAAAAAGAATGCATTGAATAAAGCATATTATGGAAAAGCATTCTCCCGCTTTGAGTATATGGGAGAAGTTTCTGTTATTTGTCATTTGCCCTTCGGAGCCATCTCTGCTTATGTAAATCATTATAGCTCACCGAGAAGGGAGTGGAATGTGGGGATGACCATTGGCTGGCAGTTGTTTAATTATCGCTTTGTCGAATAAATTTCTTCAAAAAAAGTTTGTATATCGTTTGCTAATTCGGAAAAAGTACGTATCTTTGCACCCGTTAAACAAAGAGGCCGCGTAGCTCAACTGAATAGAGTAGCTGACTACGGATCAGCCGGTTACAGGTTTGAATCCTGTCGCGATCACAAAGAACCTCCGCAAGAAAACTTGCGGAGGTTCTTTGTTTTTACAGCAATGGCATATAGTTGATGTTCTCCCCTTGTATGGCACTGGCGCGTGTTCTCTATAATGAAACAAACTGTTTCCCTTAACTAAACACTTTGTTTCATTATGGAGAACACTTTGTTTCCCTTGACAGAACACTTTGTTCCATCATATAAAAACAAAGTGTTTTTCTCTGCTGAAACAAAGTGTTCAGTGTTGTGAACTAATAGATTAGCTGAAATAATAGTCTTGTCTTGATTGAGCTAGAGACGTCTTTTTCTCGATTTAACCAGATGTCTTTTTGCTTTATAACGTAATCAGTAGACTGTTTTGGGATTATTGTACTGATAAATATAGTCACATAGGAAAAAAAGAAGGAGTTAATTCCGTGTTTCCACAAAATTAACTCCTTGCATATCTGATATTAATATGTTGTATGCTGGAAATTAATATCCTATAGGGGCGGTATAAGGCCTTAGCATTTGATGTTCAATTCATCCAGAATCTTGCGCATGGCTTCGAAAGTAGTGATTCTGGTCGGCACCAATGGCAGGCGGAGCTTGTTCTCAATCATTCCCATTACATTCAGCATGGCTTTTACTCCGGCAGGGTTGCCGTCTACAAACAGAAGCTTGAATAATTCGGCAAATTTGTGGTGAATGGTCAATGCATTGGCATAGTCCCCTTGCAGTGCCAGACGTACCATACGGCTGAACTCACGTGGGAACGCGTTTCCGATGACCGAGATAATGCCGACGGCCCCCAGGGTAATCAGAGGGAAGGTGATGCCGTCATCGCCCGAAATAACGTCGAAATTGGCCGGTTTGTTTTTGATGATGTCATCCATCTGCGTGATGTCACCCGAAGCTTCTTTGACGGCTATCACATTCTTGAAATCACGTGCAATGCGCAGGGTTGTTTCTGCCTTCATGTTCACGCCGGTACGACCGGGGACATTATAAAGCACAATCGGCAAATCCGTTGCTTCAGAAATGGCCTTATAATGCTGATATATACCTTCTTGCGATGGCTTGTTGTAATATGGAACGACGGATAGAATGGCATCTACTCCGGTGAAATCGTCATTTTTCAGTGTTTCCACTATGGCCCGGGTGTTGTTTCCACCTACGCCCAGCAGGATAGGAATTCTTCCGTTCACTCGCTCGATGACCATTTTCTTGATTTTCTTTTTCTCTTCTTCAGTCAGAGTCGGAGTTTCTGCCGTGGTGCCGAGCACACATAAAAAGTCGGTATTGTTTTGAAGTTGATAGTCTACCAAACGCATCAACGCATCGTAATCAACGCTTTCATCCTCTTTAAATGGAGTAATCAGCGCTACCCCCATTCCTTTCAATCTTGTCTGTATCATGAGTATTATAAAGTAATCTCTAATTAAATGACTCGCAAAAGTACGAATTTTTTCGATTTACCCTACAAATATAAGCCATAAAAAAGCTTTTTGTGGAAATTTGTTAGGATAGCAATGCCAAAAACTCATCTTCGCTCATAATCTTTACCCCCAGTTTCTGCGCTTTCTCCAGTTTGGCAGGTCCCATATTTTCTCCGGCCAGGATAAAGCTGGTTTTGGAGGAGATACTGCCGACGTTTTTCCCACCGTTCTTTTCAATCATCTCTTTGTATTCGTCCCGTGAGTGGTGGGTGAATACGCCGCTGATGACAATGGACTGGCCCGCCAGTTTGTCGGTGTATCCGCTGAGGTCTTCTTCCGTCCGGTGGAGTTGCAGACCGTTCGATTTCAGCCGTTCCACCAGCTCTTTGTTGGCAGGATTGGAGAAGTAGGTTATAATGCTTTGCGCTATTTTTTCACCGATTTCATCGATGTTTTTCAGCTTTTCGAGGTCTGCGTTTTCCAGCTCTTCGATGTCCGTAAAGGACTTGGCTATTTTCTTGGCAACCGTTTCTCCCACGAAGCGTATGCCCAGTGCAAAGAGCACTCTTTCGAATGGCACTTCTTTACTTGCCGCAATACCGTTGACTATGTTTTCTGCCGATTTTTCGCCCATCCGTTCCAGGTTCTTGATGTCATCGGTTTTGAGCTGGTATAAATCTGCAGTATCCTTTATCAGTCCCAATCGGTAGAACATATCTACTGTTTCAGGTCCCAGTCCGTCTATATTCATGGCTTTGCGGCTGATGAAATGCTCTATTTTCCCTTTAATCTGCGGAGGACAAGCGGTTTCATTGGGGCAATAGTGGGCTGCTTCTCCTTCAAAACGTATCAGTTTGCTGCCGCATTCGGGACAATGGGTGATAAACTTCACTTTTTCACCGATAAGCATACTGCGGGCATCCTTATCGACACCGGTTATTTTGGGGATGATTTCACCGCCTTTTTCCACATACACCATGTCGCCTATATGCAGGTCCAGCCCCTCGATAATATCTGCATTGTGCAGGGAGGCACGTTTCACAATGGTGCCGGACAGTTGTACGGGGGCCAGATTGGCAACCGGAGTGACTGCGCCGGTACGTCCTACTTGGTAGGTAACCCTATTCAAGCGTGTCAGTGCACGTTCTGCCTGGAATTTGTATGCGATGGCCCACCGGGGGGACTTGGCTGTGAATCCCAAATTCTTTTGTTGTCTCAAGCTGTTGACTTTTAGTACAATACCATCAGTAGCTACCGGAAGGTTCTTACGCTCCGTGTCCCAATAATTGATGTATTCGAAGACTTCCTCCAGGCTGTGGGCTTTTCTGGTGTGCTCTGATGTTTTAAATCCCCAGCTGGCGGCGGCTTGCAGATTCTCGTAATGGCCGTCGCAGGGCAATTCCTCTCCCAATAGATAGTAGAGATAAGCATCCAGCTTTCTGGATGCTACGATGGCGGAATTCTGCAACTTCAAGGTACCGGAAGCAGCGTTGCGCGGATTGGCGAAAAGCGGTTCCTCACGTGCTTCCTTTTCCCGGTTCAGTTCTTCGAAAACCACCCAGGGCATCAGGATTTCCCCTCTGATTTCGAATGATTTAGGATAATCCCCATGGAGGACCAGTGGAATCGTTCGGATTGTCTTTACATTGTCCGTCACGTCATCGCCCTTTTCGCCGTCGCCACGGGTGACGGCACGCACCAGTTTGCCATCCTCGTAAGTCAGCGAGATGGAAGTACCGTCATACTTCAGCTCGCAGCAGATTTCAAAATCCTCATTCAACGCTTTCTTTACCCGTTCGTAGAAGTCGGTCACTTCACTTTCGGAATAAGTGTTTCCCAATGAAAGCATGGGATATTTGTGTGCCACTTGTGTGAAGTTCTTATTCAAATCACTTCCTACACGCATCGTGGGCGAATTATCATCTTGGTATTCAGGATGTTCTTTCTCTAAGTCTTGTAGCTCGCGCATCAGGTCGTCAAACTCCTTGTCGGATATTTCAGGAGCATTCAGCACATAATAATTGTAGTTGTGCTGGTGTAATTCCGCACGGAGCCGGTCTATTTTTTCTTTTACAGTCATAGGGTTTCCGGATTGTTTGAACGCAAAAATACGGGTTTCTCCCCGAATATTTGTACTTTTGCAGCTTGAAATAGCTAAAATAAAGTTATATGCGTATTGACATTATCACAGTTTTGCCGGAGATGATTGAGGGATTCTTCAACTGTTCCATTATGAAACGTGCTCAAAATAAAGGGCTTGCAGAGATACATATCCATAATCTTCGTGATTATACGGAAGATAAGTACCGTCGTGTAGACGATTATCCGTTTGGCGGCTTTGCCGGAATGGTCATGAAGATAGAGCCGATAGAGCGGTGTATCAACGCCTTGAAGGCCGAGCGGGATTATGACGAGGTTATCTTTACGACCCCCGATGGTGAGCAGTTCAATCAGCCGATGGCAAATACTCTTTCCCTTGCCCAGAATCTCATCATTCTCTGCGGGCATTTCAAAGGGATAGATTACCGGATTCGCGAGCATCTCATTACCAAGGAAATCAGTATCGGCGACTATGTGTTGACTGGCGGAGAACTGGCGGCGGCTGTCATGGCAGATGCCATCGTCCGTATCATTCCGGGAGTGATTTCCGATGAGCAGTCTGCACTTTCAGATTCTTTTCAGGACAATCTGCTGGCCGCACCGGTCTATACACGTCCCGCTGATTACAATGGATGGAAGGTTCCGGATATTTTACTTTCCGGACATGAGGCCAAGATTAAGGAATGGGAGCTGCAACAGTCGTTGGAAAGGACCCGTAGATTGCGTCCGGATTTGTTGGGAGAGTAAGTTTACTGATGTAAATAAAAAGAAAAAGGACATTCGTCAATGAATGTCCTTTTTTATGAATATATATTGCGAATGGCGATCTCTTGTTATTCTTTATACCTCGAGTGCACCGATAATATCCTTTACAGACTGATAACCGTGTCTGTTAAGATAGTCATTTATTCCTTCTACCACTTTCACTGTAACCGCCGGATCAATGAAGTTTGCCGTACCAATCTGGATGGCGGAGGCACCTGCAAGCATGAATTCCACAGCATCTTTCCAGTTCATGATACCTCCCAAGCCTATGACGGGGATTTTTACCGCTTTGGCTACTTGCCATACCATACGTAAGGCAATGGGTTTCACGGCCGCACCGGACATGCCACCGGTTACAGTGGAGAGTATCGGACGCCTGCGTTCCGCGTCTATAGCCATTCCCAGCAGGGTATTGATGAGGGAAACACTGTCTGCACCGCCATTTTCGGCTGCGCGGGCTATTTCAGTGATGTCGGTAACGTTCGGGGAGAGCTTTACGATAAGTGTCTTTTTGTAAACTGAGCGCACGGCTTTCACCACTTCTTCGGCGCCCTTGGCGGTAACACCGAATGCCATTCCTCCTTGCTTCACGTTGGGGCAAGAGATGTTCAATTCTATGGCAGGAATTTTGTCAAGCTCATTAATGATTGCGGCTGTTTCGGCATAGTCTTCGATGGCAGAACCCGAAACATTCACAATCATGTTGGTCTGAATGTCCTTGATGCGGGGATAGATGTGTTCAACAAAGTAATGAACACCCTTATTTTGCAGTCCCACAGCGTTTAACATACCCGAAGGAGTCTCTGCCATGCGCGGATATGGATTGCCTTCACGTTTGTGAAGAGTGGTTCCCTTTACAATAATACCGCCTATTCGCGATAGTTCGATGAAATCGGCGAATTCTTCACCATATCCGAATGTTCCGGATGCAGTCATCACCGGATTATTCATTTGTAATTCACCAATATTTACACTTAAATCTGCCATAATAGTTTGTTTATATTAAAAACCGGACCTTCTTTACATACGCACAAATGACCTTCCGTGGTATTTTCTACACAGCATAGACAAGCGCCTATGCCACACGCCATCATATTTTCCAAAGATACTTCGCAACTGATGCCTTTACTTTTGGCATACTTTGCTACTGCCATCATCATCGGTTTGGGGCCGCAAGTATATATCTGCTCAAAGTACACCTTATTTAATATGGAGTGTTGTGTTACGTATCCCTTCTCTCCGTGGCTGCCATCTTCGGTGGTGGTATACACCTCGCCATAGGCGGCAAATTGTTCCAATTGAAGCAAATCTTTGTCACTTCTGGCACCCAGCAGGAATGTTGGCTTGCAACCTTTCTTGGCGAGCTGTTCGCCTAAATATAACATAGGAGCTGTACCTACACCTCCACCTACCAATAAGAGCTTGTCTGAGGGCTTTTCAGGCATTGTGAAGCAGTTTCCCAACGGAAGCACTACATTGATTATATCGCCTGCTTTTGCTTCTCCTAATCGCTTGGTTCCGTCGCCTACAAGTTGGATTAAGAACCAGACCTCGTTCCGTTGTCTATCTACATAATTGATGGAGATGGGGCGGCGCAAAAAAGTGGTAGGCGAGCCGTCCACGCGAATCTCTGCAAATTGTCCCGGAAGCATTTCCGGAAGTGGGGATGGAGAAGTCAGCTTCAACAACACGTAGTTGGCATGCAAGCGGAGGTTCTCTGTCACTGTCAGATCTAAAATATACTTTTTCATATCTATAAAGAGGGATGTTTTTCTTTCGGGTGCAAAGATAGTGTAAACCGAGTGCAGAATAAAATGAACCCGTTTCTTTTTTATGCCGGGGCGTTAGTCTATTTCCATTCTCATTCCTTAATTTTCCGATTTGAAAGTCTCGTAGGTATTGTCATCAAAGAAAATTCTTATTTCTGTGATTTTTCTGGGAGGTCTTTCTTTGTAGATAATCTCTTGTTTTACAATCTCTTTAGGCGATTTTAGGGCTGTCTCTAATGCAATTTCCTTGCGATTTTTAGATTCTTCCGGCCCGTTGGACAGATTTTCCGGATTCTCGGCGAATAAAGGATAGTCGAATCCATCGTTTTCGGGTGAATCCGGATTATTACTCATATTACCTTTTCCGGTAAGCAGCCACTCCAAGTTTATGTCGTTGTATCGTTGATGCAATCGGAGAATGACTTCCGTACTTGGATATTTGTTACGCGGACCCAAGATGTGAGAAATGGTGGCTTGGGCCACGCCGATACTCTCGGCAAAAGCTCCTGCTGTCAGTTTCTCCCGGTCCATAACCATTTTGAACCTGTCTTTTATACTCATGGTTTATGTGTTATTACAATTGTACATGTTATTTATTGGATTACAAAAGTAAAAAAACGACATCACAAAAGCAAATTAAAAATGTAATATTTTAAAGTTCACAAATGAAATGCTGTTATTACAATATTCATCATTACAAATGCTATAATACAAATTACGAGTAAAATAGGTGTTTATCGTAAGTTTAATAAAATAATATATTTGTCTAGTTATTAGCATATTATATAGTTGTTTTTTGATGGTAAATGCTGTATTACATTTGTTTGTCGCTCA
>OMEH01000795.1_pt1 | contig 14555 bp, 10 predicted proteins | sample 1645391 | NCBI WGS metagenome assembly OMEH01 (sample SAMEA103958133, study PRJEB25191) | human gut metagenome | biome: human-associated habitat [ENVO:00009003]; feature: intestine environment [ENVO:2100002]; material: feces | place: Germany | collected 2013/2015 | reverse complement strand
ATGGCTTTCACATCCCGGGCATTCATCAGGCCTCCGACGCCGATGATCGGATAGGCTCCGTGCGAACGTCGGTGGATGCGGCGCACTACCTCGATGGCCCGCTGCGTAAGGGGAGCTCCGCTCAATCGGCCGCTGCCGATTTCGTCGAGCGTCTCCTCATCGGTTTCGAGACCTTTGCGCGAGAAAGTACCGTTCACGGCCACGATGCCGTCCAGCGGCGTAGAAAGCATCAGGTCGGTCACTTCGTCGATAAGCGGGTCCGGCAGGTCGGGCGATATTTTCAGCAGGATCGGCCGGTACTGGTTCTGCCCGCGGCGGAAGTCGAACAGCGGATCAAGTATCTGGAGTATGTGCGTGCGTGTGTAGGTGGTGCCTTCGCGGCAGGAGTTGTCGCAACTGATATTCACCGTGAAATAGTCCGCATACTGGTAGAGGTTGCGGAAGAGCCGGAGGTAATCTGCCGCCGCATTTTCGGGGGGCGTCACGGTGTTCTTGCCGATGTTGCAGCCCACGATGAGCCCTTCGTGCGGGCGGCGCAGGTGGCAGATCGTCTTGTCCAGCCCGCGGTTGGAGAGCCCGATGCGGTTGATGATAGCCCGGTCTTTGGGCAGCCGGAACACGCGCGGGCGCGGGTTGCCCGCCTGCGGGCGCGGGGTGACGGTACCTATTTCGATGAACCCGAAGCCGAGTGCCGCCAGTTCGCGGTAGGCTTCGCCGTTGTGGTCGAAACCTGCGGCCAGGCCGACGGGATTGGCGAATTTTACGCCGAAGACCTCGCGTTCGAGCGCCGGGTGCCGTACGGTGTAACATTTGCGCAGGAACCAGCGCCCGCCGGGTATGAGCCCGATGATGCGCAACAACAGAAGCGCCACATGGTGTGCCCGCTCGATGGTAAGCGAGAAAAGGATGGGCTTTATGATTCTCCGGTACATTTTCTTAAGGGCATTGTCCGTGGCCGCAAAGGTACTAAAAAAGAATTGATTTCGCTAAAAGTATTCCCTGCGGTAGCGGTAGTGGTCGCGCATAGCCTCGAAATCGGCGGGCCGCGCCTTGAGGCGGCAGCTTTCGGCTTCGATGTCATAGGCGTCGCCGATGGTCGTGCAAAGCTCCTGCCACGGGATCGGCCGCGGGACGGAGGGGGCGGCTTCGGAGGGGTACCAGCCCCGGAGCGGGAGGCCGAAGAAGCCGGCCAGCGTGGCGACGGACATGGCCGTGGCCGTGGCTTTGCCCTGCTCGGAGTAGCCGGCGACGTGGGGCGTGGCGAGCAGCGTGCGGTCGAGCAACTGCGGGTCGAGGCGCGGTTCGTGTTCCCAGACGTCGAGCACACAGGGATGGCCGCTCCGCAGCAATGCGTCGCCGTCGACCACTTCGCCGCGCGAGGAGTTCATCACTACGGCGCCCGGTTTCAGGCGGGCGAGCAGCCCCTCGCCGGCCATGTGCCGCGTCGAGGCGTCGAGCGGCGTGTGGAAGGTGAGCAGGTCGGCTTCGCGTGCGACCTCTTCCAGCGGCAGGAACCCGCAATGCTCGCGCTCTTCGCGCGGCGGGTCGCAGCAGACGACGCGGAAGCCCCACAGGCTGGCGTATTCCCGGATGAGGGAACCCACATGCCCGACGCCCACGATGCCCAGCGTCCGCTGTGCGGGCTCCCACCCCTGTGTACGCGCGAGGTGGGCCAGTACGGCGCCCGCCCATTGCAGTACGCCGCGGGCGTTGCAGCCTGCTGCCGTGGCGACCCGTATGCCGTGCGCCGCGCACCACGCCGTGTCGATGTGGTCGAACCCGATGGTGGCCGTGGCGATCAGACGGACGCGCGAACCGGCGAGCAGGCGCCCGTCGCAACGGGTGCGGGTGCGGATGATGAGGGCGTCGGCATCGCGCACGTCCTCCGCGGCGATCCGGCTGCCAGGCAGGTAGCGTACCTCGGCCCACGGCTCGAGAACCCCCTGCAAAAAAGGGATGGCACTGTCTGCGACGATTTTCATGGATAGTTGCTTTTTCCTGATTTCTTTTCTTTCCGGAAACAAATATAGGGAAAAATTAAATTTTTTGTACCTTTGTCATTTAAAATGAACATTTTCATTAAGCGGGGGCAGAGGTTGCAAGCATACTATCTGTGCCGGGCGCGGAAAATGGAGAATGAAATTCAACCGTATGGAACTAAACGCCTTCGATCCCGACGGGGTCGGTGTGGATAACGGAACCTATTTCGGGCTTCCTTTCGAGCCGGGAACGGCAGAACTGGTGCTGGTTTCGGCTCCGTGGGACGTGACGGTGTCGTACGGCGCCGGGACGGCCCATGCGCCCGATGCCGTGATAGAAGCCTCGACGCAGCTCGACTTCCATGAGCCGCTGGCTCCCGGCGTGTGGCGCCGCGGTATCGCCACGGCCGATGTGGACTATGCGTTGCTGGAGGAGTCGCAACGCTTGCGCAGCGATGCGGAGAAGGTGATTGCCCATCTCGAAGGCGGGGGAAGTCCCGAGGACGACTATGCGGTACGCAAGGTGCGCCGCATCAACGAAGGCTGCCGCGCCATGAACGCCAACATCGGGGCGCAGGCGGCGCGGTGGCTCGACGCAGGGAAGACCGTGGGACTGGTCGGGGGCGACCATTCGACGCCCTACGGACTGATCCGTGCCCTGGGTGACCGCCACGGGGAGTTCGGCATCTTGCATATCGACGCCCACTGCGACCTGCGCGATGCTTACGAAGGCTTCGAGTTCTCGCATGCTTCGATCATGTTCAACGTCCTGCGCGACGTGCCTTCGGTGAAAAAAATCGCCCAGGTCGCAGTGCGCGATTTCAGCGGGACGGAAGCCGCCCTGGCCGCTTCTTCCGCCCGTGTTGCCACCTTCGACGACCTGTCGCTCGCCGCCGCGATGTTCCGCGGCGAGACCTGGGACGCGCTGTGCCGGCGAATCGTGGATGCGCTGCCGCAGGAGGTTTACGTGAGCTTCGACATCGACGGCCTCACTTTTGAGAACTGTCCCCATACGGGTACGCCCGTCTGCGGGGGGCTTACGTTCAATCAGGCCGTGTGGCTGCTCGATACACTCGTGCGTTCGGGGCGCCGCATCATCGGGTTCGACGTCGTGGAGGTCGCTCCGGCGCCCGAAGCGAAAGTGGATGCCATCACCGGGGCGCGCATGCTCTGGAAATTGTGTAATTTGACATTAAAATCAAACGGACGGTAAATGCGACTATTTTCAATGTACCGCTGGGTACGTGAGCGTCATATGATCGGTATACGCGGCCGCAATTTTCTGGAAGCCCCCTGGGCGGGAGGCGTTGTACTGCTCGGTTGTGTGATCGTAGCCATGCTGCTGGCCAACCTGCCCGGGACTTCGCTCTATTACCGCCATCTGCTCGAAACGGATCTTTCGCTGATGGTGTACAGCCCCGACGGGCTGATCGACTGGGTTTTCCCGCGCGGAATGACCGTCGAGAAGCTGATCAACGACGGCCTGATGGTGATTTTCTTTTTCGCCGTCGGACTCGAAATAAAGCGGGAGATCGTTTGCGGGCAGCTTTCGTCGGCACGCCAGGCCATCCTGCCTGTATTGGCGGCCGCAGGCGGCATGCTCGCCCCCGCGATCATTTTCCTGTTCTTCAACCACGGCACCATAGCGGCCAACGGATGGGGTATACCCACGGCCACCGACATCGCCTTTGCCATCGGCATCCTTTCGATGCTGGGCGACCGCGTGCCGGTTTCGCTCAAAATATTCCTCACGGCACTGGCCATCGCCGACGACCTGGGGGCCATCCTGGTCATCGCGCTCTTCTACGGGGGGCAGGTGCAGATAAGCTGCCTGCTGGCGGCGTTGGTCATCATGCTCGCGGTCTACTTCATGAAGGAGATGGGCGAAAAACGCATGTTCTTTTACCTGGTGCCCGCCGTGGTGATCTGGGGGTTGTTCTACTATTCGGGCGTGCATTCGGCCATTTCGGGCGTGGCGATGGCCATGCTGATCCCGATGACGCCCCGTTACAGCAAGGAGTATTTCGCCCATAAGATGCGCCACCTGAAGGAGTTGATGTTGGCTGCGAGAACGTCGTGCGATGATTTTCCCAACGAGCACCACCGGTTCTACATGCGCCGCATGCGTTTGCTGGCGGCCGACTCGGTGGGTATGAGCTACCGCCTGGAGCATTCGCTGGCGCCCTATGTCACGTTCCTGGTGATGCCGATTTTCGCACTGGCGAACGCCGGTGTCGAGATCACCTCGCCCGAGTACCTGAATATTTTTCACTATTCGTCCGAGATCGGGTCGATCGGGATGGGTATTTTCTTCGGGCTCGTGGTCGGTAAGCCTTTGGGCATATTTCTTGCGAGCTGGGGTGCCGTGAAATCCGGCCTTGCCGTGATGCCCGAGGGGGCTACATGGCGCCTGTTGCTGGCCGTGGCCTGCCTGGGCGGCATAGGTTTCACGATGTCGTTGTTCGTCGATGCGCTGGCCTACACCGAACCCGACCTTGTCGACCGGGGCAAGATAGCGATTCTGATGGGTTCGATGGCCGCGGCCGTCCTGGGATGTCTGCTGATTTTGGTTTTTTCGAAGAAACGGAAATAAATAATATGCGTAAAACATTTTTTGCCCTGACAGCCATGGCGTTGCTGGCCGGAGCCTGCTCCAGGAAGTCGGGCGGGGGCGTGAAACTCAAGGCCGACACCGATTCGGTAGCTTATATCATCGGTATGAACGTGGGCATGAACCTGCTCAAAATGGATTCGACGCTCAACGTCAATGCCGTATGCGAGGGTATCCGCGACGTGTTCCGTGCCGGGGCGAAACTCTCGGCGGACGATGCCGAGGTCTATTACCTGCGTTACATGAACTATGTGCTGCCCGAAAAGGCGCGTGCCTACGAGGAGCAGTTCCTCGCGGACTTCGCCAAATCGAACCGCAGCTATGCCCGCACGCCGTCGGGCGTGACCTACGCCGTGGAGGTGCTGGGCGATCAGGAGCAGATTCCGGTTTCCGACCGGGACAGCGTTGCTCTGCGCTACATCATCCGCACGGCCGACGGGGCCGACGTCTACTCCTCCTACGAGCGCCGCGACACGCTGCGCACGTCGCTCGGCAGCCTGAACAAAGGGATGAAGGAGAGCGTGAAGCTGATCGGCAAGGGCGGGAAGATCAATGCATGGATGCCTTCTGCGGTTGCCTATGGCTCTGCGGGGGACAAAGAGCTCGGGATCCGGCCCAATGCCACGCTTTATTACGAAATCGAGCTTGTCGATCTCGACAAATATACGAATTGGTCGCGGCGCAATAATTTACGCCGGTAATTTGGGGCGATATCGTAATTATTTTATAACTTTGCGCGGGTGAACCCCGAACAGGCTCAAACGATTAGACTAAACATATTCAAAAAACGATGAAAAAGATTCTTTTTGCCGCGGCGCTTGCGGGTGCCGCAATCCTGACCGCCTGCGGAGACAAGGGCGGCGGTGTCCGTATGGGCAGCCTTTCCGAATTCGACTCGCTGTCGTATGTGCTGGGTGCGAACATTGGTAACGGTATAAATTTTGAAATGAGGGACATCCCCTTCGATTTCAAGGCCATCGACAAGGGTATCAAGGAAAGTGCGATGGGTAAGGCTACGCAGGAGCACGACAAATCGCTCGAAATGCTGCGCGAGTACTTCATGACCAAGCGCGGCGAGCGCGCCCAGGCAATCGCCGCCAAACGTGCCGAGCAGGACAGCATCCGTCTGGCCGGAGGCGACAGCACGAAGGTCGAATATCCCACGGCCGACCCTGCCATGTTCGAGAACGAGGAGGAGCGCGCCGAGATTTCGTATGCTTTCGGTAACGACATCGGTTACAACATCAGCCAGAGCGGTATGCCCATACAGCTGGTTTGGATCGGTCAGGCCATGCAGGACGTACGTGACGGCAAGGCCAAGATGACCGAGGACGAGGTAAACCAGTACCTGCAATATTATTTCATGGTGAAGCGCCCTGCCGAGAATGCCGCCGCATCGAAGGCATGGCTGGAGAAGACCGAGAAGAAGTCGGGCGTCAAGAAGACCGAGTCGGGCCTGCTCTACAAGGTTACCAAGGAGGGCGACGCTGCCAAGATGGCGAAGGATCCCCGCGATGTGGTTCGGGTACACTATACCGGATATACGCGTGAAGGCAAGGTGTTCGACACCTCGATCTTCAAGAACCGCTCGAAAGAGCAGCAGGAGATGATGCGCAAGCAGAGCCCCGATTCGTTCGATGAAAAGGGCGCTCCCAAGGAGGCTGACGAACCCGCCAAGTTCCCGCTGAACCGTGTCATCAAGGGTTGGACGGAAGGTCTCCAGCTCGTGGGCGAGGGCGGTAAGATCACGCTCTGGATTCCGAGCGACCTGGCTTACGGTACGCGTGGTGCAGGCCGTGACATCGGCCCCAACGAGGCGCTCCAGTTCGATGTGGAAGTGATCGAAGTAATCCCTTACGAGGAGCCCGCACCGGCCGATTCGACCGCGACGGCTCCTGCACCGGCACCTGCAAAATAAGCGGGATGCATTTCCGGAAGATATTTGGAAGCGGGCTCCGAGCGGAGCCCGCTTCTTTTTTATATAAATAGGTATTCCATCGGTGTGAACCGGATGCCGTCGACGGTGCGTTCGTCGCCGGTCGCGCGGAATCCCAGCCTGCGGTAGGCTCCGACGGCATAGGGCGAGGAGTTTACCGTGATCCGGGGCGTGTCCGGTGCCGTGCGGCAGTGGTCGCGCAGTGTTGAGAACAGGGTCCGGGCGATGCCCTGCCGATGGCAGGCTTTCTCCACGAAAAGCAGGCACAGGTGGCTGCGTCGCGTCAGGGCGATGATCCCGACGAGCCTTCCCCGCCGGAAAGCGCCCCACGATTGCATCGACCCGTTGCGGTGCTGTGCCGCGAGGGCTTCCGGTGCGACAAAGCGGAGGAATGTGCCGATGCCCTCGGGGCTGTATTCCGGGGCTTCGAACTCGGCGAAGACGCGCCCAGCGAGGGCGGATGCTGCCGGCAGTTCCGTTTCGTGCAGGGGGCGTATGGCGGTGTCGGTAGGTTTTTCCATGTTTATGCGTATAAAGCAACGGCGGCCGGAAATCGCTCCGGCCGCCGCTGTGTATGGTGTCTGCCCGTTTTAGAACGGCAGGTCGTCCACTTCTGCCGGGGAAGAGGCGTATGAGGGCTCTTCGGGAATGGGCGGCATGTCGGGCATCGGGGCGGCGGATTCGGCCTGCTTGGGTTGGATGCGCCATGCGCGGATGTCGGTGTACCAGCGGCCGTTGTATTCGCGCGACTCGATGTTGACCGAGACGGTGTAGGCGGCACCCTCTTTCAGCCGGGCGACGTCTTCGGGCTTGTTGAAGAACGTCACGCAGATTTTGCGTGCGAACGAGCCTTCGTTCATCTCGAACACTACGTCCTGGCGCTGCCAGTCGCCGCGTGCGGAGGTGCCTTTCGTCACGGGCATTATTTTGTAAACGGTTCCTTCGAATTCCATGGTATCGATGTAAAATGTGTTGATAGATTTGTTTGTGACAAAGGTAGGAAAAAAATCGGGACATTCGGAGCGGGAGCGGTTGAAAAAGCCGTAAGAATTTTTTGCCGGGCGGGGCGTAACGGCCGAATCTCCCCCGATTCGCAGTCCAAAAACCTCAATTTGATGCCGCAACACCCGCATCCTGCATATTTTCATTGTTTTTTGCACGGCCAACGCCGGACTCCCTATGTTCGGTTGCCTGTCCGGTCGGCCAGTACAGCCGGGTAAGATGATTTTGTGCGATTTCCGGCCTGCCCGAAGGGCGGGTTTTTCATTTTTGCACGCTGCATGCCCGGCTGTCCGGTAGCTTGGGTATTGTGCGCTGCCTGCCTGATATTCGGTTGTTTGCCGGGCTTTGGCGGCAGGTAGGCAGCCTGTGCGGGGATAGTACCTTTGCCGGAAAAGTTCGAAATATGATTTTTTATATTCGAAAAATGACTTTTTGGATTCGTATTTTTTGCAAGAGCGTGTAAAAGTAAAATAAAAACATTATTTTTGGCTTCAAAGGAAATTAAAAACAACCTGAAACGAAACCAAATCTTAATGATTATGAAAAAACTATTACTATTGTTCCCATTGCTGCTAAGCTGCCTGTGGGGCATTGCCGCAGATGAGTTTCGTGTGGCGGAACTGAGGTGTGAATACCGGGACAACCCGTTGGCGATCAATACGCTGACGCCGCAATTCAGTTGGCAGACGCTTTCCGTCGGCCGCGGATTCCTGCAGGCCGGGTATCAGATTCAGGTGGCGTCCGACCCCGCCGACCTGGCCAGGGGCCGGAAGCTGTTGTGGGACGAACAACGTAAATCCGATGTCTCACTGCATGTGCGCTATGCCGGGCGGACGCTGAAGCCGGGGCAGCGCTATTACTGGCGCGTGCGGGTGAGCGATGCTGCGGGGAATTATTCGCCGTGGAGCGAAATCCGCTCGTTCGCGGTCGGCCTGCTCGACGGCAGCGATTGGGACGGAGCCCGGTGGATCGCCTTCGAGGAGCTGCCCGACAGCCTGCGCGTGGTGCCCGGACAGGAGTTCAACAAAATAAAGATCGGCGACAGGAAAACGGCGCTCAACCGGCTGCCGCAGTTCCGCCGTGAAGTGAAGGTTACCAAGCCCGTCGAGCGGGCGACGGTCTATGTCAGCGGCCTGGGACAGTTCGAGTTGTTTCTGAACGGGGCGAAGGTGGGCGACAATTTCCTCGACCCTGCGTGGAGCGACTACGACAGGCAGGTGTGCTACCAGACGTTCGACATCAGCGAAGAATTGCAGCCGGGAGGCAACGTGTTCGGTGTGATGCTCGGCAACGGCCTCTACAATGTGCCGCGCGAACGCTATTTCAAGGCGCTCATCAGCTTCGGTTATCCCAAGATGATCTTCAAGGCCGAGATCGAGTATGCCGACGGGACGCACGAGACTATTGTCAGCGACCGCGCCTGGCGTGTGACCGAAAGCCCCGTGACGTACAGCAGCATCTTCGGCGGCGAGGATTACGATGCGACACGCGAGCGGACAGGATGGATGCTGCCCGGCTACGACGCTTCGGCCTGGGCCGAGCCGCTGGTGACGACCCAGCGCGGGAAGTTGGTTTCCCCCGTCGCCGAACCCGTGCGGGTGATGGAAGAGTTCCCCGTGGTCTCGATCCGCAAGACCCGCCACGGCAAATGGCTCTACGACATGGGCCAGAACTTCTCGGGGACGGTGCAGCTGGAAGTCCGCGGCAAACGCGGGCAGAGCGTGCAGCTCAACACCACCGAGCTGTTCAATTTCGAGTGCGACTCGATTACCGAATGCGGCGGCTACCGCGGTGAATACAGGTTGACCTACACCCTGCGCGGCGACGAGGTGGAGACGTGGCGCCCCCAGTTCACCTATTTCGGACAGCGTTACGTGCTGGTGAGCAATGCCGTCCCGGCCGGGGAGGAGAATCCCGAAGGGCTGCCCGAGATCGTTACCCTTCGTGGCCTGCATACGCGCAACGCCACCCGGATGGCCGGGACGTTCCACTGTTCGAACGACCTGCTCAACAAGACCGAGGAGCTTATCGCGTGGGGTATCAAGGGCAATATGGTGAGCTATTTCACCGACTGCCCCCACCGCGAGAAGCTGCCGTGGATCGAGCAGCTGCACCTGATGTTCGGGTCGCTGCAATCGAAGTTCGACGTGTATACCCTCTACGACAAGATGCTGACCGACATGGAGCTCGCGCAGACTCCCGAGGGGCTTATTCCCGATATCTGCCCCGAATATGTCACTTTCCTCGACGGATTCCGCGATTCGCCCGAGTGGGGCAGTGCGTTCGTGCTGGCGCCGTGGCTGGTCTACGAGTACTACGGTGATTTCCGGTTGGTCGAGCGGCATTACGAGGCGATGAAGCGCTATGTGGATTACCTCGGCACGAAGGCCGACGGGCATATCCTTTCCCACGGGCTCGGCGACTGGTGCGACCTGGGGCCCAAATACCCCGGCCGAGCGCAGCTCACCTCCCTGGCCGGAACGGCGACACCGATCTATTATATGGACGCCGAGACGATCCGCAAGGCGGCCGAGAAGATGGGGCGCAAGGAGGATGCCGCGAAATACGGGAAGCTGGCACAGGATATCCGCAAGGCCTACAACGAAAAATACTATCATCCCCAGACCGGGAGTTATGACAAGAACAGCCAGGCCGGCAATGCGCTGGCGCTCTACTCAGGCATTTGCGAGCCGCAGAACCGCGATGCCGTGCTGGCGAACCTGGTGCAGGACATCCGCAGCCGCGGCAATGCGCTGACGGCGGGCGACGTGGGATACAACTACGTGCTGCGGGCGCTGGAGCAGAGCGGGAATTCGCAGGTGATCTTCGACATGAACTCGCGATACGACGTATACGGCTACGGTTATATGCTCGCCCAAGGCGCCACGGCGCTGCCCGAATCATGGCAGGCACTGCCCCGCAAGTCGCATAACCATCTGATGCTGGGACACCTGCTCGAATGGTTTTATACCTATGTGGGCGGCATCCGCCGCGACGATTCGGTGCAGGCCTATAAGAAATTCATCGTCAGGCCCGAGATCGTGGGAGACCTGCGCAGCGCCGAGGCCTCGTTCCGCTCGCCCTATGGACTGATCCGCAGCGAGTGGACGACCGAACAGGGCGGTTTCGACCTGTTGGTCGAGGTGCCGGCCAACACAACGGCGCGGATATACGTCCCCGCCCCTGCCGGCAGCCGGGTTTGCGAAAGCGGGCTCGAAGTCGCGCAGTGCAAGGATGTCGAAAGCCTCGGTACGGAGGACGGGTACCGCGTATTCGGCGTTGGGTCGGGTATCTACCGCTTCAGCGTGCGATAGGCGATCCGGTTTGGAAAAGGGGGCCGTACTGTGCAGGTACGGCCTTCCTTTTGTTTTGCCGCTGCGATGCCGTCAGGGCGCTCCGCAGAGTCCCCGCAAGGTTCCTGCATTATTCCCGCAGACTTCCCGCAAGATGCCCGCATTCCCCGTAAGCCGTTGTGCCGCCGGTGTTTCCCGTGCCGCCGGTGCCGTTGGTGCTTCTGGTGCTGCCGTGCCTGCGCTATATCACCGCCGCCTGCGGATTTCGCCGGGACGGGGCGTTTTTCCGGCGGACAATGAAAGAAAAGGGGGATGGTTGTAGTTTTTAATAATATTTACTATCTTTACGCCCAGGTTGTTAGGTGATAATTTCCGGCATGGGAAGCTGGCTGTGGGGCGATTCGATTACGGATCGTAACTTTACGCGGTGGAATTTCGCAAATGCCGAACCTATCCGATAATTTAAATTATAGAATGATGTGTGATCCGATTAAATCGATCGCAACCCGTTTGCGCGGATTGCGCGAGGTGCTCGAACTTTCGGAGCAGGAAGTGGCGGACAGTTGCCGTCTGTCGGTCGACGAGTACAGGGATATGGAGAGCGGTGATGCCGATATTTCGGTCAATGTGCTGCAAACCATAGCCCGCCGCTACGGGATCAGCCTGGATGTGCTGATGTTCGGCGAGGAGCCCAAGATGAACTCCTATTTCATCACCCGTGCCGGCACGGGTGTATCGGTCGAACGGCGTGCGGCCTATAAGTACGAGGCGCTGGCCTCGGGTTTCCGCGACCGCAGGGCCGACCCCTTCATCGTGACGGTGGAGCCTTCGGCCGCCGATGCCCCGATGCACCTGAACTGCCACACGGGGCAGGAGATGAACTACGTGCTGGAAGGGCGCCTGCTGATCTCGGTCAGCGGCAAGGAGCTGGTGCTCGGCGTGGGCGACAGCCTTTATTTCGATTCCGGCCTGCCGCACGGCATGAAGGCGCTCGACGGCAAGCCGGTGCGTTTCCTGGCGATAATAATGTAGGCGTATGGTGGAGAAATTTTTATCCCGGACGGTATTTACCTCCCAGGAGGACTACATAAGGAATTTCCGTATCCGCGTCCCCGCGGATTTCAATTTCGCCTATGACGTGGTGGATGCCTATGCGGCGGAGGAACCCGACAAGAAGGCGCTGCTGTGGACGGATGACCGGGGCGGCGAGATCCAGTTCACCTTTGCCGACATGAAGCGTGAAACCGACCGCACGGCCTCCTATTTCCAGAGCCTCGGCATCGGCCGGGGGGACATGGTGATGCTGATCCTCAAGCGCCGCTATGAATTTTGGTTTTCGATCCTTGCCTTGCACAAACTGGGAGCCGTGGCCATCCCGGCGACCCACCTGCTGACCAGGAAGGATGTCGTTTACAGGTGCAACATGGCGGGTGTCAAGGCGATCGTCGCCGCGGGCGAGCCGGTGATAACCGGCCATATCGCCGCGGCCATGCCGGAAAGCCCTACCACGAAGCTGCTGATAAGCGTCGGCCCCGAGGTTCCCGAAGGGTTCCTCGATTTCCACGAGGGCATCCGCCATGCAGCGCCTTTCGTGCGGCCGCAGCATGTGAACACCAACGACGACATCACCCGCTGGTGGGAGGTCATGGATCGCACCACCGGGCAGCCCGTGCCCCCGGCACAGTGGAGCTACGCCGACGGCAGTGTGACCGTACAGGCCGTACCGTTCCATGAGTATACCGTCAGTTTTCTGGCTTACCTCATCTGGGACCCGGTGCATATGTACAACGCTACCACCAACGGCTGGACGAATTTTGAGCACCAGATCACCTTTGACGTGCGTCAGCCCAAGACCCACAAGTATTCCATGGAGCGCCTGCGCAAGTTCATTGCAGAGCACCCCTATGTCAACGTCATCCGCTACACCACCTTCTTCCACCAGTTCACCCTGATCTTCGACGAGCTGAAGCGGGAGAAGTTCGTGGACTGGTATGGATACTCTGCTTCGGTCAGCCCTTATATCCTCAACCAGTTTGAGCAGGAAGTGGGCTACAAGTTCCGCCCGGAGTACATCATCGATCAGGGCTACTATAACAACCAGTACCGGGTGCCCAGCAAGGAATTCCGGGATTTTCAGGCCTTCCAGCGCCGCGAGGTGGCAAAGCTTGCCAAGGAGATGGTGGACATCACCCACGAGTGCGGCTGCGAGGCCATGATGTTCCTGGGGGACCACTGGATCGGCACCGAGCCCTTTATGCCGGAGTTCAAGACCATCGGCCTGGATGCCGTGGTGGGCAGCGTGGGCAACGGCTCCACCCTGCGCCTGATCTCTGACATTGAGGGCGTGAAGTACACCGAGGGCCGTTTCCTGCCGTACTTCTTCCCCGACACCTTCCACGAGGGCGGCGACCCGGTGCGGGAAGCCAAGGAGAACTGGGTTACAGCCCGCCGCGCTATCCTGCGCAAGCCCATCGACCGCATCGGCTATGGCGGCTATCTGAAACTGGCCTTGCAGTTCCCGGAGTTCGTGGACTATGTGGAGAGCGTCTGCAGCGAATTCCGTGAGCTGTATGAGAACATCAAGGGCACCACACCCTACTGTGTTAAGCGAGTGGCCGTGCTGAACTGTTGGGGCAAAATGCGGGCTTGGGGCTGTCACATGGTGCATCACGCCCTCTATTACAAGCAGAACTATAGCTATGCCGGTGTCATTGAGATGCTGTCCGGTGCGCCCTTTGATGTGAAGTTTATCAGCTTTGAGGATATCAAGAACGACCCGCATCTGCTGGATTCGTTGGATGTCATTATCAATGTCGGCGATGCCGACACCGCACACACCGGCGGCATCTGGTGGGAAGACCCGGAGATCTCCTCCGCTATCCGCAAGTTCGTCTGGAACGGCGGCGGCTTTATCGGCGTGGGTGAGCCTTCCGGTCACCCGTATCAGGGCCACATTCTCCAGCTTGCCAGCGTGCTGGGCGTGGAGGAAGAAAACGGCTTCACCCTCAACTACGACAAGTACAACTGGGAAGAACACCCGGACCATTTCATTCTGCAGGATGCCGACCAGCCCATCGACTTTGGCGAGGGCAAGAGGAATATTTATGCGCTGGAAGGCACCGAAGTGCTGGTGCAGCGAAACAAAGAAGTGCAGATGGCGGCACACGACTTCGGCAAGGGTCGTGCCGTGTACATCAGCGGTGTGCCTTACAGTTTTGCCAACAGCCGCACCCTTTACCGCGCTATCCTGTGGAGTGCCCACAGCGAGGAGGAACTGCATACATGGTTCAGCTCCAACTACAACGTGGAGGTGCACGCCTACGTCAAAAACGGCAAGTATTGTGTGGTGAACAACACGTACGAGCCGCAGGATACCACCGTTTACACCACCGGTGGCAGCAGCTTTGCGCTGCATCTGGATGCCAACGAGATCAAGTGGTATGAGATCTAAGTTCTCCTTTTCATAAACGAACACAACGGGCAGCTCTGTTATCAGAGCCGCCCGTTGTGTTTGCTGTATCTGCCGATAACTCAACCTGTGTCAATCGAACGCTGCAATGGAGATGGCTGGAAACGCAGAAATTCAGTAATGCGAGCGTAATAGACCTGCAGAAAAAAGAAACTGCCCGCGCAAGTATGCGTAAGATGGTGAAACACTTACTGAAAAAATTTAAGTATCCACCGGTGGCATATGATACGGCAATCAGCACGGTCATTAGCCAGTGTGAGATGTG
>OMEH01000785.1_pt1 | contig 14736 bp, 7 predicted proteins | sample 1645391 | NCBI WGS metagenome assembly OMEH01 (sample SAMEA103958133, study PRJEB25191) | human gut metagenome | biome: human-associated habitat [ENVO:00009003]; feature: intestine environment [ENVO:2100002]; material: feces | place: Germany | collected 2013/2015 | reverse complement strand
AAAACCCACCCCGCGGGCCGGCATATATTAAATAATATCAAAAACAAGGCATCCCCGAAGCACCTGCAACCGGAAACCCACTGCGCATCAAGCCGCACCGGAGGATATATTTTGGCCCGAAATCCCAAAATATTCAAAACACATTGAATTTTATTTTCATTTTTATAAAAATATTTTAACCCGTATTCAACAATGGTTCGCCGGGTTAAAATAAAATGTTAAGTTATTTATATTTAGCCTTATAACACCTGTTTTCATCCGGAAAAGAGGGCCGAAAAGACCCTTTCCGAGCATTCCTGCTTACATTTCATCTATTTTGAACATTTGGCAAATTCGTTTTAATTATTTTTCTTTGTTGCGTAAGAAAGTATCATTTACTTATGCAAAAAACGAAACTCCTACTCAACATTCTTGCATTTTTCCTATGTGCCCTGCCGGCGATAGCCGTAGCGCAGGGGGGGGGAAATGTGACCGTCAGAGGCATCGTCACCTCGGCGGATGACAAGCAACCCCTCATCGGGGTCAACGTGATTTCCGGAGCCGCCAGCGGGGTGAGCACCCTTGCGGACGGAAGCTACTCGATCAGCGTCGCCGCAGGGACGACACTCACCTTCCAGTACATCGGCTACAAGCCCGCCACCTTCACGGTTCCGGGCGGCAGCGCCTCGCTGACCTACGACGTCTCCCTCGAGAGCGAGGCACAGGCGCTCGACGACGTGGTGGTCATCGCCTACGGTGTCCGCAAGAAGGGCACCATCGCCGGGTCGGTATCGACCGTCAAGGCCGAAAAGGTCGAGAACACCCCTACGGCGGCGTTCGACCAGGCCATCCAGGGACAGGTTCCCGGCCTGACGGTACTTTCCAATTCGGGTGAGCCGAGCACGTCGGCAACAATGATGATCCGAGGCATGAACTCGATCAACTCGGGCACCTCGCCGCTCTACATCCTCGACGGCGTCGCCATCGCCAGTTCCGACTTCAACACCATCAACCCGGCCGACATCGAGAGCATCTCGGTGCTCAAGGACGCCTCCTCCACCTCTATATATGGTGCGCGCGCGGCCAACGGCGTGATCGTCATCACGACCAAGCGCGGGCGCATGGCCGAGCGGGCGAAGATCAACTACCGTATGCAGCTCGGTTTCTCGCAGATCGCCTACGGCAACTGGGATCTGATGGACACCGGCGAACGCATCCAGTACGAGAAGGAGATCGGGTTCACCGACGGCAAGAACTACAACGTCCTGGGCAAGACCAACGTCAACTGGCTCGACGAGGTGTTCAACGATGCCGCCCTGCTCCAGAACTACGAACTTTCGGTTTCGGGGGCCACCGACAAGACCAATTACTACGTCTCGGGCGGCTACTACAACCAGGAGGGCATCGCCGTAGGTTCGGCCTTCGAGCGTTTCTCGCTCCGCGCCAACGTCGAGCAGCAGGCCGCCAAATGGCTCAAGCTCGGCACCAACACGATGATGAACTACCAGACCATCGAACGCGCCGAATCGGGCCAATATACGCTCGTGACCCCCATCTCGGCCGCACGTTTCATGATGCCGTACTGGAATCCCCACCGTCCCGACGGCTCGCTGGCCTCGATCAAGGACGGCACCTGGAAGGGCGAGGGCCAGAACCCGCTCGAATGGCTGGCCAACAACAAGATCTCCTATAAGAAATACAAGGTGATCTCGACGCTCTTCGCCGAGGCCACCCCCATCGAGGGGCTCACCATCCGGTCGCAGTTCGGCGTGGACTATTCGCACACGACGGGCTTCGGCGCCTCCTACCCCAACTACCCGCCCAACCTGGGCTCGGGCACGGCGCAGCGCTACTCGACCGACGGCATGAGCCTTTCGGTCACCAACACGATCAACTACCGCTTCTCGCTCGACGGCGGGCACTCGTTCAACTTCCTGTTGGGCCAGGAGGGCGTCGATTACAGCTACGAGGAATTCACGCTGGCGACCCGCGGCCAGAACAACGACAAGCTGGTCAACATCTCGTCGGGAACGCGTGCCACGTCGTGGAGCGACGTCACCGACGACAACTACGCCTTCCTGTCGTTCTTCGCGCGCGGCGAATACAACTACGCCGACCGTTACTACGTCGACTTCTCCGTCCGCACCGACGGCTCCTCGCGCTTCGGCACCTCGGGACGCTGGGCGGCGTTCGGCTCGGTGGGCATGATGTGGAACCTGCGCAACGAGAAATTCATGGAGAACTCGCGCCGCTGGCTCACCAACGCGCAGATCGCCTTCAGCACGGGTACCTCGGGTAACTCGTCGATCCCCAACTACGAACACATGGCGCTTGTGAGCGGCGGCCTGAACTACTACGGCGACGCCGGCATCGCCCCCTCGCAGCCGGGCAACGAAGACCTGCAGTGGGAGAAGCTGTGGATCACCAACCTGGCCGTGCACCTGGGCTTCTGGAACCGCCTGAACGTGGACGTCGAACTCTACCACAAGAAGAACAGCGCCATGCTCATGGAGGTTCCCGTTTCCTACACCACCTCCAACGGCTTCGGCTTCCGCTGGGACAACGTGGGCGACATGACCAACCGCGGCGTCGAGGTGAGCCTGGCCGCCGACGTCATCCAGCACAAGGATTTCGTGTGGAGCGTGAACGCCAACGTCTCCTACAACAGGAACAAGATGACCAAGCTCTACAGCGGGGTCAGCGAATACGAGCTTTCGAGCACCAATACCAAACTGGTCGTGGGGCACTCCTTCGGCGAGTTCTACCTCAACCGGTTCGCAGGCGTCAACCCCGCCAACGGCGACGCGCTGTGGTACACCAAGGAGGGCGAGCTGACCACCGAGCTCCGCGACGAGGACAAGGTCATGGTCGGCAAGAGCTACGTGGCGCCCTGGCAGGGCGGCTTCGGCACGACGCTGGCCTGGAAGGGACTTTCGCTGTCGGCACAGTTCAGCTGGGTCGCCGACCGCTGGATGATCAACAACGACCGTTATTTCGACGAGTCGAACGGCCGATTCGCCTCCTACAACCAGTCCAAGCGCCTGCTCAACCGCTGGAAGAAACCCGGCGACATCACCGACATCCCGCGCCACGGCGTCTACACCGAGTTCGACGACCGCCTGCTGGAGGACGCTTCGTTCCTGCGCCTGAAGAACCTCATGCTGAGTTATTCCTTCCCGCAGGAGTGGCTGCGTAAGACACGCTTCATCAGCGGCGTGAAGATCTACGCCCAGGCCCAGAACCTCTTCACCTTCACCAAATTCACGGGCCTCGATCCCGAAGGGTCGAGCAATATGTACCAGGCACAGTATCCGATGGCTCGCCAATTCACCTTCGGACTCGACTTAACATTCTAATCAGGGACTATGAACATGTTACGCAATATAAAATTCTACCTTTCGGCCTTCGCGATACTTGTCAGCACCACCTCGTGCCTGGACAAGTACCCCGGTTCGTCCATCCCGGAGAAGGAGGCCATGCGCACCTTCGCCGACGCCGAGCAGACGCTCACCGGCATCTACGCCTCGCTCAAGAGCAACGCGCTTTACAGCGGCTACCTCACCCTGCTGCCCGACATCCAGGCCGACCTGGTCTATGCCGTCGAAGGCAATACCAATACCTGCAGCTCGAAGCGGTTTACGCCGCCCTCTACAAGGTGATCGGCAACTGCAATTTCTACCTCGACCGCATCGACGAGGTGATGGCCAACGAAATCAGCGACACCAACATCGAGAAGCTCGAGCAGTACACGGGCGAGGTCTACGCCGTGCGTGCGCTCTGCTATACCGAGCTGCTCAAGACCTTCTGCAAGGCCTATGAGCCGGACACGGCCCAATCGGAACTGGGCGTCGTGCTGCGCACGAAATACTTTACGCCCGAGGCGGCCCGCCGCGCATCGCTCTACGACTCGTACCAGTTCGTACTCGACGACCTAGCCGAGGCCGAGAAACGCCTCGACAAGGAGAACGACGCCTACGGCAACGTCTACATGACCTCGGCCTCGGCCGAGGCGCTGCACGCCCGCGTTGCGCTCTACATGCAGGACTGGGACACGGCGATCGAATATTCGAGCACCCTGATCGACGAAAAAAAGGCCACCTTCCAGCTCTCCGATGCCAAGACCAACTACACCTCCGACTACACCTATTTCGACTACATGTGGGCGTACGACCTGGGATACGAGGTCATCTGGCGCATCGGCTTCACCGACACCTCCTACGGCGGGGCGCTCGGCACGGTGTTCCTCAACTTCAACAAGGACTACACCTATTTCTATCCCGACTATGTCCCCGGCCAGGCTGCCCTGGATCTCTACGACGATGCCGACCTGCGCTATTCGGGCTACTTCTACCAGACCGAGACCGGTTATGCCCACGGGCTGAGCTGGCCGCTGCTGGTCAAATACTACGGCAACCGCAACCTGATCGCCAACCAGATCTACCATGTCTCGATGCCCAAGCCGTTCCGCCTGGCGGAGCAGTACCTGATCCGCGCCGAGGCCTACTGCCAAAAGAACGATTTTTCGAAGGCCGGCAACGACCTCTCGACGCTGCGCAAGATGCGCTACAAATCGGGCGGTACGATCAACGTCACGAAGGACAACTGGTTGCAGACCATCTCCGACGAGCGCCTGCGCGAACTCTACATGGAGGGTTTCCGCCTGCACGACCTCAAACGCTGGCACAAGGGCTTCGAGCGTAAGCCGCAGGCCAATTCCCAGGCCGAAGGCAGCTCGCTCAAGATCGAAGCCGACAACCCGCTTTTCGTATGGCCGATCCCGCAGCACGAGCTGGAAGCCCCCGGTTCGGAGATACTCCCGAACGAAAGCAACAGATAGCAACAACGAATAGAAGAGAGACAATGAAACGAATTATCACGGTTTTGTTTGCAACGGGACTCCTGGCCGCCCTCGCAACGGGTTGCAAGGAGGAATATAAGACCTACTCCGACGCGGAGTACGTGCTGTTCGCCGATACCTTGGCCACCTACGCCGTACTCCAAGACCAAGACTATTTCTCGGTACCGGTCTCCTCGACCGTCGCGTGCGATTACGACCGCACATTCGGCGTGGAGATCATCGACCAGGGCAGCAATGCCGTCGAGGGGAAGCACTACCGCCTCCTGTCGAACACCATCACCATAAAGGCCGGTTCGCGCAAGGCCGACGTACAGGTGCGCGGGTTGTACGACAACATCGAAGATACCGACTCGCTGGGCTTCATCCTCAAACTGGTCATGCCCGAGCAGCTGAAATGGGATCTCTACCACGACCGGACCAAGGTCGTCTTGCAGAAGAGCTGCCCCTACGACATCAACGAATTCACGGGCTGGTGCGTGGTGACCTCGACGTTCCTCAACAGCTACCCCGGCGTGGAAAACAAGAGCATCCAGCGCCTCATCCGCACCGAGAAGCACCCCACCGAAGAGAACATGATTATCCTGCACGACTGGCTCTTCTCGGGCTACGACGTCACGATCCGCCTCGACCCGCGCGATCCGATCGAACCGCTGGTAACCATGGACAAGAACCAGGTACTGGCCGACGAGGCTTCGGTCTTCGGACAGATCGTCGGGGACAACAAGATACTGGTCACTAACAGCCCGCTCTACGACTCCTATTTCAACAGCTGCCAGCACTACGTGGCGCTGTGGATCAAGGTGCATGTCGAGGACATGGGCGTGAACATGGGCCTGGTAGGCCATTTCTACAACATCATCGAATGGGTCAGCGACGAGGAGGCCGAACGGCTCCAGCGGGAAGAAGGCATGCTCCCGGGAGGCGTCACGGCGTCCGGATCGCTCTAAATCATAACGTAAATAAAGAAACGAAATATGAAAAGACATTATTTACACTTGGTGATGTCGCTGCTCGCCGGAGCATGTCTGGCGGCCGCTTCGTGTTCCGATTCGGATGAGGATACGAAGCTCCCCAGCCCCAACTTCCCCGAGGCGGTTTCGGCGACCATCGAAGCCGGCGGCACCTACACGCTCGAGATAGAGCCCAACCAGAACTGGGAGGTGAGCGTCCCGACGGCCACCGCCGCATGGTTCTGGATACAGGACGAAACACAGAAAGTCTGGACGCTGCGCGGCGGTGCGGGTGCATCGCGGATCGTAATTGGTGTGGCGGAGCTCGATGAGTTCGACGACACGCGTGTCTGCGAGGTAACCCTGAAGATGGGCGGCCAAAGCAAGGTCATCGCCACGATCACGCGCGGTACGCTCGAACGCGGCTTCAGCCTGCGCACATGCAAGATCGACGAGTACGGCGACTTCGAATACGGCGACAGCGAAACCGGCCTCACCTACTCCTATAACGAAGGGGAAGCCCAAAGCATCGACCTGACCTGGCCCGAGGGGCGCACCGATTTCTCGATGCCGATCCTGGTCGAAGCCAATTACGAGTGGGCGATCAACCGGATGCCGGAATGGGTATCCACCCCGTCGGTGACGGTCGGGCAGCCCGGCACGAAAGTCGAGATCCGCATCCAGGGCAACCCGTCGGCCTATCCGCTCGACGGAGCGCAGGACAAACTGGTGTTCATCGACAAGAGCAACCTCGACGCGAAGGTCGAGATTCCGATCACGATTCCCTCCTGCCGCGACATTTTCGACGTCACGCTCGACAAGGAACTCAAATTCAACGCCGCAGCCGAGATCTACAACAGCATGAACGGCGACTGGTCGCCCGGCGCCGCACGCGGTTCGGTCAAGGGCATCAGGGGTGCGAGGATCTACGTCATCGCCGAAGTCACGGATCGTTGGGGCAATACCAGCCTGAGCGGCGACGAAGCCGACACCAAATGGGTCACGGTCACGGAGAATGCCTGGGACGACGACCTGGTGATCATGGACAGGGGCTTCACCATCGGCACGCAGGTCAACCAGGGCGACGCCCGCACGGCACGGATCATCATACTCCCGGCATCGCTGGCCGTAGAAGACCCCAACGAACTCTTCGACTACGACATCAAGGAAGAGTTCCAGCCCTACGTCTTCGCTACGCTGACGCAGCTGGCCAGCCCCGGCCCGATCCAGGCTGCCAACCCCGACGGCATGGCGGAGATCGGCACCATGTTCGAGAAACTCCCCTCGACCCACTGGTCGCTCCGCGAGCTCGAAGTCGACGACGCCTACAAACTGACCTACACCAAGGCCTGGTCGAACGACCCCGAAGCCACGCTGACATTCGAACGCGACTTCACCGGCTATAAATGCTACGACGCCGACTGCCAGCCGCTGTCGGACGAGGAGAACTGGCTCTCGGTACGCCGCGTCGAAGGCGGGGCCATCATCGATATGGATCGCGAGGACGAAGGCTACATCGTCTTCTACGACGCCGAGGGCAACATCGCGGCCGTCAACTGCCTCTACGATCCCAATGCGGACATCGGCGGCACGGACATCGGGTTCGCATATCCCGAATACGTCACCGGCGCGACCCTCGAAGAGATCACCTCGGGCGAATACTACGAACAGTATGCGGAGTACGGCGCCCCGATCTACCAACTGACCTACGAGGGAGAAACCACGAACGCCGTGATGAACGTCCCGACCTACTCGAGTTTCATGGCCCAGGGCGATGCGGAAAGCTGGCTTACGGCCGAATCCTACGGTCCGACCCAGATCTACGTCAACATGGACTCACAGACCGCCGCCGAGGGCGTCATGTTCCTCTACGGAGCCAACTGGAACGTGGTGATGGTGATCATCTGCACGCTCAACATCTGACCCCAATGATTCAGGGCCCCTCTCCCAAGGGGCAGGGGCCCTGTTCGATACGACTACAATTTATGGAGAACATACAGACCAGGTTTTTAGATATGAAACTTTTAAAATTTTCCGTAACGGCATTCCTCGCACTGGGCATGGCCTTCCTCGGCGGATGTTCCGACGACGACGGCATCGACAACCGCGACCAAGATTACGGATACGTTCAGTTCAAGCTACACAAGGAGGCGTCCTACGACGCCCTGAGCCGGGCCCAGAAACCCCAGCTCGACTACCTTTCCGAAGCCAGCAAGGTGCAGGTCTCGCTCTATTACGACGGCACGACCATCACCCAGTCGCTGACGCTCTCGGCCCCCGACAAGCAGAGCGCCGAATTCGGGCTTCGCAGCGAGAAGCTCCGGCTGCTGACGGGACAATACCAGATCATCACCTTCTCGTTATTCAATGCCGACGACGAGCTGATCTACAACGGCATGCCGGGCGAAGAGAGGCTCGACATCGTGGCCGGCGGCCTCGTTTCGCACGACCTGACGGTCGACGTGGAGCCGCGCGGCACGGTGCGTTTCTCGATCTCCAAGGACTTGTCGGACTTCACCGAGACACCCGTGGTGACGCGTGCCGCCGAACGGCAGTACACCTTCGACGAGATCGCGTTCCTCGACCTGACCGTAAGGCACAAGACGACCAACGAGCTCACCACGTTCGAAAAACTCCCCGCGAAGTTCTCGATCCACTTCAGGGACGACCGCGAGGACGGGGCCCCCGAGGACATCGAGGACGGCTACCAGACCTCCTCGCTCGAATGCGACACGCTGCTCTCGCTCAAGGCGGGCGATTACAGCCTGGAGAGATACCAGGCCTACGACAAGAACAAAATCCTGCTGGAGACCAACAAGCGTCCCAAGAACCTGGATTTCACCATCGAGGACAACAAGACCACCGAGGCCAAAGTCGGCGTCACGCTCTACGAGGCCGACGAGTATATCCGCGACTACTACGCGCTTTACGAAATCTGGAAGGCGCTCGACGGGGAGCACTGGTCTTACAGGGGTGAAAACTATCCCACCGGCGTCAACTGGGATTTCAACAAGGATCCCGACCTGTGGGGCGTCCAGCCGGGCGTGGAGGTGCACTCCAACGGCCGCGTGGCGAAGATCTCGATCGGCGAGTTCGGCTTCCGCGGGCACGTGCCGGCAGCCATCGGCCAGCTCTCGGAGCTCGTCGAGTTGTATCTGGGCACGCACAACGACGGCAACCTGCTCGAATACGACCCCTCGCTGGCACACGACAAGAGCCTCTCCGAGCGCAACCGCACCCGCATGGAGCGTCACAAGGAGTTCCTCTCGCTGATCCATATCCCGACCCAGACGTCCGAGCCGATCGCCCGGGCCCTGGCCGAACACGGCATCTCGATCCCGGCCACGTCGCTCTACAAGAATTTCACCGAGGATCAGATCATCGACCGCAAGACCGGCCTCCAGAACAATATCCGTCCCTACGACGTCGTACACGGCAAGCTCACCAACGGGCTCAAGTCGATCGACCCGGCCATCGGCAAACTCGAAAAGCTCGAGTACCTCAACATCGCCAACGGCGAGCTGGAGGAGATTCCCGCCGAAGTAGCCAACCTCAAGTCGCTGACCGACCTGGAGGTCTACAACTGCCCGAAGATGACCCGCTTCCCGGTGGAGATCGCGCAGATGCCCGAGCTCGTTTCGGTCAACATCTCCAACAACGCCCAATGGTCGGCCGAAGAGCTATACAAGGGGCTCGACGCCATCGCCAACGGCCCATCGAAGGAGAAGCTCCAGATCCTCTATGCGACCAACAACAAACTCAGGGAGATCCCCGAGTCGTTCAGCAACCTGAAGAAGATCGGCCTGCTCGACCTGTCCCGGAACCAGATCGAAACGCTCCATCCGCTGGGCAAGGAGGTCGCACCCGAACAGCTCTACCTCGACCACAACAACATCACTTCGCTCCCGGCCAACAGCGACGGCATCTTCTGCGGCACGGACGACACGGAGACCTTCTCGGTGACCTACAACAAGCTCAAGAAGGTTCCCAACATCTTCTCGGCCAAGTCCAAATACGTCATGAAATCGGTGGATTTCTCCTACAACGAGATCGACGGCTTCGAAGGCGAAGAGGAGGGCAAATACAAGGGCCTGCGGGTGGAGACCTTCTCGCTGGCGGCCAACCCCGGGCTGACGAAGTTCCCCAAATGCCTCGGCACGACCAATTCGCTGGTTTCCTACATCATCCTGCGCGGTTGCAGCATCGACGAAATCCCCGAGGGCAGCTTTGGCGGCAAGAACTCGACGGCGCTCATATCGCTCGACCTGACCTACAACAAACTGAAGGCCCTGTCCAAGGATTTCACGGCCGAGCAGCTGCCCTACCTTTACGGGCTGGATATATCGTACAACTCGTTCGACAAGTTCCCGTTCGGGCCGCTCAACTGCGCCGGGCTGACCGTATACGCCATCCGCGGCCAGCGCGATGCCGAGGGTAAGCGCTGCCTGCGCGAGTGGCCCACGGGGCTCTACCAGCACACGGGCCTGCGCGGGTTCTACATCGGTTCGAACGACCTGCGCAAGATCGAGGACACGATCTCCTACCTGATCTACCACCTCGACATCAGCGACAACCCCAACATCACGTTCGATGCCTCGGCCATCTGCTACTACTGGCAGCAGGGGGTCTACAACCTGATCTACGACAAGACCCAGAACATCCTGAACTGCGACAAAATGCTCGAATAACACCTAAGGAGAAACGACAATGAAAATAAAGAATTACATACCGGTCATCCTCTGCTCGATCGCATTATGCAGTTGCTCCGACGCCGACAAGAACATCGCGTTCGGGCTCGACAGCGACGCCATCAAAGCCGAAGCCGCAGGGGGAAGCCACAAGATCAAAGTATCGGCATCGGGGGACTGGGTCGCCACCACCGACGAGCCGTGGATTTCCATTTCGCCGGCCAACGGCCGCGGCACCACCGAGTGCAGGATCCTCATCGACTCGGCGCTGACCGACTCGCCCCGCCGCGGCGTGGTACGCATCCAGGAGCAGAACACCTGGGACAAGAAGGAGATCACCATCGACCAGCAGGGTTTCGACTACGCCATCACGCTCGGGGAGAAAGAGGTTTCCGTGGCCAACTTCTCGGCCTTCGGCACCCGTTATTTCGACGTGAAGGTCAAGACCAACGTCGACTTCGCCGTCGAAGTCCCCACCTCGGCCGAAAGCTGGCTCAAATTCGACAGCTATAAGGTCGAACTCGACCGCGGCATCCGCCCGCGCGAGGTGACCGTACGCTTCAACTGGAGCATCAACTCCCAGCCCAACGAGCGTATCGCCGACGTGGTGTTCAAGCCCAAACGCGAGGTGGAACTCGCCCGCCAGGACAACCTGCTCGTCACGCAGGGCGCCGCCGAACCCATCGAGGAGAACACCCGCAGCGGCGACTCGATCGCCCTGCTGGCCATCGCACGCACGCTCGGAACCAACAGTTCGTGGGAGAACGGCGAACGCATGGACAACTGGGACGACGTCACCCTTTGGGAGGAGGGCATGGCGGGTTACACGCCCGAGAAGAACGGCCGCGTGAAATACGCCCGGTTCTTCATGTTCGACACCAAGGAAGAGCTGCCTTTCGAAGTGCAGTACCTGACGGCCGCCGACGAGCTGAACTTCTACAGCAACGTCAACGCCTTCCTGAAAGACCTCACCACCGGCGAGTACATCACCAAACTCACGCAGCTCAAACGCCTCACCATCGCCGCCTACGGGCTGGTTTCGCTGGACAAGAACTTCACGGCGCTCAAGAACCTCGAGTTCCTCGACCTGAGCAGCAACAACTTCCAGAAGATTCCCGACGAGATCAACCCGACCAACTTCCCAAAACTGCGGACGTTGCTCATGGGCGCCAACACGCGCAGGAACATCTACGACCTGAGCAACACCGTCGAAACCAACTACGGCGGCCTCGTCGATGAAGAAGGATTCCCGCGCCGCATGATCGAATGGGATCTCGACACGCTGCAGCTCTCGGTCAACTACCTGCAGGGGCCGCTGCCCAAGATGGACGACTGGGAGAAATACACCGAGCAGGACATCATCGACGCCGACACGCTGCCCCGCGCGCTGATCGGCACCCCGAAGGTGATGCCGCACACCAAGCGCTTCGCCATCAACCTCAACCGCCTGACCGGCGAACTGCCCGACTGGCTGCTTTACCACCCCGCCCTCGACTGGTGGTCACCCTTCCAGCTCGTGTTCACGCAGGAAGGCAAGGATGCGACGGGCGCATCGGCCGGATTCGGCAACGAACCCGCCAACCTGAACTATTACTACGAATTCTACGAGGGGTACAAGAAAGACCCCGGCGCAGAAGAGGAAGACGAGGATACGACCAAATAATCAAGACGATGAAAAACTATTTATACGGCATTTTTGCCATTGCATTCCTGGCATTTACCGCCTGCACCAACGAGGAGCTCCCGACGCCCGGCACCGGACAGGACACCCCTGTCGAGCACAAATCGGGGGAGATACTCGTCAAATTTTCGCCTTACGTGAGCGAGATACTCGACAAGGCGGCCGCAGCGACCCGCAGCGGCGGCCCCGCCACCCGCTCGGGCATCCTTTCGGTCGACGAGGTTCTCGACATCGTGGGCGGCTACCAGATCGAACGCGTCTTCCCCGTAGACGGCCGCAACGAGGAGCGCACCCGCGAATCGGAGCTGCACCTGTGGTACGTCGTACGCTTCGGCGACGACTACTCCGCCGAGGAGGTCGCCGAAAAACTTTCGGCCCTGGGCGAAGTCCAGCACGTGAACCTCAACCGCACGATCCGCCGTGCCTACAACGCCGGCAAGAAGGCGATGCCTCTCACCCGCGAAGCCCTCGCCGCCATGCAGCGTGCGACCCGCGCCGCCGGGGATACGGGTTATCCCTTCAACGACGAGCTGCTGCCGATGCAGTGGCACCTGATCAACCGAGGCAACCTGTTCGGCGAGAAGTCGATCGTCGATGCCGACGTGCAGTGCGAAGAGGCGTGGAAATCCTCGACGGGCGACAAGTCGATCATCGTCGCCGTGCTCGACGAAGGCGTCATGGTCGAACATCCCGACCTGAAGAACAACATGTGGGTCAACGAAGGCGAGGTTTACCGCTCGAAGCAGGACAACGACGGCAACGGCTACAAAGGCGACGTCTACGGCTACAACTTCGTCTTCGACACGGGCGTTATCTCGTGGGACGACGTCAGCGATACGGGTCACGGCACGCACGTGGCGGGCGTGATCGCCGCACAGAATAACAACGGCATCGGCATCAGCTCGATCGCCGGCGGGAACGCCGACATCCCGGGCGTGAAGATCATGAGCTGCCAGATATTCTCGGGCAACGCGGTCAGCAACTCGCTGGCGACCGTCCGGGCCATCAAGTACGCGGCCGACAACGGCGCCGTCATCCTGCAGTGCAGCTGGGGCTATATCTCGGGCAGCGCCAACAGCTACGAGTGGGGGGCGCCGGGCTTCAAGGACGAAGAGGAGTGGGCGACGAACGCCCCGCTGGAGAAGGACGCCCTCGACTACTTCCTGCATAACGCCGGATCGCCCAACGGCCCGATCGAAGGCGGCCTGGCCATCTTCGCAGGCGGCAACGAGAGCGCCCCGCAGGCCGGGTTCCCGGGCGCTGCCGAGGAGTGCATCTCGGTATCGGCCACGGCTGCCGACTATACGCCCGCCGTCTACACCAACTACGGCCCCGGCACGACGATCGCAGCCCCGGGCGGCGACCAGGACTACTATTACGAGTACTTCGACGACAACCACAAACGCGGCGAGATCGGCTGCATCCTTTCGACGCTGCCCTATGCCATCAGCGAAACGGGCTACGGTTACATGGAAGGCACCTCGATGGCCTGCCCCCATGTTTCGGGCGTCGCCGCGCTCGGGCTCTCATATGCCGCACAGCTCCGCCGCCACTTCACGGCCGACGAGTTCAAGGCACTGCTCTGCGAAACCACCACGCCGATCGACTCCTACATGACCGGCCTGAAAAACTACTACCGCTACGTCGCCGAAGTCGGCCTGAACCAGCCCATGCAACTGACGCTGGCCAACTACCGCAACCAGATGGGCGTGGGACAGGTCAATGCGGCCAGGCTGCTCAACGCGGTCTCCGGCAACGGCAAGCAGGTTTCGTTCCCGAACCTCTACATCTCGCTGGGCAAAGAGGTGAAGGCCATCCCGGCCAACTACTTCCTCGGCGGCGAAACGCTGACCTACACGGTCAGCATCGCCGACACGGCGGTCGCCACGGCGTCGATGGAGGGTGCGAAACTGACGGTCAAGGGGCTGAAGGCCGGTACGACCAGGGCAAGCATCACTTCGAGCAAGGGCGAGACGCACAATTTCAACATCACGGTGCGTAAATCCGCAAACGGTAACGGCTGGCTTTAACGAACGATGCGCTGCGGAACGACGATAGCACGTATGCTCTTCTGCTGCGGGGCGTTGTGGGCGGTTACCGCCGCCACACCGCTCTGCGGACAGATCCGCATCGTCCCCCGTGCCAAACTCGACAGCCTGGCGCACCCCGCCACGGCCGACGGGGCCCAAGCCATGCGCTTCGAGCGCACGCAGATCGACGCAGGGCATATCGGCGAGGACGATACGCCGCCGAGCTACACGTTCAAATGGCATAACGAAGGAACGGCACCGCTCATCATCACCCGCGTGCAGACCACCTGCGGCTGCGCCGCGGCCACCTACGGCCGGCAGCCCGTCCGCACAGGCGGCGAAGGCACGGTGACGGTCACCTACCACCCGAAGGGACACCCGGGGAGCTTCGACAGGCGGATCTTCGTCTATACGCAGCTCTCGGACAAGATGCCGACGGCCATCCTGCACCTCACGGGCACGGTCATAGCCTCGGAACTCACGGACGGCGATTACCCCTATGCAATGGGGACGCTGCGGCTCAAACAGCAGTCCGTGCGGTTCGCCCGGG
>OMEH01000775.1_pt1 | contig 14923 bp, 9 predicted proteins | sample 1645391 | NCBI WGS metagenome assembly OMEH01 (sample SAMEA103958133, study PRJEB25191) | human gut metagenome | biome: human-associated habitat [ENVO:00009003]; feature: intestine environment [ENVO:2100002]; material: feces | place: Germany | collected 2013/2015 | reverse complement strand
GAACTGACAGGCAGCGCGCAGCAGACGGATATTGCTGCCGATACGCGGCAGGCAGCTTTCATCGTACATACTTCACCTCAGCCCTCAAAAACATTAGTATTTTAGTTTAAAATATCGAAACCAAAGCATCACTTTTTTGTTTTATATCAAAAACATTTGTTATAGTAATGATCGTAATCATTATAGCACGTTTGTACCCCCCCGCAAGACACTTACTTCGAGCCTGTGTAAAACGTCTGCGAGTCTTGCCCGGCGCATTACGCCAGCGGCTTTACGACTATCGTAGTCTGCGCTTTTTTATGGCCTTGTCACTTTTTCGTTTCGCCTGCCGCAAAGCCAGTGCTGCCAATCAGTTTTTTGCCTTACCAACGGAATAAAAAAAGACCCTAAAAAGGGTCTTGAGCTATCCATCACAAAAATTTTTATTGCTGTTTGCTCTGCATCTACTTTAGCGCAAAGTGTTTATTATATCATAAAAAATAAAACAGGTCAGATACTAATGTATATGACCTGTTGCATTATGCAGTTAAAGCTTACTTTTCAGTAGCTGTTTCTTCAATATACACTCGCTTAAAAAGTGCTACTTGTGATTCTACATCAATAAATATCTCATTATCACGTTCTATACCAATAATGTACATTTCCCAGTCTTCTCTGGTAATTTTATCTCTGTTGTCAAACAGTAATCTTTCCAACTCTAATTTTTCATTAGAAGCCTTTAATAATTCTGCCCATTTTGAAAAACCCGCCATACATGCAATAATATGTTGCGCTTTCATTAAAGTGAAATCATTCTCATCATAAATATTTTCAAAATCAAAGAAGATATTGCTAACATCAAAATACTTTCCATCATACTGATAACATGTACTGCCATCTATATCAGTATATGTAGTCCTAGTTTTCCAGTCCTTAAAAAGATTTTTGGCTTGCAATTTGAAATAATCAACATGGGTCATAATATAATCATCCTTTCTGTATTGCCTAAGCTCATTATCTGAAACTATGCGTTCGTAATCTTTATAGATAATAAACCTGGCATTATAAAGGTTAATTATATTATCTTGTTGGTTGATGAAATCTTTGCACGAACGAGCTAGCAGACCAACGGCTACACTTATATTTTAGGTTATACATGAAATAAAATCAATACTAGCCTTAAATACATGCTCTTTAAATGATATTTTAGTATAATAGCAACTGCAAAAAACAAAAAACACAAGGTATGGGGAATTCGTTTATTATGAAATTATATATACTTTTTACTCCATAATGCAAATACAACATCAATCTGACTATATTGCGTAGAATAATAGAACTGCATTTTGCTGCTTTCAATTAATATTATATTGCTATCCTATTTTTGCTCTCTAGTGGTTGCGTAAATCAAGGTTTTCCTCACACCTATTGCGTAACATAAGGGCATAAAATCTCGTTTTAGTATTAGTTGAATACAAAATGCTTTGCTTGAAGAAGCTCACATTTTAAGGTATAATTTAGGCTGTAAGAATATAGATTATTGGGCGTGTAGTGCCACCAAAGTTTTATATAGGGGGAATGAATGCTATGATGACATTAAAAAGATTTAGGGTTACGAAATTCCGATCCATAATGGACAGCGGTTGGATTGATTGTGATGATGTAACTTCATTGGTTGGTATAAATGAAGCTGGAAAATCAAATGTCATCTTAGCTCTCTGGAAACTAAGCCCTGTAAGAGACGGCGAAATTGAACTCTTGTATGATATGCCAACAAAAGAGTATTCTTCATGGCGTTCTATACCAGAAAAAATAGTTTTCATATCAGCGGATTTTGAATTAGATAGCACATTAGTTGACAAAGTAGTTGCTTTATGTAAGTGTGATAGGAATGCAGCAACAATCGTAAATATTAAAAGACGGTATGATGGAAAATACCTTGTCTCTTTTCCCAATTACAAAAAGGAACAATCCATAGATGCCACTATTATTAGGGATATTATTACAAACGCAAATGCTCAATTAAGTGGTTTGAAAGAAAAAACCAAAGCAGAAGCGGGTATTAAAAATAAAGTTTTGACTTCATACAAGAATATTCTTTCCTTTTTGTCTGCAAAAACAGCTCTCGTACAAATAGACTTAGATGAGATAAAAAAGAAATATCCAACCGGTATTACTCAATCGGCAACATCTGAAATATATCCCCATTTGCAATGCACCCAAAAAGCCATAGCCAGTGCCTTTTCTACATTGAACCCAGCTAATCCTACCGATACTGCCGAAGTAAGAAAACTAATGATAGAAGAAATGCCATCTTTTGTTTACTACTCTAACTATGGTAATCTTGACGCACAAATATATTTGCCCCATGCAATAAAATGGCTAAATAGCGAAGAGGTAGCAGGAATAGATAATAGTGCAAAAGTGCGTACTTTACGAGTCCTTTTTGATTTTGTCAAGCTAAATCCGCAAGAAGTGTTAGACCTTGGCAAAGACCCTGTTAAAATTGTAAAAGATACCTATGGAAGAGAAACAGAAACACAGCCAACAAATGAAGAGATAAAAAAAGCCACAGAGCAAAAAGCAGCTAGAGCCATTTTACTTAACTCTGCTTCTACCGACCTAACACGAAAGTTTAAGGAATGGTGGAAACAAGGAAACTATATTTTCCGTTTTCAAGCAGATGGTGAATTTTTCAAAATATGGGTTTCGGATGACAAACGTCCAGAAGAAATTGAATTAGAACGAAGAAGCACTGGGCTACAATGGTTTCTTAGCTTTTTCCTTATCTTTCTTGTAGAAAGTCAAGAAGCACATAAAGGTGCAATTCTGCTGTTAGATGAAGCTGGACAATCGCTTCATCCACTTGCACAAAAGGATTTAATTGCTTTCTTTGATAACCTTGCAAAAACAAATCAGTTGATTTATACGACGCATTCTCCGTTCCTTGTCGATACTTCAAATATTGACCGGGCCAAAGTAGTCTACTCTGATGATGCTGGGCTAACTGTTGTGTCAAGTAATTTACGCGCAGCAGATGACAAGTTAAATGAAAAATCAATATATGCTGTTCACGCTGCTATGGGATTGAGCGTTTCGGATATTCTCTTGCAAGGCTGTCAACCAATTATTGTTGAGGGACCGTCAGACCAACATTATTTTAATGCTATGAAGCTTTATCTCATTCGCAATAAAAAGTACGCTCCAAATATGGAATTGGTTTTTATGCCTTCTGGCGGCGTTCGTGGTGTTGCTGGTGTTGTTAGCATTGTAAGTGGCAAAGATGGAGACCTTCCGTTAGTAATTTTAGATGCAGATAGAAGCGGAAAAAGCGCAAAGGACAAACTCCAATCAGGTTTGTATCAACACAATACAAATGCAATAATTGATGTTGGCGAACTTTTGGACTTTGAGGATGGCGAGGTAGAGGATTTGCTTCCCCCAACACTTATGGCCGGCCAGATTAGTCGCCTGTTTCGTGATGTAGAAGATGAGGATTTTGAGAATTTTCTCGTAACAGGGCAACCCCTTGTTCCACAGGTTGAAGCGTTTGCAGAGAAATATAATATAGATTTGCCCAAAGGGTGGAAAGTCGATGTAGCAAGAGCTGTTAAGCGAAAAATTCAAAAGACTAACGCTAATATTATTCCAGACGAATACTTAACAAAATGGGAAACACTTTTTAATAAGTTTAATTGCTAGAGCTCTATAAGAACTGCCAAAGGGCAACTGCCCTACAGGTGCAAGCCAAAACAGAGAGTTTATCACTTTCATAAGTGGGTAGCTCTCTGTTTGGCTATCTGCGTTTTGTTCCGCAGTAGAACAACATTCTTACTCATGCCCTTATTGCGTCTGTAAATCCACATAAACCAAAAGGAAATCAACTTCTATTAAAATCCCATCACATTACCTGATAGCTTTCCATAAACATAAACCAGGACCGGAAGATCCGGTCCTGGTTTATGCTGTTACAGTTTGCTTAATAAACTGAATATTTTATTTCTTTTTCACTTACTGCACCGGTTGCAGGATTAATGGTCATTTCGCCTCTTAACTCAGTTGTATAAAAATCTACATCATATTCATACAAGCCGTCGTCGTGGTCGATTTCAACATTAGTAAATACTGCGTTAGGGTATTCAGCGCGAACAATATTTTGAATTTCCTCAACCGACAGGATTATTTGGGGGCTGCCTTGTACGGTTTTGGCATCCATCGAGAATTCTCTTACTAGGCCGCTGTTTCTCAATACTTCTACTTCATAAGCAGTATTGGTAGCGCCGTCATAAAATTTTACTTCATAAAGAGGGATATGTTTGTAGCTTTCATCTTTTGTTACCAGATGTGTGCTGCCAGCCGGTACTAATTGTGCTGCAATATTACGGGCCTGGTCGGCATTGATAAATTCAGCTGCAAATGCTGTTACTGAGATGGCTAAGCTGCAAAGTGCAGCGGCTAAAATAGTTACTAATTTCTTGTTCATGTTGTTTCCTCCTTGGGGCCATCATTGTTGCGGCCTTTCCTTTGTCTTTATTATATAGCCCCAAGATTAAAACCAGATTAAGACTTTCTGCTATTATTGATTTTTTTATTTTATTTGTGAAAACATCTTCGAGTCTTGGGGCGCATTACGCCAGCGGCTTTAAAACTATCGTAGTCTGCGCTTTTTTATGGCCTTATTACTTTTGCGTTTCGCCTGCTGCCTAGGCATTGCTGCCAGTAAGTTTTTTGCCGTACCAACGGAAACAAAAAAGACCCTGAAAAGGGTCTTTCTTTAGCCGGAACAAAATTTTTAATTACTGCTTAGAAGCTCCAGCGTGCACCAATATTCCATTGCCATGGAGTTTTGATGTCATCGCCAAAGGTTTTGACAACATCTGCATAAACATAGCTGTTCGCTGTTGTTTTAAAATTGAAGCCCAAACCTGCTTCGTACCAGGTGCCGCCAATATCCTGACTGTAGCTGTTGCTGATACCATTCAGGCTCAGATAAGTATCGGCATTACCTGCAAATTCATGCAGCAATGAAGCTTTGGCATAAATGCTGCCTTTATCGCTGATAGTTTTACCCATTTCAAAGCCCACTCGTCCAACGCAGCTTGACAGCGTATCCTGGCTGACTTTGATACCGTTATTAGTAGTATAATCCTCACCGCCGATACGCATCAGGGTCAGTTGAGCCTGCGGCGTTACATACCAGCCGTTATCGAGGCCTACCTTCATACCATATTCGCCGCTCAAAGAAGTACCCCAGGCATGATAATCGCCATGAGTATGGCCGGCAGCTGCATAATTGTCGTATTCATTGATCAAACGGCCTTGTTTTAAAACGATATCGGTATAATGTCCTCTATCGCCCAGCCAGGTTCCATACAGGGACAGGGAAGTGCTTTTGTTCTCGCCTTTGCCATTGTCATAAGTAGTTTGGCCATCGTTATGGCTTACTGCTGCGCCGTAGTGCCAGCTGCCAAAAGCTTTATCATAGCCCAATTGGAAGAAATTATACTGGTTTTTATAAGCGCCGCTGTACTCAAATTCACCGCGGCTCATACGTACCCAAATACCCTGATCGCCTTCGCTGTCGCGCAGTTCGCCCAAACGCTGGCTTAGAGTGCTGTCCTCCTGGCGCCAGGCTACGATCGCCACGCTGGCGATATTGCGCATGGAAGTCATAGTAGAACTTTCCTTAGCCTGCTTGACACTGTTGATTACGATATTACTGCCGTCGGCTGCTGTATCCAGATCGGCACTCACTGCGCCTTTGAGCAGACCTTCTGCTACATTGGCTTTAGCTGTTAAACCAGGATTGGTCTCATCTTTTACACTTATATTACTTGCCAGCTGCACCATATCATCCACGTTGTTTTGCAGGTCGTCAGCTGTTATGCCTGTGTAATTAACATCCAAATTTGCCGTGGCATCCTGCTTATCAGCATCATCCAGATCGGTAGTACCTATTGCCAGCTTGCCGCTGACAAAGCCATCATCTGTTTTGGCCGTCGCTAAATTAACCGTGCCGCTGCCGTCGATCCTGCCAACGCTAACCGTCTGGTTCTCACCGCCATTGATATTGACGATACCGTTATCAAGAACCAATTTATTGACAAAGCTGTCCGCATCCGTTGTCCACTGAGCATTATTAGACAGGCCCAGTGTCATACCGCTGACCTTCTTTTGATCATCGCTGGCCTGATTTAGTTCACCGCCCTTGATGATATTGCCCTGCAAATAAGAATCCGCATTGGACAAATTGATGGTAACATCGGCCTCGATGGACGTATTACTGGTGACTTTAGCGTAAGTGAATTCCACATCGCCCTTAAGCTGTACCGTATTCTGCTTGTCCTTATTGATTTCTATTTTGCTGTAGCCCCTTGCCGAAACAGCAGTTTCAGCCTCTACCGCCAAATCTCCCTTTACCTTTAAGGTGCCGTTAGAATAAGCGCTCACTCCAATACCATTGCTTTTGATTATTGTTTTATCAGCATTTATTTCCAAATATGCCCCATTGTCTGGCATGGTCTCATTAGCAGTATTATTGGCAACATGGATTCCTGATACCAATTTTCCATTACTGTCACCGCGAACATCTACATTCAACAAGCCGCCGTTGATCTGCGCATGAGCATTTTGCGACACGCCTGCGCCGCCTGATACAAAAACGCCGATAGCTTCGCCCTTGGAATGGCTGACGATATCGATGGTTTTAGTATTGGCATCGCCCAAAACCAGTTTGGATTGATTATACCCGTTGGCTACCCCGAATTCTATAGCTCTGCTACTGGCGTCTTCATATTCATTGATAGCGGTTATACTTATCTGCTCACCCAAAACGCTTACATCCGCGCCCGGATTGAGATAAATACCTGTAGCCGAAGCACTTTTATCGACAGGATTTTTGGCCACTATCGTAACACTCTTAAAAGCACTACCGCCGATAGTTGCAGTCGTATTACTAGCAGTGAGCTCTGTAATGCCTAGTGTGTTGCCACTATAATACTGAATGGTCTCATTCTTGTAGCTGTCCTCTGCGGCAAAACCAGTATTGCTAAAAAGACCTGCCGATAACGAGAACACCAACCCTAAAGTAATTTTCGCCGCTAAATGCTTCTTTCTTTTAGTCAACATAATACCACCCCATCCTCACTCAAATTATTAAGCTCCTTAAAACGTCAGTACCTGCATAATTCGCTTAAAAATTACCTCCCTCAACTTTGGTAATCTCAGATCCAACCATTTTTCACAAAAGAAGCTTTGATGATTTCGATACAAAACAATTGTTTTATTTTATATTCTTAAATTATTTTGTATTTCATATGTTATATTACCACACTTGTACCCCCCCGCAAGACATTTATGATGAAATGGTTCAACATTTTTATGGTCTTGCACGGTCAGTTGGTTACGTTGGTATCAAAATACACTTTCCTACAGTTGCCAATTCAAACAAAATATCATAATGGTGCCGAAGTTTTAATTTATATTTTCTCTCCAAACTAATTCCATTCTCGAATATACTCAAAAAAATAATATATGCTATAATATTAACAATTACAGTAGATGAAGTATCAAAATAGGGGCGTGATCTTTTATGAAGAAATTTATAACTATCACCTTAGCGTTTATCATTGCTCTGTCTATTCCGCTGGCAGTATATGCGGCAACCTATGTCGGCAACCGCAACAGCTGGAAGTTTCATTACCAGGGCTGCCAATGGGAAAAGAAAATGAACGAAAGCAACCGCATTTATTTTTCCAGCCGTCAGGAAGCGATCGATAGGGGCATGGCTCCATGCAAGGTCTGTCATCCTTAAAAAATATATCATTGTTCTAATAACAAAAACCCCGCACAATTAGTGCGGGGTTTCTCTTTTTACATTATGCAGTTAACAAACACAACACTCCTAGGATTACGCCTCAGGTTGCTGCTCTTTCTCTTTTATGCTTTGCAGAACTTTTTTTATTTCCTGCAGTGACATTGGTTTAGTGATATAGTCGTCCATGCCTGCCAGATAGGCTTTGCTTACATCTTCGTTAAAAGCATTTGCCGACATGGCAACGATAGGAGTGCGCTCGCGCCCCTGCTGCTGCTCCAGTTGTCTGATCTGTCTGGTCGCCTCGTACCCATCCATGATAGGCATTTGGATATCCATAAATATGCTTGTGTAATAGCCTTCGGGCATCGATTTGACCAGCTTCACCGCTTCGCTGCCGTCCCAGGCTTTTTCTACACTGGCGCCGCAGATACTAAAAAATTCTGCGGCGATCTCCATGTTAAGTTCGTTATCTTCAACCAGCAATACCCGCCCGGTACAAGCAGCATTATCCACTAAAAGGCTTTGTTTCGGCGGCTGCTCAAGCTGCTGCCGGTCGCTTAATAGTTCCAGCATAACGTTATAAAGCTTGGATCTGAATAAAGGCTTGGCCAGAAAAGCATTTACGCCCACCTTTTTCGCCTCTTCGGCGATCTCTTCCCAGTCATAAGCTGTTAAAATCACAATAGGTTCTTGTGGCCTGCAAGCTTACGGATCTGGCGGGCCGTCTCCAGACCGTCCATTACGGGCATCTTCCAGTCGACGATCACCGCATCATATTCAGGTGTTTTAGCAATTTTAGTCAATGCCTCTGTGCCCGACAGCGCCCAGTCACTGCTGATACCAAATTCTTTCAACATTTCTGTTGTATTTTCGCAAACACTTTAATCATCGTCGATCACCAATTTATATTGTTGTGCCGAAATAAATTATTAGCGCTATTTTAAGGAGACAATTGTTTTTATATTTGCACAAAAAAGTCAGGACAGCACGATTCGTGCTGTCCTGCTTGCGGCAGACTCCAAAAAAGACTGCCTTTATAAAAATTGAATTTTGAGAAGCGGTTTAGAAGGTCCAGCGAGCGCCGATGTTCCACTGCCAGTCTTTTTTGAAGTCGCTGCCTGCGCTGCGTTCTACGTCAAAATAGAGGTGGCTGCTTCTGCCTGTTTTTAAAGCCGCGCCGATACCGTATTCAAACCAGGTATCATTAAAGATATCGCTGACGGTCACTGCGCCGCTGCTGTCGTGCATGCTTACGTCATAGCCGCCGCCAAACTCGTGCAGAAGGTTGGCTTTAGCATAGACGATACCTGCAGAGCTGACCTCTTTGCCGATGTTGAAGCCAAGGCGGCCAACGGCGCTTTGGATGCCGCTTTGCCTTACTTCGATACCGTTATTGGTCGTATAGTTGTCGCCGCCCAGATAACCAAGCGTAAACTGTGCCTGCGGCTCGATGTACCAGCCGTTTTGCAAAGTGTTTTTGCGGCCGTATTCAGCACTCAGCGACACGCCTGTATTATTAAAGTCACCGGTGATCTTGTTGCTGTTGGTATCGTAAACAGCAAAATCATTGTCCATATTGCTGATTTTAAAGACGACATCCAGGTAATGCCCTTTGCTGCCGATCTCGGTAGTATAGAAACTGATAGCCTTATTGCTGTTATCGCCGCTGCCGCTGCTGTAACCGCTGCTGCCGTCAGTATAGCTGAGTGCCGCGCCCTGATAACGTTTTACCTCAGCAGTGTTTTTAGTCAGCTCGTCATAGCCCAGCTCATAAGCCGTATATTTATTTTCAAAACCAAATTTGCCGCTGCGGCCGATTTTACTGCCGTGGGTGCGGAACCATGCTCCATTTTGCTCGTCGCCGTTGTGGCGCAGTTCGCCCATGCGTTGTAAAAGCTTATCGTTTTCAGTACGCCAGGTATGGTAGTTGAGAGCATTGGCCGCAAGAATGGTATCGACGCTGGTAGTAGGTTTGTCGCCGGGATCCAGATTAGAAATTTTATCTAAATACCAGTCAGTAGTATAGCCAGCTGTATCGCTTTGTTTGTTTGCCAGATCGTAATGAGTATAGAACAAAGTCCCTTCGCGATCTTTAGCGGTAAATACACCGTCGCCGTTGGTGCTGGCCAGTAACAGTCCATGCCCTTCGTTGCTGTCTTCTGCCGGAACGTAGTTATCTTTTTGGTAAATGTCCAATATATGGCTACCGCTGAAGTCGTCATTTACAAAAATCTTGTCACTTTCCATACTGCGTACATCTATATCCTGTTTAAAAATACTGCCTGTACCGACAAGCTTTTGTACTTCCAGTTTGCTGTAACCATTTTTATCCGCCCGCATGTCGACAACAGCACCGTTATTCATCGTTAAAGAAGTCAGATTGCTGGCAGCAGTCATGTTCCAGAAAGAAGCGGCATTATTCATGCGCAGATCAATAGCATTGTCTTTATTATCTTTTGAAGCTTTTATTTTACCGTCTATTTTTACAGTACCGGCGCCGGAGTTGTTGATGTGGATCTGTCCGCCACCAAAAGCTTTGATCAAAGTATCTTTCTGAGCCGTAGTGTCAAAATCGCCATTAAGATTTAAAACTCCGTTTTTGCCTTCTGCTTGAGCGGCGATAGCGGCTTTAGTAGCGACAGAACCATTAAAGGTAACATTGCCGTCGCCCGAAGCTAAGATAGCGATGCTGTTTGCTCCGCTGACCTCGATGAAGGCATCCTGCCCGACAAATGTAGCTGCACCGTTGCCGGAGCCAACACTTAACCCATTGCCATTCTCATCACCCAGGGCTTTGATATTCAGCAGGCCATTTACCGTACCCTGAGAACTATCAACTACATGAAAGGCACCGCTTTTGTTACCATTGGTAAAGATACTTACATTTTGGCCTTCCAAGACTGAATCCAAGTACAGATGTATCCCTGTTGCATTGCCGTTTTCATTATCGGCTACTACCGTAAGGTCATCGGTAAATTTTGCTGTACTACCAACTCCGGCTTCTAATCCATGAGCCGTTTTACCGCCAAAGGCCTGCAAAACAGTTTCGCCCATAGTGGCGTTAGCATTATCATATAAAAACAAAGCCATATTATCGCCTTTATCGTTATCTAAATACTTATTATTCGCAAAACTGTCGGCAACAGTAAGCACGGTTTTGCCCGCAGCATTGATAGTACTGCCATCACAAGTGATACCTATATTGTCACTGCCGCCAAGAACAGTGATATTAACTGCGCCGTTAAAGTTCATAGTGCTGTTGTTCCAGGCGCCGATGCCGTAATTGGTCGCATCGGCATTGGCGTGAGCGATGCTGGTAATATTTAAGGAGTCGTTAAAAGTGACTGTGCCGCCAGCGTCATTTCCCCAAAGGTTGATGCCATTGATATTCAAATCGTTTTCTGAACCCTTCAGATTTACGTTAACAGCTCCAGCTGCTTCAAAATTACTGCCGTTGGAGACTATCATTCCATAAAGTTTATCATCGGAGAATGTTCCCTGCGACCGGTCAAGGTCTATGGTCAAAGCGTTGCTCGAAGCTGTAGAATTTTCTGCTACCAGCAGTCCGTTGTAATTGTCGCCCCGGATAATAGTTTGTTTGTTGTTGAAATTTAAAGTGCCGTTACTGGCAACGGTTACGGCATCAGACCACGCTTCTTTAATATTGTTGGTAATGGTAACTGTATCACCGCCGAAATTGATCGTACCGCCGTTTGCTCTTATAGCGCCAAGACCGTGGCCGGCTACAGTCAGTTCACCGGAGGTAATTGTAATGTTCGTAGTTTCACCATTGTCGGCATATACGGCGTAGCTATTGCTTACTATGATAGTACTGCCATCGTCGTATGATTTAGTCGTATCATGAACGGTTTCGGTTTCGTGTACAGGAGCGGCTTCAACTATCGACATACCTAGCATTGCACTGTATGCTATAGGCATTGTAGTTAAAGCGTATAATATTTGACTCTTAAGCTTACCTTTTGATATTAGTTTTTTCATCATCATGAATTTGCATCCCCCATATCTTAGTTCTTTTAGCGATTTTCAGCTTAGCAAATACCATTAATAAGTAATTTTCTTTATTACTATATTTTGATTCATTTGCAATACTTGAAATATATTTTACCACGTTTGTACCCCCCCGCAAGACACTTACTTTGAACATGTGTACAACGTCTGCGAGTCTTGCCCGGCGCATTACGCCAGCGGCTTTACAACTATCAGCGTCTGCGCGTTTTTTATGGTTCTGTTACTTTTGCGTTTCGCCTAACCGCCGCGATCATTGCCAGAGCACAGCCCCTGTAAATCATACTAAAAATACAAAAAACGCCTGCTGTTGAGGCAGACGCTGCAAAACAATAAAAACCTCCTTTATTCAAATAATAGAAATAACAACTCATCTTTAAACGGTTTTAAGTATTTTTCTGTAAAATATATACTTGTAAGTTTTTTATAGATTATATAAAAAAACTGCCTTTTCAGACAGTTTTCTTACCATACGCAATAATACTCTCAATATTAAATTGGAAATAATTCGCAATCAAAAATCGCTATTATATCCTTCCATGCATCCAACTGGCAATTTCATCAGCTTTTCTTTGAGAAACTATCCCTTTATCAATATAACTTCTTAAAATTGCCACTAAGCTTGAGAAATCATTTGCCGTAAATTTCCTGTGAGCCTCAATAGCATACACTTCATCACAAAAAACCTTGCCTATCGCTTTATCAGATTGCCCAGAATCAAATAGTCTAATCAGATCATTTACCCATCCCTGAGCAATTTCACTTCTGCCAGTAGAGGTAATCCCTCCTCCGCTACCATCCACAGCATCTCTGTGGATAGCATAATCAAGCGCATAAGTCATAGAATCGCGATAAGTAACTCCGTGGCTATGCAAAAATACTGAGCCACGGATAACAGCGCCTGGAATAACATGTTCCCATTCTCCTCTGCTATCCAATAAATCGCTGGCAGAACCTCCCTCCTTATAAATTTTTACACGACCACACCTTTCACCATGGTCACAATTTGGATCAGTACAAATAATACACATAACCAATACCTCCTTATATTTTAATCTGATTTTAGAATAACATTAACCTGATTTACAATGGTGGAAAATGCCGCCTTCCGCAAAATAATAATTTAAATACTCAGACAAAAAAAGAGCAAACCAAAATGGTTTGCTCTTTTTTATGATAAACTTGCTGTCTGCCGGACTTATTTTTCTTCTATGCCCTTCAGCATTTTTATGACCCGCACAACTTCGTCGATCGTGATCTCGCTGTGCTTTTTTTCGTCGGTTTTTTCTGCGCCTCTGACCAGATAATCCAAGCTTACCTGCAGGATATCACAGACCCGGCACAGCATCTGCAAAGTGATCCCGCTGCGGCCATGCTCGATATTACTCAGGTGTGTCTGCGAAATACCCAGTTTAGAGGCGCATTCAGTCTGTGAAACCGCCAGCTTCAGCCGCATGATCCTGATCCTGGTGCCGATCTCTTTATAATCGATGCTGTTATCAAATGCTTTTCTGCCCATCTGCTATTCAGCTTTCGCTGTATCTTCAGCCAAAATCTGTTCTACACGATAGGAAACGGTTTTCTGTCTGGCGGCTGCGGCCTGGGCAGCCAGCTCCTGCTCGCGTTGTTTGTCTTCTATCACTTTACGGGCTTTTGATTCCGAGCTTCTGCCAAAACGGAAGGTAGCGCCGACATTAGCTGCCTTCTCACTGCCGCTGATCGAAAAACCCACGCTCAAAAGTACGTCTTTATTAGGGTTGTGGAACAGACCTGCCGCAATAGCGCTTTCACCGCTGTAAGTACCTGCCGCCATCGAGAATTGAGTCGGGGCATCCGGGTCATATTCCAGCGGATGCAGGCCGGCCATAGCGACTGCCAAAGCTCCGACTTTATCAATGCGTCCGTCCAGCTCGTCGATGCGGTTGCTTAAGCCGTCGATCCGCCCGTCTAAACGCTGTACTTCCTGGATGCGTTCTGTCCGTTCGGTAGTGATTGCCTGCGTATTTTTTTCGATATTTTCTTTATTGGTCACGATGTCGCTGGTATTTTTTTCTACAGACTCTTTGCTTGCAATTCCTTCGGCAACCGTGATATCTTCACCAGCTTCGTTTTTCAAATGCAGCTTACCTGTTTCAGCATCATAAACAGCATCAGCCACATCTGCTTCTTTACGCAGTTCAGCTTCTTCTTTTACTTTATTACCCACATAATCAGTCCCGGCAACCTTAATATCTACCTTTTCCTTATCATTGGTAATGATGTTCTCACCGTCAAAATTATGTTCTTTCTTTTCTGCTGTGATCGTTACTGTTCCATCATCATTTTTATTATATGATATTGTGGTTTCATTATCGACATAGGTATCTTCGTCAGTTGCCAGGTCTTCGTAAAACTGCTCTTTCGAACCTTCATAACCACCGGCTACAGCACTTTCATAAGCGCTTTCGCCATCCTTACCATCTACGCCGTCCTTACCGGCAGCGCCCTGCTCTCCTTTGTCGCCTTTATCACCTTTATCGCCTTTATCGCCTTTTTCGCCCTTTTCGCCCTGCTCTCCTTTGTCACCTTTGTCGCCTTTATCACCCTTTTCGCCTTTCAATTCTCCGTTCTCGATTTTATCATTGACATCCTTAACTGCATCAGCCAATTTTTTATCATTTTCTACCAATTTATCTTTTATTTCCGCAATCTGCCCTACTGTCAAGTCACCGGCACTCTCACGGCACTCAATGTCATCTTTATGACCGCCAGCATAATAGTCTTTATGTAATATTTCCGGGTCATCTATTTTGACACCACCTATGGTCTCAGTCTTATTCGTCGGTATCCTAGAATCACTCTGGATAATGAACCCTTTGCCTGCAGCCGCATAGCTTTTTAAACAAAAGTCCCCCCCATATGTACTCCGCCCATTATCAGGCTCAAAACGACCGCCTTTGCTAAAACCTTATTCATCCTTTTCATATTCTTTTACCCCCTTGAGATTTATTTAGCATCTTTCTAAAACATGCTAAATTTCACCGTATTTATTCAACATCCAGCAAAAAAATCCTGCTCTCTTTTTACATATTTAAGCAATTATAAGGGATAAATTAGCCATTT
>OMEH01000762.1_pt1 | contig 15082 bp, 14 predicted proteins | sample 1645391 | NCBI WGS metagenome assembly OMEH01 (sample SAMEA103958133, study PRJEB25191) | human gut metagenome | biome: human-associated habitat [ENVO:00009003]; feature: intestine environment [ENVO:2100002]; material: feces | place: Germany | collected 2013/2015 | reverse complement strand
GTCCATTTTCAACATATCATTTAAGGAAAACCACTCACAGACGATTTCCTCTTTAATAATGCAAAAATCAGACAAGATTGTAGGAATCCTAATTTTACCCACCCCTAAAGGTAGTAGCAGAAAAAAGATTTCTTATAAAGTTTAAGTAAAAAAGGACTGATTTTTTATAATAGTATTTCTTACAATTACCATCGAAAGAAAATTCTCATAATCATGGTGGTGAAGTACTGTCCGTAATCGGTCATCTTTTCGCTACGAAAGAACTTTTTATTCTTTCGCTTGCCCGCAAGAGAAAGGATAAAAAATCAGCTATTAAATACTAAAAACAGCACCTGTCACTAGGATGATGCACCAATTTACCGACACACATACGAGAACAGAAGGCTAGATATCAAAATGGGACAGCGCTAACATTCGATATAATGCTTAATGTAATTATATAAATAACGCGGGAGAACAACAATATGGGACATACATTCACCCAATAGACACAAAAGTTCTCTTCTACTTGTATAACCTTTATATCGAATTCGAGCCATTATTGAAGAAAAAAGACCGATACGTATTACAGAATCTCCCGTCCTCAAATATAATTCTTTCATACAGTTATATCGATCTATAGACTTTTTGGAAAGTGGAATAAGACTGCACACCCCACCAGCATGCATATTATACACTCCGAAGGGTTCTGAAAAATAATAACCTTTTCCTTGTTTTAGCAAATAATAAACTAAATGATAATCTCTACTATATTTCAATTTTTCAACAAATAACAAATAATCCTGAATATATTCTTTTCGACACAGAACTGTTAAAGTTTTGCAATACCAATAATGATTAAGGTCTGCCAACGAATACCATATTCCTCCAGAACTACTCCGCTTCAATTCTAAAGATACAATTTTATTTCCCTTCTTACATAAATAGCCAGATGAACAAATAGTACAAATTGGATTCGCTTCCATAAAATCAACTTGTTTTTGTAACTTTAAAGGATCAATCCAATAATCATCTCCTTCACAAATAGCAATATATTTTCCTTTAACTTTTGGCAAAAAGAAAGTCTTTATCATATTGATATGTTTTTGAGAATACTGATTAACGGTTTGATATATAGGCTTAATTATATTAGGATATTTTCGTTCATACTCTCGTATTATACTTGCAGTAGAATCTGTTGATGCATCATCGTGAACAATGACCTCAAACTCAAAGTTAGTTTGCTGATTAACAAACCCATCCAAACATTGAAGAATATATTTTTCATGGTTATATGCCGTACACCATATACTAACCTTTATTTTGTCATCTTCAAATTCCATCTATTTCCAGTATTTTTCTGTATCGTTCAACTGTATTAATCACCTTACCTTCTTCATTCACAACACGTATTCCACCATCTTTAATAGCGGTTTTCCATTGTGTTGCTGCAGAATATTTATTGCTTAAATCCAACAGATAAGGAACTGGGAAAAAACCATCTTTAAATATACGATAAAGCCCTTCAGCCGTATACAAATTAGAAATATGCTCTTCTAAAAAAATAATAGCTTCTTTTGCCTCACAATACATATTATCTGTTTTCTCTAACAGTTCTCTATTGTATTGCATATTTTCAATTTTCCCAGAAGCTCTCAACTTTCTATACTCCTTTAATGCAGCCAATGTTATCTTTATACTTTCATTTATAACCGGAGGCGTAGCCAAACGAACAGCTTCACTATAACTTACCACATGAATAATCTCAGGACTATTTTCATTATCAGGCTCAATATCATCCATTAATGCAGTTACAGCCGCTAATTGAATTTTAGCCTTTTCTAAATCAGGTGAGAAATAATCCAAACCAGCTCTAGATTGCAAATGAACCGAAAAATTTTCATCTTCTAATTCTCTAACCAAACGAAGCATCACTCTACCTTTTGCCAAATCTTGTATTCCCATTGTACACTTAGGTGTATTTAACATGTTTTGCAAAATAAGATTTTTAATACCTAACATTTTTGCCGTTTTGGCAGCCAAATATCCTGATATTATATACGATATATCATCTGCACCTCTAAAAGCGAAATGATGAGGAACATTAGGTTCTAATGGTTTATTGGTTCTTGCTACATATTTTATTGTACTAAGATGTTCTCTTAGATTTTCCAAAACACTATTTTCGCCTCTTCCATCAATCTCGCAAAACCACCAAAAGGACAAAGCATGCCAAGATATATTTAGACATCTTTCATGCATCTCCGCCATACCTACTATATTTTTCGTCCCGGCATAAGTCCTAACCAACATGGGACGGGCAGCATCTTTTATCATTTTATATTCCTGCTCTGAATTAATCGGAATACCGCCACCATTAGAAAGCCCTTCCCAGTCTTCTCCAAAATTAGACTGTGTTAACTGAGAAGACCCTATTGAAAGTACATCAAGCAAATGTGCATTGGCTAAAGTTTTTTCCCAGGAGAGAAATTCATTTATAGCCTCTATCCGATTAGCATTATAAGGTCCAACATGAGCACGAATTAACGGTAAACTCCGTTTTCGTTTACAATATTCTATCCTCTTCTCAAACGAATCTGAAATTTCACCAGCTTCTTTATACCCCAAATGATCTACAGGAGGAATATCGTTATACAATTCATCCTCTATTATTTTTCTTGCAAATTCCCATCGCATACTATCATAACCAGAATTTTGCACTAAATCTTTGGGATATTTATATTCAGGAACTCCCAATAGTTTTAACGATTCTTCTGATATTTCAGAGCCTAATTCTCTCTGCACTAATTTACAAGCATCAGGTAAACCTGCAAAGAAAACACTTCTTAAAGTTCCTCCATTTTGCGACAAAAGATTATGCGTTTTTATTTCATAATATAAATGACAAAAATAGTCTTTTGCCTCCTCTGGATCTAAACGATAACTAAAACCTATACGAGTTATATGATTATCTGTAATCCACTTTTGCAACAAAGAAAAATTATTCACCTTTTGAATATTTTCTACTGCTACAGATATTTCTATGGGTGAGATATGACACCTATAACCACAATCTCTTAGCAAGTTGGCTATTGTTGTTATTCCTAACGTATGTACATCTACCCCAGTCTTGACTAATCCAAAGACTTCATTATCTCCCAAATACATCATACAAATAAATTCATTATACCTTGTTTGTCTAAATGAGACAAACCTATATTTTTAAAAGTTCTCCCGTTCTTTCTAAAGTCAATTTCCAATAATGATGAAGAAATGTCTATTAGAGAATTAATCAGAGGAGTATTGACGCCAGCTATATGTGCCAGTTCACTCATAGGTATTAATCCCGTTGGAATATCCTCGGTCAATTGTCTTGTAAAGATAGAACCTGGTCCCAATATATCATGATACGCTGGATTGTTGCGCATACGATCACAAAGGCTATTGCCTTGTGTAGCTGGATAAGCGTAAATAATCCAATCATTTACAGGCATCAAGTCAACACCAAATTCCTTTCCAATACTCAAACGTTCCTGATCCAACTTTTTAATAAAAGAAGCTACATTAGGGGTCATATCCCTATAAAAGAAAAAAGGAGTATTCCTTTCAATTGTGGCCGCATTAAAAATAACAACAGAAGGATGAAATATCGCTCCTATATTTTCCAAACTTGTTTGAAGCATATTTTTTGCAGGTACAAAACAAGAATATATGGGTAATAATTTATCTATAATATAATCCGTTTCACTCCTGCTTCGTCCAGCCAATAGAACCCTTTCTTTCACCCCAATAATATTTATCACCCCCTCTTTTTGCATTCTACAGGCATATACTAATGTTTGGGCTTCTGCCAAATAGATTTGTAAAGAAGGACGACTTTTTAATACAAAATCAAATTCTAGCACTCCAAATGTTCTGCCTGGACTTAAAATCACAATTTGATCATTTCTCAAATAGGGACAAAGATTTTCCGCAATATCACGATGAGCCGATGCTGTTGTCACAACAAAAATAATATCCCCGAATTTTGCAGCGACTTGAATATCATCTGTAATGATCTCTATTTGACCTTCAGTTTCAATTGCTCCAACTAATTTTACAGAACATTCTTTTAATATTTTTGAAACATGATTTAGGTTTCGATTGTACAAGCAAACAGAAAAACCTAATGAAGCACAAAAACCAGCTATAGCTTGCCCACCATTACCACCTCCAATGACAGTTATTTTCATTACTTTTAGCAGTTCTTGATAACCAAATTTTCACCCAAAGGATTTTCTATCCTCAATAATGTATATATTTTCGATATCGTATCTTTTAAACTTTCATTTGATTTTGATACTATATACACTCTAGCAAATGCCTGTCTCAATGTTCCAATATCCGATTGCCGTAAAACGTCACCTACGAAAAGCATTTGTGCAAAATCAACAACATCTTTTAAAGCCAAAATTTCGTCTAAGCCATCAATAGATGCAATCTCTCCTACCGATAATAAAATCACCAATCCACAGCATTTAGATGGTAAGTCAGGAGAAAGTTCCAGAGAAGAACTATCTTCAGGAAGCATATGCCCAGTTAAAGAATATCGTATAAGCATTTCCATAAAATTCACATGAGTCACCTGACAATTCATTACATAATATTGCCCACCACCTATTCTAAAGCCCATTTCATAAAAATGGAAACCATTCTTGTCATGGAAAGCTTCTACAAATATATAGCCATTGCGTATACCAATCGTTTGAAACATTGCTATAACTTTCTCATTCAAGTCACATATATATTCTTGAAGGAACTTTGATGGATATATTACTGAGGATGTTATAGGAGTAGTACAGTTGACTGTTCGATAAACAGATTTATCTCCCACGCCCACCAAATAAAATTCACCATCAATAATTAAATAGTCAATATTTACACACTCACTGCTTTCGTCCATATATTTTTCTACAAGTATCTCTTTACTTTTAGAAAATTCTAAAGCCTTTTGATAACCTATTTTTAATTCTTCGGCATTCTTGCAAATAGCCATTCCTCTAGCTCCACTGTTATCAACAGGTTTCGTAAATACTGGATAGTCAACATTAAAGGACTCATCATCAATGTTAATATTAAATTCCTCTATTACAGGAACTTCATTTTTTCTACAAAGTCCTTTAAAACTCTTCTTATTAGAGGTTATTTCAATCTGCTCTAATGTAGCATAGAAAGGTAGCTTTAACCGCCCACAAATGATACAACAATAAGGAAGCATTGATTCAATATAACTCGTAAAAACACCGTCTATGCCTTCTTCTTTGCATAGTTCTACAATGCTGTCTATATCTGTTGTACTTATCAAATAAGACTTATCAGCTATTTTCTTGGCAGGCGAGTCTTCATTATAATCTACAACAATAGTATAAATACCATTTTGTTGAGCCAATTTAATAACAGAGCAAGCTAATTGAACCCCTCCTAATATCAACAACTTTTTACCTCTCAATTTATTCATAACTGAGTATCTATTTGTATCATTTCTATTATTTTTTTCATATCAATATCGCAATATCTTTGATCTATAGGTATAGGACAAAGATTTTCCGAAAAGAAATATTCTACATTATTTTTTTCAACCCATTCAAAAACATTCTTCCAATAAGTTGCAACATAGACTTTTCCTGAAATCAGATTATTTTTTAAAAAACTTTTATTAGATAAATAAGGATAGACCATCGGAACATCATCACTACGTTTCTTAATTTTCAGAAGATTTGATAATCCTATTTTCTCTTCCAGAATATCATAATTCAGACAACGATGTTGCTCTATCTTCTTATAGTCTAAAGACATCAATAATCTCTGCGTCAATTTAGACATTTTTCGAATCGGATTATTATCCAATGAATCATCATTATATTTAAAAAATGAATATCCACTTTCTGCACCTTCATCAATCCTCTGAAGCAAATGCTGCATTCTTCCATAAGACTTATCTTGTGGAAAATTTTGTTCCAAAATACAATCTGTATAAAGATACCCCCCATCAGGAACTCCCAAAAACTTCCGAGGTGAATAAAAAGTATCTATCGACGCTATACGAGGAGAAAAGAAAGCTTGAGCATTATCCACTATCAACTGAGAGCCATAAATGATAGCTAATTTCTCAACACAACATTGTTTTAGCCCAAAGTAATTGGTATAAAGAAATGCCTCACCAGGCAATAAGCACTTTGTCTCTACCGGTTCTAATTCTTCATTAATAGAATAAAATTCATAAGCTATGCCTTGCCTTTTCAAAGGCTGCAACATCACTTCGCAAGTATAATAAGGAATATAAACCTTATTGTATTTACGAGCTAACAGTATATATTCAAAACAATTACGGGCAGTATTCAGCTGAATAGCATCTTTGTGATAATGCTCTCCTTGCTGTAATTCCAACTCGAAATACCCACCAATGGCTTCTGTCACTTTATTACTACGTTTATATAGTCAGTTTGATGTGCCAATGTATACACCAACTCTTTTTCTGAATCAAACTTCAAGACAAGCGTGCCAATTGCATCATTTGCTCCATTAAAAGAAGATACCTTATCGCCTTCTTTTACCCATAAATCCGTTTGGAACACATGAGTTTCATAGAAATCCTTATTTATATCTAATCCTACAAAATGCCCAGCCTTACCCGCATGGAGAATAATCTCAGCCCAATGTCCGTTATAAGGCTTCTGCTCTATACCAACCACTTCATCACCCACTGCTGCACGTACCGCATTGGTTATTAAATCTACCCCTGTAGAAAAATGAAGCATTTCAGACAAGCGATTGCCACCACCACGAGGAGAAACTTCCATAATATATAATTTTCCGTTAGTACCTATGCGAGTCTCTATATTATAAATAGAAGTACGCATCCCTAAAAGTGTCAGTAAACGCTGAATCTCTGCCTTTAACTCCGTCTCTTGTTCAATTGTGAAAGTGGAAGGCCAGCTATAAGCCGAAGGAGTGTAAGGATTGGCAGCATCTTCATCAAAACGTTGAGCCGAAAAAGAAATAAACTTCAATTTACCATCTACAGAAAAACTATCCGTATCAGAAGAACAACCTACTTTCTCTATAAATTCTTCCACTATTACACGTTTAGAAATGGAGTGCTCAAAAGCATATTCTAAAGCAGATCGTAAATCTTCCAACTTATCAACCCGAGTCACCCCTTTGCTACCCGCTGCATCAGTAGGTTTCACTATTACAGGCCAAGGATACCAATATGTTTCACCTAAAGCCTCTTCAATTGAGGAGAATCCTTTGGCCTTAGGCACTGTAAAACCATGTTGGGATAAGAAGTTACGAAATCGGTCTTTATTCTGTAAAATACAAACAGACTCATAAGGATTTCCTGGTAATCCCATTTGCTCCTGCACATAGGCAGCCGTAACCACGCCTGGGTCAACGGCAAAAGACATAATTCCATCAATTTGTAGTTTCCGAGCCAAAGCCAGAATCGTTTCTTTATCAATAATACTTGCATTATAATACTCATCAGAATATTTATGAGCAATGTTATCTGGAATATAATCACAAGTGATTACGTAATATCCTAATTTGTGAGCAGATTCAATAACAGGAAGAAGATAACGCAGTCCTCCTAAGAGTAAAAGTTTCTTTTGTTTCTTTTCCACTATTTTACAATTTGGTTAATTATACGATTTATTGCCTCTATATTCAGATTATAATACATAGGAAGACAAATTACACTATCTGCTATTTTATGAGCCACAGGAAGATTATTAAGGTTAGCAGACTCTAATCCCCTATAAGTTGAAAACTCACTTATTAATGGATAAAAATATCGCCGACCTAAAATTTGAGAATCTTTCATCTTAAAGTATAGTTCATCACGTGTCATACCATATTTTTCAGCATCAATAAATATAGGAAAATAAGAATAATTATGACGAACTCCAACCATATCTTCCATAAAGCCAACGCCCTCTACATTACGCAATGCCTCACGATATTTAATGGCAATTTGGCGACGTCCTTCAATAGCTGCATCTACTTGTTTCAAATTTAACAATCCATAAGCTGCACGTACTTCATCCATCTTACCATTAATACCGGGAGCCACAATGGTTGTTTCATCTGCAAAACCGAAATTCTTCAAATAATCAATGCGCTTCTTCATCTTTTCATCTTTACAAATTAATGCACCACCTTCAATCGTATTATACACCTTAGTCGCATGAAAGCTCAAAGTAGACACATCTCCCGCTTCTAATATGGATTTTCCATTTACTTCCACACCAAACGCATGAGCCGCATCATAAATAACTTTCAATCCATATTTATCGGCAATCGCTTGGATACGCTCCGTATCACAAGGTTTGCCATATACATGCACTGGCATGATGGCAGTAGTTCTGGGGGTTATAGCAACTTCTATCTTATCCGGATCAATATTGCATGTTTCAGGATCAATGTCAACGAACACAGGCTTAATTCCATTCCACCATAAAGAATGAGTAGTAGCAACAAAACTGTAAGGAGTAGTGATTACTTCACCCGTAATACGTAATGCTTGCAAGGCACACATTAAAGGTAATGTACCATTCGTAAACAAACTCACATAAGGTACCTTCAAATATTCACATAAAGCCTTCTCTAACTCCCGATGATAATGACCGTTATTGGTCAACCACTTGTGATTCCATATATCCTGCAAATAAGGGATAAAATCGTTTAATGAAGGGAGTAATGGGGAAGTAACTGTAATTACTTTATTTTCCATTTTACACAATAAATATATTTTTAATTTTTATCTGCGCTTCAATGCTGAAAGTACCAACTGTTTGACTTCGAGATATTCGTCAAGATACAACCTTTCATATATAAACAGAGCCAACGATATTCCAACTAAAATCTGAATGGGCAACAGAGCGTAAACAGAAATATTCCAGAAAGAAACACTCCACATGAATACCGCCACCACAAAAGAAGTCAGAAAAGTGGGCAATATGTCTTTTATCTGTTCGCTCGTAGGATAATTTATTAAATTGGCAGAATAATAGCTGTTCAAAAAATAAGCTATAAAAGAGATCAAGACACCACCCCACAACATACATTCAATGCCATAGATAATACCCACGACAATAGGCCCCACAGCTATAATTTTCTTTATGATTTCCAGTTTCAGAAACAAGTCCGAACGCCCTTTTACTTGCAGGATGTTCAGGTTGATAGCATGAAGCGGATAAAGCATACCACTGAAACAGATGATTTGCAAGAAGTAAACGGCAGGCAACCATTTTTCACCTATCAAAATTAGAATCAATGGTTTCGCAACCGCAGCCAGTCCCAACATACATGCAAAAGTTATCAGCATGGTAATCTTGATAACTTTCCGGTATGCCTCCCGCAAGCGTTCCGGCTCTTCTTGTATGGAACTTAAAACCGGATAACTGACTCGCTGAACAACAGAGGTAAGATTACTGGAAAATATCATATTGAACTGCTCCGCACGGGTATATTGCCCCAACTGCGCGGAAGTATAAAAGCGTCCGATTACAATGTAGTAGATATTTTTATAGATGGTATTCAATAAGCCGGAAACTTTCCGTAGAAAATTCCCATACCGGATGCCATTTGCTATATACCCATAAAAACAAAGTATTCAAAAACTGACGGGAAAGCTGTTGACCGACCAGACTCCATACTCCCATTCCTCCCAATGCCATTCCTATTCCAATTACTCCACTGCTGATAGAAGATATCAAAGAAACTTTGGTTTGCGTCTTGAAATCCACATTCCTTACAAACTGGGTACGGGGAATAATGGCAAGTGCATTGATTATCAGCACCCAGCCTATGATTCTTATAACTGCCAGCAAAACAGGCTCCTTAAAGAATACACTGATTGCAGGGGCAGCTAAATGTAGTAGTACATAAATAAGAATACTGACTGTCAGATTAAAATAGAAAACAGTGTTATAATCAACTCGTTCTATACGTGTCTTTCGTATCAGCGCATTAGAGAAGCCACTGTCTATAATGGAGTTAGAAATTGCTATAAAAATAGTAATCATGGCCATGATACCATATTCTTCGGGAGTCAATAAACGGGCTAGTACAAGCCCCACCAAAAAAGTGATGCCAGAATTGGATATATTATCAATGAAGCTCCACCCAACACCATGAATGGTTTTATGTCTTAAAGAATCCGCCAATTGTACTTTCTTTATTCGTCAATATACTCCCAAGGATAGGGATTATCAACCACATTCTGGAACTCCTTGATAGCTTCCTGTTGTTCAGTAGTAAGTGATGCTGATCCCCAAGAAGTGATGATCGCATGACCTTCGTCAGCCAAAGGCTCATCAAACACCTCGCCATAGCAGGCAGTGAGCAGACGAAGTTTCAGTAACGAAGCAGGAAGAGCATCAAGAATATCCCAACAACGATCCAAGACTTCCTGGATATGCTTCTGCTTTTCACCGTGATCAATGAACGAGGCACTATAGCCCATCAGTAGTGCAAGACAAACATTCGCCTGTTCTTCGGCCGTCCCCCCTTTGGCACCGGAATCATACAAGGCAGTAGTTAGGCGGTAGACTTCACCGTTACGACGGGACAAATCATCGCTATAGATGGGACTCCCGTCAACACCCAAATACATCAACTCGTGCGCTGCACGCTGAAGGGCAACTGTTTCTGCAGAAAGAGACATAGTTATTTTAATTTATGATTTCAGATTTATGATTTATCTACTGTCAACGATCAATCATTGATTATCAACAGCCGATTATTTTATGACTTCTATAAGGTCCGGATGGATGGTGGCCATGGCTACGGCAATCACACCTTGTATCTCGACAACCACACGGCGGTCGCGAGCACCCTTCACTTTCAGGAAAACTCCCTCCTGCTCCGCAAAGTCACCGCCGATGACACGGACTTTCGTGCCTTTCGACAGGTTCAGTTCATCAGGCTGGAAATACAGGAGATGGTCGTTATAAGTGCCAGCTACGGCAATGAAGCGTTGCATCTCACTATCCGGGATGATTATCTTTCGTCCGCTGCGGGTATCGGTGATGTATTGCAGGTAACTCACCTGAGACTTCACACGTTTTACATCCGAAGGACGGGCATGAACAAAAATCAGGTTGTGGACAACAGGAACCAGAACCCGGACTTTCCTGCCTTTCTTCAGGCTGATCTTATATTGCATAGGGACGAAACAGCCCAGATTCTCCTTTTCAAGAAGACGCATGGCATCAGGCTCCCGACGGTAGGTGGCACGCATAGCGTACCAGATTTCAGACTCTTTTTCAGTATCTTTTTCCGATTCCATTCTATGTCCTGTTCAGAAAAGGGTGTTCCTCCGGGGCTTTGACACCCTTGCATACACTTGAGTTTCAATCACTTGCGAACACTTTATGTAAGATACGGCAAGCTTTGTGTTCCTCTTGCCTGTTGATTTTCCGTAGCTGTTCATTACCTTAACAAATGGCAGGTAAAAAGCTATAAACGAATAGATTAAGAGCAATAATCGTCTTTTAATCGTTCGATTAATGTGCATAGTCCGGGGGCATATTCGCACTAAGATTCTTTCAACAAAAGGCAGGCGGAAAAAACACAATTTTATTTCAGGGATAACCGGTTATAGATTAGCAATATATCATACTGAAAGAAAAAATAAACAGCTTTTATTTATCAGAATATTTTGTTGTTTCATTTCTCTGCATTATCTTTGCGCACATTAAACGAACGTTTTTTGCACACCCCTTATTTCAGGATGATATATAACTATATATCAATGCATTATCATTCCTCTAAATACTTTTTAGAAATGTCTCTTTTCATACTTTCTATCTATAATAAAAAAGGTCAAATCCATTCTATTATTCGTCTATAAATCAGAGAAATAGTCATTACATCAAAAGAGAGAAAGATTATATCCTAATACCTTCCTTCTATATTTAACACACATTAAGCCCTCCTCAATAGGGAGAATATCAAATCCTCCTGTCTTTACTACACAGAAAACGAATTAGACATTTACTATAAACTATAAAATCACGAACAGAATGGAAAAGGATCAAAAAGATATGATCAGTGAGATCATAGAGGCTTTTGAGAAGTATGCAGGACATCAGGCATTTGTTATTAACAACATCACCTATACCTATCGTCAACTGTCTGAAACTGTATATAAAGTATCCACTTTGATTAATAACAGGGAAGATAAAATCATCGGCATTATAGCCGAAGATAGATTGGAGACTTACGCCTCCATACTGGCAGTATTAATCAGTGGAAAAACGTATGTCATTCTGCATCCAGCCTATCCCAGACACAGGAATAGAAAGATTGCGGAACTCGCCGATATTCATTTAATTCTATATACAAAGGACATCCGTGTATTGAACCTGGATACCGAACATATAGATTTTATATGTACTTCGGAGTTACAGGAAGTAGTTCCGTCTTCTTCTGGCATACATTCGGAAAAGAATGAAAATGCTTATATCATTTTCACCTCCGGCAGTACGGGAGAGCCGAAAGGAGTTCCCATCTCCCGCAACAACCTAAATGCTTTCTACAACGCATACAGCCATTTGGACTGGCAATTGGACGAGAACGACCGTATGTTGCAAATGTTCGAACTAACCTTTGACGTTTCTATCGTTTCTTTCTTATTTCCCCTAACAATAGGTGCATGCATATATACAGTTTCTCCGGAAGGCGTAAAGTATATCAATGTCATTGAAATATTGGAAAAATATAACCTCACATTTGCTGCCGTAGCCCCCTCCCTACTCCAGTTATTATTACCCTATTTCTCTGAGATACAACTTCCTGAACTCAAATACCTGATAGTTACTGCCGAAGCATCGGATGTTGAATTACTATCTGCCTTCAGAGCCTGTGCTCCCAATGCCTCTTTTGTGAACCTGTATGGTCCCACAGAAGGAACAATTTATTGTACAGCCTACCAGATACCGACCACCTCATGCAAACATCATAACGGTATGATTGCTATAGGCAAGCCATTTGAGGGAGTGGATGCTCTAATCATGGATAATAACGGTATTCCCGTTGCCACAGGCGAAACCGGAGAACTCTGGATCAGCGGCAGGCAAGTGATGAACGGCTATTGGAACGCTCCTGAAAAGACTAAAGAATGCCTCATCGAAGGGACAGATGGAAAGACTTATTACAAAACCGGTGATCTCTGCCAGATAGATGCAGACGGCGATATCATATATTGTGGCCGCAAAGATTCGCAGATAAAACTTCAGGGATTCCGCATCGAACTAAGCGAAATAGAACACGTGGTGAAGAAGTATTTCAACAATGAATGTAAAGCTGTCGTCATCCCCAAATATGGAGCAAACAATCAATGCGAATTACATCTGGTAGTTGAAAAAGTCCATCTCGACAAACACCAGATAGAAGAACATATGAACAGCCGGCTGCCTTTCTACATGATTCCCCAGCACATACATTGCATGGAACATTTTCCACTGAATACCAGCAGCAAAACCGATAGAAAAAGAATACTGGAACTAATATAAAACTAAACTAATATGAATACGCAGATGATTTTAAATGAACTGAGCCTAATTTTTCAGGAGATATTGAAGAGAGACAACATCGTTCTTGCCAGTGAAACCACCGCCCAGGATGTGGAAGGTTGGAATTCATTAACCAATATGTTGCTGATAAGCAGAATAGAGAAAGATTTCAATGTTCACTTCACCTTCAGAGACATTGTCCGATTCAAGAATGTAGGAGATATTTGCAATGCCATTCTCACCAAAACCAAATAAGACATGTCATTCATATCTTTGAATTTTGTCACGCTGTTTGTATGTACCTTCCTTTTGTACTACACACTTCCACCTAAATATAGAAAAGCTATACTCTTGTTGTCAAGCTGTATTTTCATAGGCTATTACCACATAGCTTTCCTGATCATAGCCCTTCTCATTTCACTGGCAACTTTTTTTCTCGGAAAATGGGTGGGACAATCAAAACATGAGAAGGATGCGAAAAGAATCTATATTTCGGGCTTGTGTTTTCTAATTACAGGCTGGTTGGCATTCCGATATGCCAACCTCCTGCCAGGTGTGCACTGGCTATTCCCCTTAGGCATCTCCTTTTATACCTTTCAGGCCCTTTCATACCTGACGGAAATCTATTGGAAAGAAGAAGAACCGGAAGAGAACCTTGCCGACTTCATGATATATATGCTCTTTTTCATGAAATTCCTGTCAGGACCTATAGAACGGGCGAGAGATATGCTTCCACAATTGAAATCGGGTAAACCGGTAGCATATCCATCCATTGTCTACGGAATGAAACTGATCGTAGTGGGACTGATAAAGAAGTTGATTCTTGCCGATTATATTTCCCCTTATATAGATGGTATTTTCAACTCTATACATACGGCATCCGGTGTCCAATTACTCATGGCATGCCTTTTATATCCTGTAGAATTGTATGGTGACTTTTCCGGTTATACGGATATTGCACTTGGAGGTGCCTGTATGTTGGGATTCAAACTCAGTCCTAACTTCAACCGCCCATTCATAGCACAAACCACTGCCGAATTCTGGAGAAGATGGCACATGTCTCTTTCATTTTGGGTTAAGGATTATTTATATTTGCCCCTATCTTCGGGTATGCGCCGTTGGGGACAATGGGGAGTATTCCTGAGTCTGAGCCTGACATTTGCAGGATTAGGTGCCTGGCATGGTGCAGGATGGAACTATATTATATATGGACTCATCCAAGGGCTTATTATTTTCTATGAAATGAAGACCGCCACGATCCGTAACAAGATAAAGAATTGGATAGGTAATCCCCTGTTTACAACCCTGTCCATCCTCCGCACTTATCTGCTTTTCGCCTTTTCTTTGATCTTCTTTCGCTTAGAGTCGGTAAGTGATGCGCTCTATTACATCAGAAACATCTCGTTCAGTACCCATGCCAGCTGGAAAGAAGTAAGCATCGGAATTCCGGATCATAATTGTATTGTGGCCGGTAGCGCTCTTGTACTGATTTTAGTGGTTCTTCTTTAATTTAGTTGAAAAAAGTTTCATTTTCCCTACTTAGA
>OMEH01000758.1_pt1 | contig 15138 bp, 19 predicted proteins | sample 1645391 | NCBI WGS metagenome assembly OMEH01 (sample SAMEA103958133, study PRJEB25191) | human gut metagenome | biome: human-associated habitat [ENVO:00009003]; feature: intestine environment [ENVO:2100002]; material: feces | place: Germany | collected 2013/2015 | reverse complement strand
CTCTATCAGTACCTTGGCGGCTGTCATACAACAAAAATGCCGGTTCCGATGATGAATATCCTGAATGGAGGTGCTTGTGTTATTATAATGACACAAGGCAGAACCCCTTATAATACAAGGGCTCTAGCGATTTAGTCCTAAATAAATTTCGTAACCAATCAACGAATTTATGAAGGAAAGGCCTCTCTTTTATAAATAACACAGTACAGAAGTAATAGAATTTCAGAACTCTGCTGAGATGTATTTACTATATCACGAAAGCGGTGATAATTGAATAAAAATATATTTTGGACTGAATTAGCTCGCATGAGATTTATATCTCAGCTGTCTGATTCAGTCTTTTTATTTAACAAGAAAGAAGGGAAAGATTATGGCAAAAGTAATTTCTATTGTAAACCAAAAAGGGGGAACGGGAAAATCAGCATGTACAGCTAATTTAGCAGTAGGATTAGCACAAAAAAATATGAAAGTGTTAATCGTTGATGCCGATCCACAGTCTGATGTATCCGCAGGATTTGGATATCGTGATTGTGATGACAGTAATGAAACACTTACAGCTCTTATGGATGCAGTAATGAAAGATGAAGATATTCCTTCAAACTGTTATATCAGGCATCAGGCAGAAGGAATAGACATTATCTGTTCTAACATTGGACTGGCAGGTACGGAAGTACAGTTGGTAAATGCAATGAGCAGGGAATATGTATTGAAACAGATTTTATATGGTATCAAGGATCAATATGATGCAATTATCATTGATTGTATGCCATCATTGGGAATGATCACAATCAATGCACTGGCTGCATCAGATGAAGTACTAATTCCGGTTGAAGCGTCTTACCTGCCAATCAAAGGATTGCAGCAGTTATTAAAAACAATCGGTAAGGTCCGTAAGCAAATCAATCCGAAGCTGCAAGTCGGTGGAATTCTATTTACGATGGTCGATGCTCATACGAATGATGCCAGGAATAATATGGAACTTCTCAGAAATGTATATGGAAGTCAAATTCATATCTTTGATAATTATATTCCATTTTCTGTAAGAATGAAGGAAGCAGTCAGAGAAGGACAGAGTATTTTCTCTTATGATCCGAAAGGTAAAGCTACAGAAGCTTATAGGAGAGTGACGGAGGAGGTGCTGAAAGATGCCATCTAAAAAAAGAGCAACTCCCGTTTCCTTACAGCCGCTTGATGCATTGTTTGGAACAAACGAAGAGACAACCAATGGAATTAGTGAGATAGCAATAGGAAGTCTTCATCCATTTACGAATCACCCGTTTCAAGTAAGAGATGATAAGAAAATGGAAGAATTAGCAGAAAGTATTACACAATATGGCGTGTTGGTTCCTGGTATTGTGCGTTTGAGAGAATCCGGTGGTTATGAGCTGGTAGCTGGTCATCGGCGAAAACGAGCATGTGAACTTGCTGGACTAGAGAAAATGCCGGTTATCATCAAAGATCTTACGGATGATGAAGCGACAGTAATTATGGTAGATTCCAACATTCAACGAGAAGAGCTGCTGATCAGCGAAAAAGCATTTGCTTATAAAATGAAATATGAGGCGTTAAAGCGTCAGGGGAAACGCTCTGATTTAACTTCTTGCCAAGTTGGCAAGAAGTTGGCGGCAGAAGAAGTCAGTCAGAATACAGGAGATAGTTCCAGACAGATTCTTCGATATATTCATTTGACAGAGTTAATAGCAGAGCTATTAGATTTGGCAGACGAGAAGAAGCTTCCCTTTAACACAGCTGTTGAACTTTCTTATTTGAGAACTGAAGAGCAGCAGATATTATTTCAGTATATGAGTAATCACAATATGGTACCGTCCATGAAGCAGGCAAAGGAATTGAAGCAGATTTCAAAAGAGCGGATGTTGACGTATTCAGAGATTGACCAGATCTGTATGAATGAGAGTACTGAGAAAGTACAGGTGCAGATTCCTGCGAAAAAGCTGAAACAGTATTTTCCTGAGTCATATTCTAAAGCTCAGATGGAAGAAGTGATATTTATGCTCCTAGCATCATGGGCAGAAAAACAATAATATGATATGAAAAGTTGGACAGAAGGAATGAAAAGATGATGATAGAAGATGTAATTAAAAAATCAATATTGCCACTGGCATTTATGCTATTCTGGATCTGGATGGTATTTACCATCATGAAAGTCAGTGGACAGACAGAATTGTTCTGGTGGATATTTCTTTCCGGACTTCCATTTGGAATACATAAAATGCGGCTGATTCTAATCCCTAGAGGAATGGATACCACAGCAACACTTGGAATGGCTGCATTAAGTGTCATCATTGGAGCTTTGATTGGATGTATCATGATTCCAGTGTATGTGATTAGAGCGATATACGTGTTTATACGGTATGTCATTGGAAAATAGAATATTAGATTGATAAGAGGCAGGCTTGCGAAAATAAAATCGTAAGCTTGCCTCTTTTTTTGTACCAAAAATCAGGCAATTCAGGGGAAAGCCCTTTTGCAAATATATATACTTGGAGGATTTTTAAGATGAGAGAGCGAATTGAAAGTAAGCATGTAACAAAAGAAATCAAAAGTCAGATGCCAGTGATTCCGGTGGAAATTGTTAAAGAAAGAGGCTGTACGTTCTGCCCGTATTATCTGGGCAATTATGAGAAACAGCCACGCTGTATGATGAAAACCTGTGCCTGGGATGATGAAAATGAACGTTTCCATCCAGTTCTTCGTGGACTGATTCCATTTTACAAAGAGAAGATGGAAAAAGCAGAAGAGAAGTTCCTGGCAATGAAAAAGATTTACACAACGCTGTTAGGAATGTTTGCCGATGAAATGAAGCAGGAAGAGTTGGAAAAAGATGAATGTTACGGATGTGCCTATGGAAAATGTGGACCATGTATCGGTATCTGTTACAAATCAATGAAAGCATAGGAGGGTTAAGCCAATGAATACAACAGTTATTTCCGGGCGATTGGTAAGAAATCCCGGATACAACGAAGTGGAGAATGAAAAAGGACTTCATAAGATTGCCAAGTTTGTTCTGGCAGTCAGAAGAAATTATTCTGATGAAGTCAGTTTCATTCCGGTAAAGGCTTTTGCAAAGAAAGCAGAATTTGCCAGAGATTATCTGATGCAGGGAACGAAGGTCATGGTGGAAGGCGAGATTGTCACAGGTAATTATGAAGATAAGGATACCGGGAAAAAGATCTATACCACCGAAGTGTATGCAAACCGGATTGAATTCGCAGGTGCAAAAATGGTTGACAGACCACCATTTCCAGAAGATGCGGAAGGGTTCTTAGAGATCCCAGAGGGCATGGAAGAAGAAATGCCGTTTAGATAGAGGAGGATAAAAGATGGTTTCAGTAAATCAGGCGTATATGGTAGGGCATATGAAAAATGCCGATGGAAGTATCAATAACAAAAATGTAGTGCTGTCAGCAGCATGTGAAGCAGCGGAACTGTTCCAGTGCATGATGTCAGTAAACCAGAAACTGGAGGACTGGCAGAGATTTAATCACACTTTGGAGATGCATCTTAGAAGTGTGGAATGTGAGAAAATCCATGATATCTGTCAGGCAGTATATGGAATGAAACATCCGTCCGATGAACTGGAAGGATTGTATCTGGCAAGAGAGGATGAACAGATATGCCTGCTGTACTATCAGGTATTTGTAGGGATGTTGGAAATCAATATTAATTCAGCCGAAGTGCTGTACAAACAGAAGGAGGAAATAATCAATGAGTAAGATGGAGTATATGCCGGTAGATTGTTTGCAGGTGCCAAAGATGCTGTTCCAGATGGAAAAATACAAAAATCTGTCAAATACAGCAAAGATTTTATACAGCTTATTTCTGGATCGTTTGAAATTTGCGGTGCAGAATGGTTGGGTAGATGGTAAGGGGGATTTGTATGTAATCTATCCAAAAAGTGAAATGAAGAAAGACCTGAATACAACCAGATATGGGGTAGATCAGGCAGTACAGGAACTGGTGGAGATTGGAAATCTGGTGCGCATCATTCCGAACAATGGAAAGGCGAACCACTTTTATATCAATGATATTTATGAAAATGAGATGGAGGAAGAATCAATGATGACATTAGACAGAATTATGGCAAATATGCCGATGGAAGAAAGAGAAATTATCATGGACAAGATGGTGGCAGCATCCAGAGATATTCTGGAAACAATTGCGGATATGGGATATCTGGATGAATATGAGACACCACTGACTTCAATGGAAGAAAGAAATTATCGAGATGAGCTGGGACAGCTTGCTGTTGATCAGATTTCCTGCGATGGCTATGAATTTGGCATGAATCTGGCGTTCGGAATTCTTGAAGAGAATGAGGAAAATGCTGATAGAGTACTGGATATTCAGAAATATGTGAACAGGCAGAATAAAAAGTGTTCAAAAAAGAAATTTATGAAAGTTCTGGAAACGATCGCACGAATGAATGGAAACGAGGAGGTTTATATCGAGGATATGTATGCCTGCAATAAAGAAGCAAGGAATTATTATCTGAGTGAGTTAATGATGTGCTTCAATTTTGTGTTTAATGAGATGTGTCATGGAACAGGCAGTGCAGCAGGGTGTGATTTTAATAATAAGGAAGAATAGGAAATAAGCTATGGCAGATTTTGAATATTTCAGAGCAGAAGAATCTGACCAGTTTTCTTTCTTTCGGATACCAAAAGCTCTGTTCACAGAAAAAGAGTTTGCAAGCCTGTCCACAGACGCAAAGCTTCTTTACGGAATTCTGCTTGATCGAATCAGTCTATCCAAGAAAAATGGCTGGATTGACAGTGATGGTTATGTCTATATCATTTACACGATTGCAGAATTGCAGGAGCTGTTGCGAATGTCGCATACAACAGTAACAAAGCTTCTTTATGAGCTTGACAGTGTGCATGGAATTGGATTGATCGAACGGTATCGGCAGGGGAATAATCGTCCCTCTGTCATATATGTGAAAAATTTTGTAAAACGGAGTAGAGGAAAGCCAGTAAGATACTTTGCTTCTGGAACGCCAGAAACTGGAAATCCAGACTGCAAAGAATTGGAAATCCGGATTGCAAGAAACTGGAAGTCCGGAACGCAAAAAAATAGAAGTCCGGACTGCAAGAATCTGGATGGAAGTAATACTAAGATAAATAAGACTGAAAAGAATCATACTGATAAGAGTAAGGGCAATACTCCCGCTCTGGAAGAAAAATTCAGTCAGTATGGTAGATTTAAAAATGTTGTCTTGTCAGAAGCTGAACTGCAGGAGTTGATGACGTTATTTCCATGGGACTACCAGAAACGGATTGATCATCTTTCTGTTTATATAAAATCCAGTGGAAAAGAGTATCAAAATCATTTTGCAACAATCTGTCTTTGGGCAGAACGAGATGGAGCCAGGGCAGGAATGGATAAATATGAATTTCAGGAAGGAGAAAGCCTGTGATGGAAAACAAAGTAACAGCAGATTATCTGGACGAAGAGGGATGTCTTCATTGTGGCACCTGTGGAAAAAGAAAACAGATGAAAGTTAGTCTGATGGGATTTGAGCATGTAGTGTCCTGTTTGTGTGAATGCGAGGTAAAAGCCAGGCAGGAACTTGACGAGAAGATGCAGCGGGAAGAAGCACAGCGGCAGCTTTATCAGAGAAAATCCGTCGGACTTCAGGAAAGAAGATTCTGGGAATGGAAATTTGAAAAAGACAATGGAAGCAACCAGAAGATACTAATCGCCAGGCAGTATGTAGAAAACTGGACAGATATGAAGAGAAAAAATGTAGGATTGCTTTTGATGGGACCAGTTGGAACCGGGAAAAGTTTCTTTGCAGGCTGTATTGCAAATGCACTTTTGGAACAGGGAGAACGTGTCATGATGACGAATTTTTCCAGGATCTTAAACGAAATGACCAGCTATCAGGCAGATAAGAACCAGATTATACAAAATCTTGTGGATTATCCGCTGCTGATTATTGATGACTTGGGAATAGAACGAAATTCCGAGTTTGCTTTGGAGCAGGTCTATAATGTGATAGATAGCCGTTATTGTAAAATGCTTCCGCTGATCGTAACAACGAATCTGGGACTGAATGAAATGAAATCCACAGATTTGGATACTGCCCATCAGCGTATTTACAGTAGAATACTTGAAATGTGTGTTCCCATCTATTGTGGTGGAGAAGATAAGAGAAAAGAAGAAGGGACAGAAAAACTCGTACAGGTGCAGAACCTGATTACCGGTTAATCTGTCTTTTTTCATTAAAGGGGGTGATTGCCATGATTACAGATCTGGACAGCAGTTGAATCGCTGAAAGGAGGGAAAAGTCATGCAGGAAGAGGTAACTCAGAAAACGGTCACGTTCTGTATTCGGGCTACTAAGATTACGGCAGACCTGTTGAAAAAGGTTCTTGTTGCGTATCTGCGTCATCAGAAGCAGAAATCAGTAGAGAAGAAAGCACAGAAAAATCAGCCGAAACAGGGAAAGGTCACGGTAAAAGAGCTGGCAAAACAGAATGCCGGGATGGTCAATATCGAGATCACAAATAAGAATATCAAGTCCTTTGAACGGTATGCCAGAAAATACGGGATCAATTATGCTTTGAAAAAAGACAAGAGCAAAGAGCCTCCGGTTTATCTGGTATTTTTCAAGGGACGTGATCAGGATGCCCTCAATGCTGCTTTCCGTGAGTTTTCCCAGAAACAGATTCAAAAAGCGAATAAGCCTTCCATTCATAAGCGTCTTGCAGCTTACCGGGCAATGATGCCAAAGAAGACGAAGGACAAAGTAAAGAACCGGCATCAGGAGCAGAGTCGATGAAAAAGAAAAGCGGCAAAACTCTGATGCAGAAGTGGAAGAATAAAATCGGGGGTAAGCTGTCCGCCCTGGATAAAAAGAAACTGGTTCTTACAAATATCCCTTATGCTCTGGCTGCTTTCTATGCAGACCGGGCATTTTTTCTTTACCGGAACAGTCCGGGAGAAGATATGGGGAACAAACTTTTATATGCAATGGAACACGCAGACCGGATTTTTGCTGGTTTTGTGTTAAGCAATAACTGGAAAGATCTGCTAGCAGGTATTGTTGTTGCAGTCGTTCTGAAAGCGTTGGTCTGGCAGAAACAGGCAGACGCAAAGAAATTACGGAAAGGCATCGAGTATGGTTCAGCCAGATGGGGAACCGCAGAGGATATCAAGCCTTATATGTCGGAAGATCCATGGATGAACATTCCATTGACAGCAACAGAAGCACTGACCATGGAGAGCAGACCGAAGCAACCGAAGTATGCAAGAAATAAAAATATAGTGGTCATCGGCGGCAGTGGTTCCGGTAAGACACGTTTTTTCGTAAAACCATCGGTCATGCAGATGAACTGTTCCATGGTCATTACAGATCCGAAAGGCACTCTGATCGAGGAGTGCGGGAAGATGTTAGCAAAGGGACCACCTAAGAAAGATAAGAATGGAAATATTATGAAAGATAAATCAGGAAAAGTGGTACACGAACCATATGTGATTAAGGTTCTGAATACCATTAACTTTTCCAAATCCCTTCATTACAATCCGTTTGCTTATATACGGTCTGAAAAAGATATCCTGAAGCTGGTTACAACAATTATTGTTAATACCAAAGGCGAAGGGGAAAAAGCTTCCGAAGATTTTTGGGTGAAAGCAGAGAAATTGCTGTACACAGCACTGATTGCTTTTATCTGGTATGAAGGGGATGAAGAGGAAAAGAATCTGAATACCCTTCTGGATCTTTTGAATGAAAGCGAAACCCGTGAAGAGGATGAAACTTACCAGAATCCAGTGGATATGATGTTCCAGGAACTGGAAGAAAGAGATCCGCAGCACTTTGCAGTCAGACAGTATAAAAAATACAAAATGGCGGCTGGCAAAACTGCCAAAAGTATTCTTATTTCCTGTGGTGCGAGGCTGGCACCATTTGATATAGCAGAACTTCGTGAGATCATGTCTTATGATGAAATGGAACTGGATAAGATCGGTGACAGGAAAACAGCCTTGTTTCTGATTATGTCCGATACAGATACAACCTTCAACTTTGTGATTGCGATGCTGCAGTCACAGCTTTTCAATCTGCTTTGTGATAAGGCAGACGATGTATATGGTGGAAGACTTCCGGTGCATGTGCGTGTCATCGCTGATGAGTTTGCCAACATCGGGCAAATTCCTCAGTTTGACAAGCTGATTGCAACTATCCGAAGCAGGGAAATCTCTGCTTCTATTATTTTGCAGTCACAGAGTCAGCTAAAGGCAATGTACAAGGATAGTGCAGATACCATTCTGGGCAACTGTGATACTACACTTTTCCTTGGTGGCAAAGAGAAAACCACCTTAAAGGAAATGAGCGAGCTTCTGGGTAAGGAAACTATTGACCTGTATAACACTTCGGAGACGAGGAGTAATCAGAAATCCTTTGGACTGAATTACCAGAAAACAGGCAAACAGCTGATGACAGAAGATGAGATTGCAGTCATGGATGGAGGAAAATGTATCCTGCAGATTCGTGGTGCCAGACCATTTTTCTCAGACAAATATGATATCACGAAACACAAAAATTATCGGTTTCTTGCAGATGAAAATGAGAAAAACCGATACAAAGTAGAAAAAGAGTTAAATCCGCAGTACACACCGAAACCCGAAGAAGAGGTGGAGGTAATTCAGGTGGAGCTGTCGGAGTAACCTTGGGAATGAACAGAAAATAATGAGGAAAGGAATAACTGACATTAGGTGCGCCGGCTTTTTAGTCGGTGTTTTTTCATTCCCGTAAACACCTGAAAGAAGTCAGTTTTGGTGAATGTATATGGCATTTTTTAGCAGTGCAATTACAACTTTAAAAACTCTTGTAGTCGCAATCGGCGCAGGTCTTGGCGTGTGGGGTGTCGTAAACCTTCTGGAAGGATATGGAAACGACAATCCCGGTGCTAAGAGCCAGGGCATCAAACACTTAATGTCTTCTATGTGAAAAGATTTTAAAGGAAAAACGCACATCCTACGCAGATAACATGACAATTTCATGCAAAGCGAAAGGAGACACCATGAAAATCGAATACACAAAAGTGGGAGACTATTATTTACCGAATCTTTACTACCCGGAGGAAACCAGACCGATTGGCTTCTGGGGAATGCTTCGGAAGGAATATCTGAAAGAACATAAATCTGGAACTTATACATATCTTCTTCTGACTACCAGACTGGACAGCTATCTGGCAGATCTGAATGAACAGGCACAGGAACGCTTTGAGCTGATCGAAGCGCAAATGAGAAGTTCAGAGGGAGTTACCGAGGAACTGAAGAGACAGAATCCTATGGAATGGGTACGCCACTGCAACAATATCCGCAATCGGGCTGCTGAAATCATCAAGCAGGAACTGATTTATGTATAAGGGGGATTCCAGATATGAGAAGAGAATTGATTGAAAGCTATTATGAAGAATACCAACGGGAACTGGAACGATTTCTTGAATCTGATCCGGAGATGTTTTCTCTGGAAGCAGAAATTCATTATTACATAGAAATACTGGAACCAGTCCTCAGAGATGCCGGACAGGAGATGTGGCAGGCATTGGACAGAATTATCTCAGCGAAGAATGCCATGGAAGGACATGTGGCAAAAGAAATGTATATCCGTGGATTTCTGGACTATGAAAGACTTGTGTGTGAAAAGGACAGTAACATTTGAATAGTCATCTTACAAGCACTGACTGTAATGGTCGGTGCTTCTTTTTTGATTTTTTGAAAAATAATCTGACATTCTTCAAGTCCCCACGTGTGATTAGTAGAAAAAATAAATTTTTCTGCGAAAGTACCGTCCAAACGCCCTCTGAAACTTGCTATTAGTGAGAGAATAGTTCATTTTTGCGAAAAAAACTTGCAAAAGGGGGTTGGTAAATACCATTTCCAACGCTTTATAGGTAGAGGAATAATTATTTTTCAAAAATCTCCAAAATCATGTCCGCTTTTGCTTGTCCCAGTACAGAGTATGTGAAGGGACTAATGAAATTAAAAGAAAAAATGATAAAAATGCAAAAAAATATCACGAATTTTTTGCATTCTGACAAGTCATTTGACTTTAGTAATCAGAGGACGTTTTGGAATGTTCCTTCGCTGAACCTTGACAACCGATAAGTGCACCCTGGAAGCCTAACAGGAGTTCTGCCATGACCTTTCTTTTTCTGAGAGCAAGCGGAAGCATAATGACACTCCCGATGATGGGCGGCTGACCGGAGCCTTATGGTCAGTGACCTGCTTATGCAGGCAGAGGCAGTCTGAGACGGCTGCAGGTGACAGGGAAACGCACGCCAGACCACCAGACGAATGAAACTGATGACAATGTTTACAGGGCAAAATGCCCGGAAAGGAGCAGTTTATGACAGAACTGAAAATAAAAGAAATGCAGCTGATCAACTGGTTTGGATGCCCAAATCTGATTTATACAAGGGAGAGAATCCATCTGGCTGCCATGCTTGCTACGGATGAAGAAATGAAAAAGAATCTTTACAGAGTATGCAGATTTCTTGCAAGAGAAGAAATCGCATATCGGTATCCGATCATGTATGAAATGATCCGGAAAATGTTTTCACCGGACGATACCAATCCACCGGAAGCATGTGCAATGTTTATGCCGGATAATAAAACTGATGATGAATATGCAATGGCAGCGTAGCTGCGGAAAGGACGGTAACGATTATGAATAAAGTAATTTTAATGGGAAGACTGACTAAGAACCCGGAGATTAAATATGCCGGGAAAGACAATGACATGGCAGTGGCGAGATACACACTGGCGGTAAACAGAAGATATAAACGTGACGGTGAACAGGAAGCGGATTTTATTTCGTGTGTAACATTTGGCAAGAGTGCAGAGTTTGCACAGAAATATCTTCACAAGGGAATGAGGATTGTGATTGGCGGTCGTATCAGCACTGGCAATTATAAGGACAAGGACGGGAAAACAATTTATACCACAGATGTGATTGTGGAAGAACATGAATTTGCCCAGAACAAGGATAACGGTATCGGAGCGGATTCGTCGGAAACATCAAAAACAGATAAGGACGGATTCATGGAAGCACCAGATGGTGAGATTCCATTTGACTAATTCAGAGTAAATGATTGGAGAGGTTGCCCTTTGCCGGGGCATCCTCTTTTCCATTTTACTGAAGATATCAAAAATTACAGGTATTCAACCTAACGAAATCGTGATATAATCAAAATATGTTCAGATGAAAAATATGGAGGTTGCTTATGGGCGTAAGTTATAACAGATTATGGAAAATGCTCATAGATAAAAATATGAAGCGGATAGAGATGCAGTACCTCACCGGGATAAGTGGAAACATTCTTGCCCGGATGGGAAAAAACCAGTATGTATCAATGGAGACGATTGAGAAAATCTGCAAGAAGCTAGACTGCACCGTTGATGAAATGATGGAATTTACTGATGATGAATAACAGGAGGTTGCTGCAATGACAGATACACAGCAAAGAGCAGCGGCGAAAGCGTTTGCGAAAAACTGGAAAGACCGTGGATATGAAAAAGGCGACAGCCAGATTTTCTGGGTGGAGCTTCTGACAACGGTATTTGGTGTAACGGAAATATCACAGTTTATTTCTTTTGAGGATCAGGTACATCTTGACCACACCAGTTTTATTGACGGGTATATTGAGAAAACCCATGTCATGATTGAACAGAAAAGTATCAACAAGAGCCTGACGGCTGCTATCCGGCAGTCTGACGGTTCTATGCTGACACCATTTGAACAGGCAAAAAGATATTCTTCTGAGCTGCCATATTCAAAAAGACCAAGATGGATTGTAACCAGTAATTTCCAGTCATTCTATATTTATGATATGGAAAAGCCGGGCGGTGATCCGGAGATCATTCAGTTGGAAGACCTTGAAAAAGAATACTATCGGTTACAGTTTCTTGTGGACGAGGGAAACACAAATCTTCAGAGAGAAATGGAAGTTTCCATTGCCGCAGGTGAAATTGTAGGGTTGCTGTATGATGCACTGGCAAAACAATATGTTGATCCGACAACAGAGCGTGCAATGAAAAGCCTGAATATCCTATGTGTCAGAATGGTTTTTTGCCTGTATGCAGAGGATGCCGGCATTTTTGGACAGCATGGCATGTTCCATGATTATCTGGAAGAATTTGATACAAGGCATATGAGAAAAGCTGTGATTGAGCTGTTCCAGGTGCTTGATACAAAACCAGAAGACAGAGATCCATACATAGAAGAATCTCTGGCACAGTTCCCATATGTAAATGGTGGGCTGTTTGCAAATGAGGATATTGAAATTCCACAGTTTACGGATGAAATCAGAAATCTTTTACTGGAAAAAGCCTCAGCAGATTTTGACTGGTCAGAAATCAGTCCGACTATATTTGGTGCGGTATTTGAGAGTACACTGAATCCTGAAACAAGACGCTCCGGCGGTATGCACTACACCAGCATTGAAAATATTCATAAAGTCATTGATCCGCTGTTCTTGGACGATTTGAAAAATGAGCTGAAAGAAATTCAGCAAATAACCGTTCAGAGAACAAAAGATAAAAAGTTGAGAGACTTCCAAACGAAGCTGTCAAATCTCCGGTGGCTTGATCCGGCATCTGGTAGTGGAAATTTCCTTACAGAGACATATATTAGTATCCGTCGATTGGAGAATGAAGTCATAAAAGAATTGCAAAGAGGGCTTTGTGGATTGCAGAATCTCAGATGATGAAAGAGACAGAAGACATCGTTCACATGAATTTATATTTTCTGCCATTGACAACTAATGCGTTTATTGTGGAAGGCAATTCTTTACAGATTGATTGGGAGAGTGTTGTACCCAAAAATCAGGTGTCGTATATTATGGGGAATCCACCATTTCATGGATTTACTTTTATGACAGCTGAGCAGAAACAAGATATGCAAAATATTTTTCCAGGGGTAAAGAATCTTGATTTTGTTTGTGCCTGGTATAAAAAAGCGTCAGATTATATTCGGGGAACAAAAATAGAAGTTGCTTTTGTATCAACAAATTCAATTGTTCAAGGTGAAACGGTATCCAGATTTTGGGACTTTATGCAGGATGATATTATTAACTTTGCATATAGAACGTTTGTATGGGATAGTGAAGCCAGTGTAAAAGCTCATGTACATTGTGTGATCATTGGATTTGCGAAATTCTCACGTTCGAATAAATATTTGTACGATAATGGAAGAACTACAGTGGCTGAAAATATCAATCGTTATCTGATGGATGGAGATAATATATTAGTACGTAGCCGGAATAAACCCTTGTGTGATATTCCTAAAATGATATATGGTAATAAACCAGCAGATGGAGGAAATTTGATTATTGAAGATGAGGACTTAAATGAATTTATTAAAAAAGATCCGAATGCAAAGAAATATATCCATCCTCTTTTGGGAGCATCAGAATATATCAAAGGGAATAAAAGATGGTGTTTATGGCTTGTTGGAGCAGATCCAGAAGACTTGAAAAAGTGTCCAATGATTATGGAAAGAATAAAGAAATGTAAAGAGGCGAGAGAAAATAGCGTTGCGGCTGGAATAAGAAAATTTGCAGCTACACCAACACTTTTTGCACAGAGAACGCAGCCAGTTGATAAAGATTTTATCATTGTGCCGAGAGTATCTTCACAAGCAAGACGTTATGTTCCTATGGGATTCATTAAAGCTGGAACAATTGTAACCGATAGGGTTCAGGTAATCCCTGATGCTTCACTGTATGACTTTGGAATTATAATTTCAAATATTCACATGGCTTGGATGCGAGTAACATGTATGCGATTAAAAAGTGACTATAGTTATTCAAAAGATGTTGTATACAATAATTTCCCTTGGCCAGAGCCAACAGAGCAGCAAAAGGAAAAAATAGAGAAGACTGCTCAAGCAATACTTGATGCAAGAGCATTGTATCCAAATAGCAGTCTTGCAACGCTGTATGATGAATTAACGATGCCTCCAGAACTGAGAAAGGCACATCAGCAAAATGATATGGCAGTCATGCAGGCATACGGATTTACAAAAGGCAGTGAAGCCTATAAAAGCGAAGCTGCATGTGTTGCAGAACTTATGAAAAGATATCAGAAATTGTGTGAGGAACAGAAATAGTAAGGAGCAGAAAAGTTGAAAAATAAAAACACTGAGAAAATAGAGTTTCTAAAAATAGTATATTTTGATGAAGCTGCTGCACAGGATTATGTTGATGTTACAAATGGAGGACGACTTGATTGGTCAACACAGGAAAATAAAGAAAAAATAGCTAAAATAGTTGCTGAAATTGAAGCTCAGGCAAAAAGTGGCTTTAATATTTTGAATTATATTAAAGCAACATTTCAGGGAAAAGTTGATGCCAGTGCTTCCGCTGAACTGACCAGTGCTTTTGACAAAACAATAAAAAATACGTTGCTTACAGATTATATACAGGCAGCATCGAAAGATGAACACGTAAAAAAATTCGAGAATAGTGGTGTTTATGCACCAGAAAATTCTGTGACATTATATAAAATGCTCAGTTCATATTTGACAATTGTGCCTAAAGAAGAAATGCCAATAGATATGGAAAAATTAAATGAGGCAATATTAGGTGAACGGGGTTATTATGACATGCTTTTAAAAACAGAGATAGAGCGGAAAAGCGTATTGAGATTTAACCTTCAAGCATTTAAAAACAATTATAATCTTGTCGATTTAAGCAAAATGAAGCTGACATATTTCGGAATAAAGGTTGGAACTTGTGGAGAAAATCATTTATCGATTGATAAAGAGTTTGATTTTCAACCAGCAGAAGACAAGACTACAGCAGAAGAAATTGTAGAGGGAGAAAAGTCTGCTGCTGAAGAAGAAAAAGAATTAGATGTTTATGATATAGTATTGGCAGGTGTAGTACGTGAAGAAGATTGAAATTTTTGTAGGATCTGATTCTGCCTTTGAAAAGATTGTTCCGAAAAGTGCAAGAAATCTTAGTGAAATGGCAGCGAAACTTGATGATGGTAATAAAAAAATGGATGTGTTTGTTAACATTCCAGGGCAGCCAGAACCAAAGCCTAAGAAAAAGAAGAAACCGAGAGTTCAGGATTTTGTTATTCATGCAGATGAGTACTGTAGTGTTC
>OMEH01000754.1_pt1 | contig 15229 bp, 15 predicted proteins | sample 1645391 | NCBI WGS metagenome assembly OMEH01 (sample SAMEA103958133, study PRJEB25191) | human gut metagenome | biome: human-associated habitat [ENVO:00009003]; feature: intestine environment [ENVO:2100002]; material: feces | place: Germany | collected 2013/2015 | reverse complement strand
CCGTTGAGATGGCCGTTCAGGTCAGCGGCAAGTTCAAGGGCACGATCATCGTCCCCGTGGACAGCGATCAGGATACTGTTGTCGAAGCGGCGAAGGCGAGCGAGAAGGTCGCCAAGGCCATCGCCGGCATGCAGATCGTCAAGGTCATTCACGTCAAGAACAAGCTCGTCAACCTGATCGTGAAGCCCTGCTGAGCGGAATTTCGGATTTTTTCAAAAATATGAGGAAAGATTATTGACAAGCCGTGATTTTTCTCATATAATACCACCGTTAGTCATGTGAATGACTCTTAAAGAGCGCCCAGGATCAAGCCGGGTGTATCGGAGGGAGGGAAAACATAAATGTCCGAGATCCACGTCAAGGAAGGCGAATCTCTCGACAGCGCGCTCAAGCGCTTCAAGAGAAGCTGCGCCAAGGCCGGTATCGTGGCGGAGGTCCGCAAGAGAGAGTGCTATGAGAGCCCCAGTGTTAAGCGCCGCAAGAAGAGCGAGGCCGCCCGTAAGAACCGCAACAAGCGTTATTACTAATTAGTTCAGAAAAAGACCTGCCACAGATGTGGCGGGTCTTTTTTACACCCTTTTCCAAAGGGGGGGCCTGATTTTCCCGCGCGAGCGCGGGAGGGGGAGAGGCGTGCGCGCCGCGGCACCAAAGGAGGTATTCTCTTTCCGAAGAGAATACCCCCTTTGAATCCCCCAGAGAAAGGCGAGGGGAGTCCCCCTTGACCCCCGACATTGGCAGTTTGTAGCTTGAATGACTGCACGCGCTGCGCAATGTAAGTGCGGTGTACATGGCTTCGCCATGAATCTTCTGCGAGTCGTTATGTCTTGCAACCGCGCCTTACTACCGTGAGGCGCGTGTGACGTTTGTCTGGCGGCAGACTGCGTGCGGAATGCGGCATTGCTGCGCTCGCCGCATTGTGGAGACTGGCAGTAGACGGGAATTACTGCGCACTTCTACAAGATGGGCAGAGCGGCAGCGGATAATAGAAGAAAGTCAAATCGTATAGCAACGCTAACCGCGGCAACGCCGCGCGCAGGCAGTTGCATTCCGAAGGCATAAAGGTTATTCAACCCCGAGACTGCCAATCTAAACCTTTCTCTTGGGGGATTTAAAGGGGGATATTCTCTTTTGTGAAAGAGAATATCCCCCTTTGCCCGCTCCCCTGCGGGTACGCAGGGAAAACCACGCATCGCCGCCGCGCTGCATCACGCGCAGCGGAACGCTTCCACAGCCTCCCCATCCGCGCAGCGATACAGCCGCCCGCCCTTGGCGTAAAACGTCTCATTCCCCTCGTCGCATTCGACGTTCCAGCGCAGACGCCACACTGTCTCGGCTCCGTTTTCGTCATAGCCCTGCCAGCCGAAGCAGCTAACCTCGTTCAGCGCTTTCACGTTCCTCCCAAGCCGCAGTGTCACCGTGCAGTCGACGATCTTCGCGTTCGGATAGTCCTTTTCCGCGTCCGCCGCAACTTTCTCGTCACCGAAGACGACCTGGGTATTCCATATCTCCGGCGCGTTCAGCGCAAACGCCGTCGGCACACCGCGGCCGATATACCCGCCGAGCGCCGTCACCTTGTAGCCGTGCACTTCATCGGGAATGACGATCACCGCGCCGTCGCTCCCGTCCCAGTCAACGTCCGCCGCAAAGGCTTGATGCGTCACCAGGTTGCGGTAGTAGCGCTGCCCGTCTGTGTCTGTCCAGTCCGCCGCGCGGTATCCCTGCGCACCGGTCAGCATCCATAAGAGGACTCCGACCGCCGCGGCGATCAGTGCGACCGGCAGCGCGATCGCGCCCATCTTTCCGGAATGTTTCTTCTGCATGACAATACTCCTTTCTTCATCCTTGCAAAGGGTCTTTTCATTTCCATCCAAGTTGATTATAATAGACAGACACCGCATTTGTAAAGGGGGTCCACTGCATGGCGACGCTCAACACCGATATCCGCTATATCAAGGGCGTGGGCGAAGCGCGTGCCAAGTCGCTCGCCAAACTCGGCATCACCGACCTGCGCTCCCTCCTTTCCTACTTTCCCCGCGCCTACGACGACCGCCGCGCGTACAAGAAGATCGCCGACCTCATCCCCGGCGAGAATGCCTGTGTCTGCGCCGTCATCGCGGGCGAGCCCAGGCTCTCGCGCATTCGCAAGGGGCTCGACCTCGTCAAGCTCCGCGCCGTCGACGAGACCGGCGCGCTTGAACTTACCTATTTCAACCAGTCCTACCTCAAAAACACCTTCCACACCGGCGACGCCTACGCCTTCTTCGGCCGTGCCGAGGGTACGCCGAGCCGCCCGCAGATGACCAATCCCCTCTTTGAGCGCGAGGGCGCGCACCAGATCACCGGCCGCATCATGCCCATCTACCCGCTCACCGCGGGCGTCAGCCAGTCGATGCTCTGCAAGGCCGTCGAGCAGGGCCTCGCCGCCTGCGTCGACGAACTTCCTGACATCCTTCCTGAGGACGTCCGCCTCGCCTACCAGCTCTGCCACACCCGCTTTGCCTACGAAAACATCCACTTCCCCACAGACGACGAAGCCCTCTCCGCCGCGCGCCGCCGCCTTGCGTTCGAAGAGCTTTTCCTGCTCGCGCTCGGCCTCAAGCTCCTGCGCGAGCGCCGCACGTTCGTCGCGGGAAAACAGTGCAAAAAAGTCGACCTTTCGCCCTTTTTCACCTCTCTCCCCTTTTCCCTCACCGGCGCACAGCGCCGCGCCATCGGCGATATCGCGCGCGACCTGACAGGTCAGCGTCCGATGAACCGCCTCGTGCAGGGCGACGTCGGCTCGGGCAAAACGATGGTCGCCGCCGCCGCCATCTACATGGCCGCGAAAAACGGTCTTCAATGCGCCCTCATGGCCCCGACAGAAATCCTTGCCGAGCAGCACTATCGCTCGCTCGCCCCGCTTTTGGAGCCTCTCGGCATCCCCTGCGCGCTGCTCACCGCCTCGACCAAGGCCAGGGAGCGCCGTGCACTGAATGAACGTCTCCGGTCCGGTGAACTCTCCCTTGTCATCGGCACGCACGCCCTGCTCTCGCCCGATGTACAGTATCAAAATCTTGGTCTCGTCGTCACCGACGAGCAGCACCGCTTCGGCGTGCGGCAGCGCGGCCTGTTGGCGGGCAAGGCACAAAGCCCGCACCTGCTGGTCATGAGCGCCACGCCCATCCCGCGCACGCTGGGGCTGCTCATGTACGGCGACCTGGATATTTCGGTGCTGGACGAGCTGCCGCCGGGCCGCAAGCCCATCAAAACGTGGTTCATCACCGGCAAAAAGCGCCGCGACATGTACGGCTTTCTGGACAAGCAGATCGCAGCGGGGCATCAAGTCTACATCGTCTGCCCGGCCATTGAGGAAAACGAAGCCATGGGCGATCTGCAGGCCGTCACGACCTACTACACCGAGACCGCCTGCGCACTGCTGCCCAACCGGCGCATCGGCCTGCTGCACGGCAAGCTGAAGCCAAAGGAAAAGGACGATGTCATGCAGAGATTCAAGGCCGGTGAGCTGGACGTGCTTGTCTCGACGACAGTCATCGAGGTCGGTGTTGACGTGCCGAACGCGACGGTCATGGTCATTGAGAACGCCGAGCGGTTCGGCCTGTCGGCACTGCACCAGCTGCGCGGGCGCGTGGGGCGCGGCGCGGCGGATTCCTGCTGCATTCTGATTTCCGACAACGGCAACGACGCGGTGCGCGAGCGGCTGCAATTTCTGTGCCGCACGTCGGACGGCTTCGCCGTGGCGAAGTATGATCTGGAGACCCGCGGCCCGGGTGATTTCTTTGGCTCGGCGCAGCACGGTCTGCCGACGCTGCGGGTGGCGGATTTAGTGCAGGACACCCGCACGCTGCGCGTCGCGCAGGACGAAGCCAAGGCCCTGCTGGCCAAGGATCCGAACCTGATCGACCCCGCGCACCGTGCGCTGTCCGATGAGGTGGAGCGGCTGTTTGAGACGGCAGGGGCGATGAATTAGTAACCTTCTTTGGCTTTCCCTTCGGGGGAAGCTGCCGCCCGCAGGCGGCTGATGAGGGCAGAGTTTCCCACAGGCAATCCGCAAGCGGGATTTCCCGGCAAGTTTCCCCTCATCCGAGCGCGGGCGGGGCCGCGCCCACCTTCCCCCAAGGGGGAAGGCACTCTGCCCTGTGGGGCGGCCTGCCCTCACCCCGCCGCAGCTGTGCTATTGTATCCCGTTGCTCTTCCTCGATAAATTCCTTTCTATCCCTTTTATTTTCCCTTCAAATTTGGTATACTGATAGGTAACTTTATAAAGGAAATCTTGCCTATGAAAAAATTCTGCGCGATTTTATTTTCCTTCGTGCTCGTTTTGATGCTGGCGCTGCTGCCCAAGCTCAGCGAGGGCAGCGTGAACCTGATGAAAGCGGAATCCCCCGGCCCCATCAGCACAAAGCTCCGCCCCCGCACGGGTGAGACGGCGCGCATCCTGTACCGCATCTATATCGCGCTCACCGTGGCGGAGGCGCTGCTGCTGCGCATTGCGGGCCTCCCGCTGTTCGATGCGATCACCACGGCGCTGACGACGATCTCTACCGGCGGCTTTTCCATCCGGGATGCGAGCATCGCGTATTATCAGTCGCATCTTGTCAACTGGATCCTCATTTTCTTCATGTTTGCCGCAAGCGTGAACTTTACGCTCCTCTACCTCTGCGTGACGCGCCGCTTCCGCGAGGCGCTCAAGAGCGAGGAACTGCGCGTTTACTCGCTGGTCGTGGTCGGCGCGTCGGCGATGATCGCGGCGGACCTGATCGTGCGCACGGGGCGCGACATCGGCTCGGCCATCGAGAATGCGGCCTTTCAGGTAACAACGCTCATTTCAACGACCGGCTACTGCACGGAGGATTTTGACCTCTGGCCGCAGTTCTGCCGCTGTATCCTCGTGCTGGTGATGCTTTTCGGCGGCTGCGCGGGCTCTACGGCGGGCGGCGTCAAGGTCTCGCGCATCGTGCTTTTGTGCAAGTCGCTGCGGCGTGATCTGCGGCGCGTGATGCACTCGCGCGAGGTGCGCCCCATCACGCTCGACGGACATCGCGTGACGGAGGAGACCGTCTCGTCCGTTTCGGTCTTCTTCTTCACCTATATCTCGATTTTGCTGCTTGGCACGCTGATTTTGTCGCTTGACAACATCGACTTTACCGCGGCGTTCACCGCCTCGCTCACGGCCATCAGCAACGTGGGCCCGGGCCTTGGCGCAGTGGGACCGACATGCAACTTCGGCTTCCTCTCCGGCATCAGCAAGCTCACGATGAGCGCCATCATGCTGCTCGGCCGTCTTGAGATCATGCCGCTGCTTGTCCTCTTGATGCCCTCTGTCTGGCGCAGAAAATAAAAGAAAATCAAAAAGGGTGGATTGCAATTTTGCAATCCACTCTTTTTGAAAAGGATTCGCTGCGCTTCGTGCCTTGCCGCTCGCAGCGCGGCTGCGACACACGCTCCGCGCAAAGAGTAAATTCCGACGCGCCTGTCGTCGGAATTTACGATCAAACAGATTTCGCGCCTGCGGACGCGAAACTCTGCGAGGCGGTTCGCCTCCATTTTAGCAGCAGGGCCGAGTTTGTGATGACAAGCACGCTGCCTGCGTTATGGACCGGCGCGCCGACATCAGGGTTCAGTGTGCCGGTGATGGCGAGCACGATGGCGATGAAGTTGAGCGTGAGCGAGAATGTTATATTGAGCTTGATGGTGCGCATCATGCGCTTGGAGAGCGCGATGAGGTGCGGCAGATCCTTGACTTCTCGTCGACGAGCGCGATATCCGCAGCGTCCACGGCGATGTCGCTGCCCACGCCGCCCATTGCGATGCCGACATCGGCGGCCTGATAGGCGCGGATGTGGGCGAGCTTGTCCTCGGGCAGGCAGTTTGCGTGCACCTCGCCGATGTGGAGCTGCGCGGCAATGGCCGCGGCGGCGTTCTGATGGTCACCCGTGAGCAGCACGGGCTGGACCTGAAGCGCGGAGAGCCGGTTGATCATGCCAGCACTGTCCTCACGGATTGTGTCGGACAGGGCGAGGAAGCCCGCGAACACGCCGTCCACGGCGGCGTAGGCGACGGTGCAGCCCTGCGAGAACTGGACAACAGGGCCTTAGCGGCCTCTTCGGGAATGGCGATGCGGTGCTCGGCGAGAAGCTCCGCGTTACCCGCGAGGAGGGTTTTACCGTCAACGCAAGCGGAGACGCCGCGCCCCGGCACCATCTGGAAGTTTTCGGCCTCGCCCGTCTCCTGTTGACAGCAGCGGGTGATGGCCTTGCCGAGCGGGTGCTCAGAATAGCGCTCCGCCGCGGCGCAGAGGCGGTAGAGCTCGTTATCGGAGAGGGAGGGCAGCGCGCTGTACACCAGAACGACCTTCGGCGTGCCGTAGGTCAGCGTGCCGGTCTTGTCGAAGGCAATCTTCTTCACGGCGGCGAGACGCTCAAGCGCGTCGCCCTCGCGGACGAAAAAGCCGTGCTTCGTCGCGTTGCCGATGGCGGCCATGATGGCAGTCGGCGTTGCCAGCACGAGCGCGCAGGGGCAGAAGACGACCAGAATCGTCACCGCGTGGATGATCTCACCGGAGATGAGCCACGTCAGCGCCGCGGCGGTCAGGGCAATGACGACGATCCATGTCGCCCAGCGGTCGGATAGACCGACGATCTTGGCCTTGTCCGCGTCGGCGGACTGGACAAGGCGGATCATGCGCTGGATGGAGCTGTCCTCGCCAACCTTTGTGGCCTTCATCTCGAAAGCACCGAACTGGTTGACCGTGCCGGAGGAGACCTCGTCGCCGACGCCCTTGTCGACCGGCAGCGATTCACCCGTCATAACGGCCTGATTCACAGATGTCTGGCCCGATACGATCTCTCCGTCGACGGGGATGGCCTCGCCGGGCAGCACGCGCAGCAGGTCGCCGACCTTGACGGCCTCGGCGGGGACGGCCGTTTCCTTTCCGCCGGTGATGACGCGCGCGGTCTGCGGTGTCAGATGGACGAGCTTTTCGATGCCCGCGCGGGCGCGGGCGACGGTCAGATCTTCGAGAAGACCGCCGAGCTGCATGATGAACGCGACCTCGCCCGCGGCGAAGTCTTCGCCGATGCAGACCGACGCGATCAGCGCGAGCGAGACGAGCACGTCTGCCTTGATGTCGAACGCCGTGACAAGGCCGATGACGGCCTCTAAAATGATGGGGATGCCGCAGAGGATGATCGCGGCCCACGAGGCGTCAAACGGCAAGGGGACGAGATCAAAAATGCTGACGATCAGCGCGATGCCAGAGATCACGAGCAGTGTGATATCTTTTTTTGTGCCGCCCAGCTCTAAAAAATGCTCCAGCTTTTCCATTGCCAGTTTCACGGAAGTGGCTCCTTCTGTACCATATGGGGTATGGGCTTATTATACATATGGGAGTATAGGTTATAAAGCGCGCAAAAAGAGAGAAGCAGCACAAAACTGCTTCTCTTCTTTCATGTAATTCTGCTGAAAACGGGCGCGAGAGAGGAAAAACCTGCTCAGCCCATGTTCGAAAAGCGCTCGACCGCCTTCGTAAAGTTCTCGATTGTCTTGTCCGCGTTGCCATGCTCGATGCCGTCGCGCACGCAGTGCTTGATGTGCCCCTCGAGAACGACCTTGCCGCAGCCGTGCAGCGCGGATTTGGCCGCGTTGATCTGCGCAAGAATATCCTCGCAAGGGACGTCCTCGTCCACCATGCGGTCAATGGCCTGCACCTGGCCGATGATCTTTTTGAGCCGGCGGTGCAGATTGTCGGCGTCCATACACTGTTTCATCGTTTGACCTCCATACCTGTTGGGGTATCTGCACTGTACACTCTGCGCCGCGATTTTGTCAATATGCGCTGCCGCGCCGGTTTTGTGCGCCTTTGGCGAAAAAATGGCGTTTTGCGGCAATTTTCTCTTCCTCCGCGGTGTTGCAGAGCATAAAAAAGTGTGATAGGATATATTAGAAATAGTATGACCGGCGGCCATATTGCCGCCGGAGCGATTTTGAGGTATCCGAATGAAGAAAAGCGACAAAACACCCAAGCAGACCCACCGCCGCGCGGACCCGAACGTCATGGGCCTCCACGCGGATGTGGTGGAGCAGAATATCACCGAGACGCTGGAAACGAACTACATGCCCTACGCGATGTCCGTCATCGTTTCGCGCGCCATTCCGGAGATCGACGGCTTCAAGCCCTCGCACCGAAAGCTCCTTTACACGATGTACAAGATGGGGCTTCTCACCGGCGCGCGCACGAAGAGCGCGAACATCGTCGGACAGACGATGCGCTTAAACCCCCATGGCGACGTCGCGATCTACGACACGATGGTGCGCCTTTCCAAGGGCTACGGCGCGCTGCTGCACCCGTTCGTCGACTCGAAGGGCAACTTCGGCAAGGTCTATTCGCGCGACATGGCGTGGGCGGCCAGCCGATACACCGAGGCCAAGCTCGCGCCCATCTGCGCCGAACTCTTCCGCGACATCGACTCTGACACCGTTGATTTTGTCGACAACTACGATAACTCGATGAAAGAGCCGGCGCTGCTGCCGACGACGTTCCCGAATATTTTAGTCTCGGCCAACCAGGGCATTGCTGTCGGCATGGCGAGCCAGCTGTGCGGCTTTAACTTGGGCGAGGTCTGCGACACGACGATCGCCTTTTTGAAAAATCCCGAGGTGCGTATCAGCGAGACGCTGCTCGCGCCAGACTTCCCGACCGGCGGCGAGGTATTGTACGACCCGCGCGCCATCGAGGACATCTACAACACCGGCCGCGGCGGCATAAAGGTGCGCGCCCGCTGGCGCTACGACAAAAAAGAAAATCTCATCGAAATTTATGAAATTCCCTACACCACCACGACCGAGGCCATCATGGACAAGGTCACCGAGCTGGTCAAGGCCGGTAAGGTCAAGGAAATCAGCGACATGCGTGACGAGACCGACCTTTCCGGCCTCAAGCTGACGATCGACTTAAAGCGCGGTGCCGACCCCGACAAGCTGATGCAGAAGCTCTTCAAGGCGACGACACTGCAGGATACGGCGTCGTGCAACTTCAACGTCCTGATCGGCGGCATGCCGCGCGTGATGGGCGTGCGCGAGCTTTTAGACGAGTGGTGCGCGTGGCGCACCGAGAGCGTCAAGCGCCGCGTGTACTTCGTGCTCAAAAAGCGGCAGGACAAGCTGCACCTCTTGAAGGGCCTTAAACGCATCCTGCTCGACATCGACAAGGCCATCAAGATCATCCGCGAGACGGAAAAGGAGGCCGACGTCGTGCCGAACCTGATGATCGGCTTCGGCATCGACCAGATCCAGGCGGAATACGTCGCCGAGATCAAGCTGCGCAACATCAACCGCGAGTATATCCTGAAGCGCGTGGAGGAGACGGCATCGCTCGAGGCGGAGATCGAAGACCTCGAGGATACGCTCGCGCGCCCGTCGCGCATCCGCAAGATCATCGTCAGCGAGCTTGAGGACGTGCGCAAAAAGTACGCCGAGCCCCGCCGCACCGGCATCCTCTACGACTATGCCGAGGACGCCGAGAGCGAGGAGGACGCCATCGAGGACTATCCCGTGACGCTGTTTTTGTCGCAGCACGGGTACTTTAAAAAGATCACGCCGCAGTCGCTGCGCATGTCCGGCGAGCAGAAGTTCAAGGAGGACGACGCGCTCAGCATGAGCGTGGAGAGCTCCAACGCCGCCGAGCTGATGTTCTTCACCGATAAGGCGCAGGTCTACAAGACGCGCGCGAGCGACTTTGCCGACGGCAAGGCGAGCCAGCTGGGTGACTACTTACCCGCGAAGCTCGGCATGGACGAGGGCGAGAGCGTCATGGGCATGGTGCTGCCGGGCGACTACAGCGGCTATATGATCTTCTTCTTTGAAAACGGCAAGGCCGCGAAGGTCGAGCTGTCGGCCTACAAGACGACCTCGAACCGCCGCCGCCTGACCGGCGCTTACAGCGACAAGAGCCCGCTCAAAGCGCTGTTGCATCTCAAGGAAGACCGCGAGATCGCCGTCTATTCGACAGAGCCGCGCGTGCTGATCGTCAACACGGCGCTTCTTGGTGTGAAGACGACGCGCACGACGCAGGGCGTCGCGCTTTTGACGCTCAAAAAGAAGTACGTGCTCGACACGGTGCGCTTCCCGGAGGAGACCGGCATCACCGACCTTGCCCGCTACCGCGGCCGCAGCATTCCCGCGACGGGCGCGCTGCTCAAGACGGAGGACAGCGACGACAAGCAGCTCTCGCTGATTTGACGTCGGAAGCCTGATAGAAACATGTGAGGAGAGAAAATTTATGAAAAATAAAAAACTGCGCGAGCAGGTGAAAAGCTATATCATTGTCACGCTTGCCTGCGTGCTGTATGCCTTGTCGTTCGATTGGTTCTATGCACCGAATGGCTTTACGGTCGGCGGCTTTACGGGTATTTCGCAGATCATTAACTTTTTTGCACCCATTCTGCCGGTCGGTACGATGGTCATCGTGCTCAATGTGCCGCTTTTTATCGTGGGACTTAAAAAATTCGGCTTCGCATTTTTGTGCAAGTCCATCTACACGATGACGCTGAGCTCCATTTTGATCGACGTTGTCGCGGCCATCCACGAGTTTGCGCCCATGGACCCGCTGCTTGCGTGCCTGTACGGCGGCGTGACGCTCGGTATCGCCTCAGGCCTGCTGTTCCGCGAGGAGACGACGACGGGCGGCTCGGAGCTCGGCGCGTGGATCGTGCGGTCGCACGTTGAACGGCTGTCAATCGGCAACATCTGCCTCGGCATCGACCTGACGATCATTCTGATCTACGCCGCGGTGTTCCACAGTCTGAATAACGCCCTCTACGGTGCGCTGGCACTTTACATCACGACGAAGGTGCTCGACCTGGTCGTCTACGGCCAGAACACGGCAAAGGTCGCCTACATCATCAGCGACAAGTATGAGGAGATCATGCAGGAGATGCTGCGGCGCGACATGGGCGTGACGCTCCTGAACGGCAAGGGCGGCTACACGGGCGCGGAGCGTCCGCTGCTGTTCTGTGCCATCCGCAAGAAGGAAGCGGTTTCGATCAAGCGCTATATCAAGGAGCTCGACCCCGACGCCTTTTTCATCGTCTGCGACGCGAGCGAGGTGCTCGGTGAGGGCTTTGGCGAATACGACCCGCAGGGTCTCTAAGGATATCAGGATACAAGGAGAAAGCAGGAATGGATCTTACGACGGTGGAGAAGAATCTCAAAGAGCGCGGCTTCAAGGTGTCCGCCTTCGCGACGGCGAAGGAAGCGGCGGACTATCTGAACGCGCAGATCGACGGAGAGAGCGTGTCGTTCGGCGGCAGCATGACGCTCTCTCAGATGGGGCTTTTTGAAAGCCTCGGCAAGCACAACAAGATGTTCAGCCACTGGAACGTGCCCGACGGCATGAACGCTGCCGAGGTGCTCAAAAACGCCTCGACGTGCGACAACTACCTGCTCTCGGCCAACGGCCTTGCCGAAACGGGCGAGATCATCAACATCGACGGGACGGGCAACCGTGTGTCCTCGTCGCTCTACGGCCATAAGAAGGTGTGGTTTGTCGTCGGCAGCAACAAGATCGCGCCGACCTATGACGAAGCGCTCTGGCGCGCCCGCAACATTGCTGCACCGAAAAACGCGCAGCGCCTCGGCGTGAAGACGCCCTGCGCAGTGAACGGCGACCGCTGCTACGACTGCACGAGCCCGCAGCGCATCTGCCGCGGTCTTGTTGTGCTGTGGGAGGCCATCCGCAGCTGCGAGACCGAGGTCGTGCTCGTCGACGAGCCGCTTGGCTACTGAGAAAGAGAGATTTCGCCCAAAAGGAGGGAGCGCCGTGCGCAAAAAGTTCATTCCGCTTTCGCTGGCGCTCTGCCTGATGCTCTCGGGCTGCGGCGGCAACGTCGTGCTTGAGCGTTCCTACAGCGTTTCCACGCCGCACAGCGAGGTCTACTGGGAAAACGAGGGCGCGGACACCCTGCGCGCCGACAGCTATCAGGACCTCGTCAATGCGCTGCTGCTCCTCCTTGGCGAGCACAGCGAGGAAGGCGTTGTGCGTATTTACAGCGAGGAAGACGCCGCGGCCATGGCCGAGCAGGCCTGCAAGGAAGTGCAGGAGGAGACGGCGCTGGGCGCGTATCTTCTTGACTACATCAGCTACACCGACACGCAGGAGCGCGCCTATTACGAGATGCACGTGCGCCTCGGCTACCGCCGCACGGCGGAGGAGCAGGCGGGCATTATCACCGCGACGAGCACCGAGGCGCTGCCTGACCTTCTGCGCCTGACGGCGCGCGAGGGCGCGCTCAGCCGTATCGCCGTGCGCTTCACGTACTTCACCGCGGACCGTGACGGCATCCGCGACATGGTACGATCTGTGCAGGAGGAGGTCGACACCGGCTTTACCGAGCCGTGGCAGGTGAACTTCTACCCCGATACCGACGATGTCGGCATTGTCGAGGTCGTGCTGCGGGAAGCGTAAAAAAGGATAAGAAAAGAGCCTGAACAAAAGCGTTCAAGCTCTTTTTGTGCTTTATAGGGGAGAGGGAAAACGTTAGGAGAGGATCGCGCGGTCATTGGCGAACTCGTCGCCGCTGGCCTTCGTGAACTGCTCAAGAAGATCGGGCACGGTCAGCTTCTTCTTCTCCTCGCCCGCAATGTCGAGGATGACATGGCCGTCGTGCAGCATGATGAGGCGGTTGCCGTACTGAATGGCATCGCGCATGTTGTGCGTGATCATCAGCGTGGTGAGCTGGCCCTCGCGCACGATGCGGTCGGTGAGCTCCATGACCTTGGCGGCGGTCTTCGGGTCGAGTGCCGCGGTGTGCTCATCGAGCAGCAGCAGCTTGGGGCGCTTGAGCGTTGCCATCAGCAGCGTGAGCGCCTGACGCTGGCCGCCGGAGAGCAGGCCCACGGGGTTTTTCATGCGGTCCTCAAGGCCCATGCCGAGCTGCTTGAGCTGCTCGGCGAAGAACTCCTTGTCCTTCTTGCTGATGCGGCTGAACGGATTGCCGTGCGCCGCGCGCAGGTACGCGAGCGCAAGGTTTTCTTCGATCGTCATGCTCGGCGCGGTGCCGCGCAGCGGGTCCTGAAAGAGCCGCCCGATGCGGCGGGAGCGCTCGTGCTCGGGCATGAAGGTGATGTCCTTGCCCGCGAGCGAAATGCTGCCCTCGTCGGCATAAAAGCTGCCCGCGATGGCGTTGAAGAGCGTCGACTTGCCCGCTCCGTTCGAGCCGACGATGGTGACGAAATCGCCCTCGTCCAAATGCAGGGAAAGGGAAGAAAGCGCCTTTTTTTCATTCACCGTGCCGGGGTTGAAGGTCTTGGAGAGATTTTGAATGTCCAGCATCTTACACGCCCTCCTTATTTCTGGCGGCCATTTTGCGCTTCTGGAATGTCGCCCACTTCTGGATGCTCGGCGCGGCAATGGCCAGCGCCACAATGATGGCCGTCAGGAGCTTCAGGCACTCGACGGGCACGATCTTCGTGTAGAATACGATGGCGTAGATGAAGCGGTAAACGATCGAGCCGAGAATCGCGGCGATGACGCCCTTTTTGACGCTTCTGCGCCCGAGCAGCGTCTCGCCGATGATGAGGCAGGCGAGGCCGATGACGACGATGCCCGTGCCGGAGTTGATGTCCACAGTCTTTTGATACTGGCCGACGATTGCGCCGGAGAGCGCCGTGAGCATGTTGGCAAGGCACAGGCCGACCGTGATCGTGAACGACGGATTCAGCGACGAGGCACGCACCATGTCGGGGTTATCGCCCGTGGCGCGGATGGAAAGACCCATGCGCGTGCCGAGAAACAGCACCAGCAGAAGACCGGCCAGAAGCGTGACAAACGCTGCGAGCAGCAGCTCGTACCACTCGCTGCCGATGCCGGTCTCGCGCAGCATCGTGAAGATCGTCTTGCCGCCAAGCAAGCTCTGGTTGGATTTCCAGCCCATCGCCATTAAGTTGATGGTGTAAAGGCCGGTGTTCGTGACGATGCCGGCGAGGATCGACGGCACGCCGAGCTTCGTCTGCAAAAATGCGGTGACAAAGCCCGCGCACGCGCCCGCGAGCATCGCGGCGAAGATGGCGAGGACAGGGTGTCCCGCGGCCGTCACGGTGACGGACACGGCCGCGCCGAGGACGAAGCAGCCGTCGGTCGTCAGATCGGCGATGTCGAGGATGCGGTAGCTTAAAAACAGCGCCATCGCGACCAGGGCGTAGAGGAAGCCCAGCTCAAGGGCGGTCTGCGTGATGATGAGCATGGGAAAATTCTCCTTTCAGGCCAATTTCCCCCGACGGAGGGTCGGGGGAAAGGCAGTTCATTTGCGAGGAAGTGATGTTTCTTAGTCCTTGGTGGTCGTGACCTCGACAACGGTGCCCATGCTGTTGAAGCAGGAGTAGTCAAGGCTCATCGCGGCGGCGGTGTCGGTGTTGACGGTGATGATGCCGCCGTCCATCAGGTAGTAGTCCTCCATGGCGTCCATGCCGTCGGTGATGGCGGAGTAGGCGAGGTCGGCGGTCTTGGCGCCGAGGTCGGTGTAGTTCACGCCGCAGGTGGCGTAAGCGCCGTTGCGGACGAAGGAGTCAGCGCCGGTGTAGTGGGGGATGCCGGCCTTGGCGAGGTCCTCATAGATGGCGAGCTCGGCGGCCATGATGACGTTGTCAGTCGGGGTGAAAACGGCGTCCACACCGTCGGCGATCAGCGCGGAAGCGGCAGCGACGACTTCGTCGTTCGTGTTCGCGGTCTGCTCAACGTACTCGATGCCCTTGGCGTCGAGGTAGGCCTTCGCGTCGGCGATGGGCTTGGTGGAGTTGGGCTCAGAGAGGGAGTAGAGCAGGCCGACCTTGGCGACGTCCGGGTTCTGGGCGAACATCATGTCCATGATGAAGCTGGTGTTCAGCGCGTCGCTCGTGCCGGTCACATAGTCGATGCCCGTCAGGCTCGCGGCCTCGGGATCGGAGACGGCGGCATAAACAACGGGGGTCTTGGTGTCCTCAGCGGAGAGGGCAGAGATCTGCGCGGCGGTCGTCGCGATGGGGATGATGGCGTCGACCTGATCGGCGATCGCCTGATCGGACAGCTGTTTTAAGATGGTCTGATCGTTCTGGCCGGAGGTGATGTCGTACTCGATGGTCACATTATTGTCGGCTGCGATCTTGTCGAGCTCGGCGGCCACAGCGTTCGCGATCTCGTCGAGAGAGGCGTGGTCGAGCTGCTTGATGATGGCGACCTTGTAGGTCTTGCCGCTTTCGT
>OMEH01000722.1_pt1 | contig 15748 bp, 9 predicted proteins | sample 1645391 | NCBI WGS metagenome assembly OMEH01 (sample SAMEA103958133, study PRJEB25191) | human gut metagenome | biome: human-associated habitat [ENVO:00009003]; feature: intestine environment [ENVO:2100002]; material: feces | place: Germany | collected 2013/2015 | reverse complement strand
TCACAGCAGCGCCGGGAACCCGGAAACATACCCCAAGGCAGGAGTCGCACATCCCCAAAGTTTTTTGGTAACAACAACTCCCACTTTTCAAGTAAAACTCCTGCCTGTGGCAGACCGAAGAGGCGCGGTCTGCCGCTTTTTTTATGCCCGGAAGTTTCCCTGCGTTCTCTCGATCCGCATTGTGGGTTCGTTATCCTGGAGCCCGGTTTTTTCGGGGGGAGGTTTTTGTACGGCTCCCGTTTCTTGTGTGGTTCGCGGTTCTCGCGCGGATTGCGGCTTTCGGGCGATCGCTAGGCTGCAGGCACGGAATGCCCGGGCATCTTATGGAATATCCGTCGTTGCATCGGGCAGCGGCGGATATTCCTGCCTTTTACGGGCGGTTGTTTGGCCCATCTGGAGACTGATGGACGAAAAACAGCCGGGATCCTCGGATCCCGGCTGTTTCGCTATTCGGTTGGTGTGTCGTAAATTTTTCTTTTGCCCGTTATTTTGCCTTTGCGGCCTTTGCCGCCACAGCCTTGTCCAGTTCGATGATGAAATCCGAGAGGACGTTCATGTAGTTGATGAAAGCGTCGTAGGCCGAATCGTAGGGGTTGAAATAGGAGTGTACGTCACCGTCCGAGAGCCATTTGGTAGCCATGTAGTAGAAATGGTCGGAGGTCTGCATGAAACTCCACACATAGTCGAAGTCGGGGCTTTTCAGTGCCGCGATCTTCTCCTTCTGGGCGTAAAGCTTCGAGAACGCTTCGTTCTGCAACTCGTTGCCGAGCCATGCCGTCACGTCGCGCTCCTCGTCGGCCCACGACATCACGTGCGGACAGTGGAGTACTGCTACGGGCTGGTGTTTCTTGGCGGCTTCGGTGACGGTCGCGAACTCCAGACCGTTTTTCTTGGCGAGGATTGCCTTCGGCAGCGCGCGCATGAACTCGAAGATTCCCGTGTCGGCGGTCTGGTGTTCGCCGAAAGTTTCATAGTCCATGAAGAGGTTGATGACCTCGCCCGGAGTCTCGTCCGAAGCGAGCCATTTTACATATTTGTCCGCCGTCAGCGGCCATTCGTTCCAACTGCGGTTCGAGAAGCGGAAGGCGATGTCGTCCGAGAGTTTGTAGTTGCGCAGCAGCAGGCGCAGTTTCTGGTTGACGGCGTTGGCGTATACATAGTTGGGCGATTTCCAGCCCAGCACGTGCTTGGCACCTTCGGCCAGCATCGTACGGAAGCCCATTTCGGCCACTGCGGCGCCGATGTCGTCGGAGTAGATCAGCTCTGTGTTTCGGAAGGCGGTCGGTTTCACCCCGAATTCCTTTTTTATAAGTGCCGTGTGGAGTTTTACCTGTTCGGTGAAATCCTCCTTCGAAGCCAGCGAGGCCAGCGAGTGGGAGTAAGTCTCGGCGAGGAACTCTACGCAACCCGTGGCGGCCAGTTCCTTGAACGATTCGAGGACTTCGGGCGCATAGGTGCGGAACTGTTCGATGGCGATGCCCGTGATCGAGAACGAGCAGCGGAACTTACCCTTGTTTTCCCGGATGAGCTTCAGCAACAGGGCGTTCATCGGCAGGTAGCATTGCCGGGCGACTTTCTGCATGATGGAGCGGTTCAGCAGGTCGTCCAGATAGTTGTGATCCTTGCCCATGTTGAAGAAGCGGTACTTCTTCAGTCGCCAGGGCTGGTGTACCTGAAAATATAAGCAGACGGTTTTCATAGGGTAGCTATTTTATTGTTTTTTATTCTCTTCGATCACCGCTTCGTATACGGTTTTGATTTTGGCTGCGGCATCGTTCCATTTCAGGTTCGTGACCTCTTCCAGGCCTTTCGAGGCGAACATCCCCGCAAGCGCCGGGTACTGGATCAGCCCGTAGATGGCATCGGCCAGGGCATCGACATCCCAGTAGTCGACCTTCACGGCATAGTCGAGTACTTCGGCCACGCCGCTCTGCTTGGAGATGATCACCGGGACGTTCGAACGCATTGCCTCGAGGGGCGATATGCCGAACGGCTCCGAAACCGACGGCATGACGTAGACATCCGACAACTGGAACATCTTGTGTACGTCCTCGCCGCGCAGGAATCCGGTGAAGTGGAACCTGTCGGCAATGCCCAGCCGCGCCACGCGGCGGATGACGTGGTTCATCATGTCGCCCGAGCCGGCCATTACGAAACGTACGTTGGGGACTTTCTTCAGCACCTTGGCCGCGGCCTCGACGAAATAGTCGGGGCCTTTCTGGTAGGTGATACGCCCCAGGAACGTGACGATCTTGTCGTCCACGCCCCGTTCGGGCATTTTGCACTGGCCTGCGGCGAACCGCACGGCATTGTGTACCGTCACGACCTTGTCGGCCGGGACGCCGTAGCGGTTGATGACGATGTTGCGCGTGAGGTTCGAAACGGCGATCACCCGGTCTGCGGCATGCATGCCTGCACGTTCGATGGCGTAGACCTGCGTGTTGACGTTCTCGCCGCTGCGGTCGTATTCCGTGGCGTGCATATGCACGACCAGCGGCTTGCCCGATACGCGCTTGGCGGCGATACCGGCGTAGTAGGTGAGCCAGTCGTGGGCGTGGATCACGTCGAACTGCCCTTCGAGGTCTTTGGCCACCTGCGCCGCGACTACGGCATAGCGGGCGACCTCCTCCATAAGGTTGGCGCCGTACTTGCCCGAGAAGGTATAGCGTTGTTTCCAGGCATCGGTCGTCGACCAGACTTTCTGTCCGGATTTGACGTAGCGCTCCTGGTACTGTTCGTACTCTTCGGGGGAGATGTAAGGTACCATGTTCGAGTCGATGTGGATGAACGACATCTTCTCGAGAATATCGTCCGCGCCGCTTCCCGTAGATCCGTAAAGCGCCTCCACGTCACTGGCATTCAGGACGTGCGTGAATCGCTGATCCTCGTCGCCGTAGGCATGGGGTACTACGAATGTTACGTCGACATCGTTGCGTGCCAGCCCGCGGGTCATCCCGTAACATGCCGTTCCCAAACCACCCGCGATGTGGGGCGGGAACTCCCAACCGAACATTAAAACTCTCATAACTATATCCTTGTTTTGCAATTTTTACCTTTCCTCTCACAGGAACGTCCCGGCTCACGGCCACAAGCCGCGGTTGCAAGTCCGGACGCCCCGGAATCCCGCCTTGGCAGGATTTTCCTCCCGTCACAGCCTGTTATTTCCCAGTCTTTGTCTTTTTTGTCGCGGCCTTTGTTGCGGCCGGCTTTTTTTCCGTCGGTTTCTTCTCCGCACTCTTTTTCGCTGCGGGTTTCTTTTCTGCGGCCTCTTTTGCGATGGCCGTCTTTGCCGCAGTTTTCTTTGGTGTATTGTCCGTTGCGGTTTTCTTTACCGCAGCTTTTTTGGCAGTACTTTTCGCCACGGGCTTCACCGCCTTCGCGGCTTTCCCAGCGGTGTTGCTTTCCCGGGCCTCCTCCTTCGTGCGCTCGCGGATCATGCTGTGGATATTGAGCACGGCCCCGACGCTCCACGCCTGCGAGATAGCGCCGCGCGATGCGTAGGGCGGGTCGGCATCGTAAAGCTCGCAAATAGACCCGATACCGTAGCTCTGGATGTCTTCGTCGAAATTGGCGAGTATCTCCCGGGCCTGCGGCAGGAATGCATCCCCGTCGATATCGAAACATGCCTTGACGTAGAATTGCAGCAGCCAGGGCCATGCCGAACCGTTCTTGCCCGCGAAATCGCGTTCTGCGGGCGATCCTCCCTCCAGCGAACCTTTGTAGAGCAGGTTGCGGGGCGAGAGTGTCCGCAGCCCCTTGGGGGTGAGCAGGTGCTGGCGCACGGTGCGGATCACCTCCAGCTGCAACTCCTCGTCGAGCATCTTGTAATTCAGCCCGCAGGCGACGATCATGTTGGGGCGCGTCGATTTGTCGGGCCCGTCCGTCCCTACGAAATCGGCCAGATAACCTTCCGGCAGGCGGAACAGTTCTACGAACGACGCCTGCGTGCGTGCCGGGAGCGACTCCCAGGCCTTGACGAAGGCTTTGTCTGCGTGTTTGCCGGCCAGTTCGAGCGCATAACATACGGCGTTGTACCACAAGGCGTTCACCTCTACCTGGTAACCGTTGCGCGGAGTGACGGGGCGGCCGTCGATCACGGCATTCATCCACGTCATCGGGATGTCGTCCGCAGCGGCCCACACCAGTCCGTTGTCATGCAGCGCGACGCGGCCGCCGACTCCCCGGCGGTAGCTCTCCAGAATATCTTTCATGGCCGGGCCGTAGGCTTTCCATATCTGCTTGCCGCCCACTTCCCGTTCGAGTTGCTGGAGCGTCCAGAAGAACCACAGCGGGGCATCTGCCGCGACGGCCGCCGAGGCGTTGCCCGTGAACATACCGTCGCGCATTTCGCGCACCAGCGTGTCGAGGGCGTCGATACAGTCCTCCTTATGCCCCTGTTCGAGCGTGATGCCCGGGAGCGATACGAAGGTCTGGCGCCCTGAAACCCCGTGCCACGGATAGCCCGACACCACTTCGGTGCGGTCGCCGGGACGCCGGATGACGAATTGCCGCGCCGAATGCTCCAGGCAGCTGATGAAGTCGATCTTGTGCGTGCGCCGGGCGATGGATGCGGCGAATACCTCTTCGATGGTCTTGACCGAACCCATTTCGTCGAGCGAAGCCGAGAAGATGATGCTTTCGCCCTTCTTGAGTTCCGTTTCGAAATAGCCCGTCGTGAGCAGGTCTTCGTAACCGTCGTAACCGCGCGCCAGATCCTGCTGGTATTCGAATCCGTAGTACCAGTCGGGTGCGGGCACGAACTCCGCGCCGGGCTTGCTGGTTTGCAGGTATAGCCACGGGAACGACCCGTAGAGGCGGCATTTCACGCCGTTGACCGCCGGGTAGGAGTGCCCGTCGGCATCCATGTTGGCATGCGTCAGCGCATGTTTGTCGCGAAAGGCAAGGAAGGGCCGCAGCCGCAGGTACGTTTCCGAATGCGCATCGACGAGCGTATAGCGGATCATCAGCTGTGTGCGCTTGTGTATCCACAGCATCTCCTTCCGCAGGATCACGCCGCCCACGCGGTAGGTGATCGTGGGGGTCGGCGTATATTTGAAATCGGTGATATACTTGTGTCCGCGCGGCTCGTATACCCCCTTGAAGCGGTGCAGGGCCAGGTTGAATGTCTGGTCGTGCTGGACGATGGTTTCGTCGAGCGACGAGAGCAGGACATACGTCCTGTCGCTGTCGTCGATGGGCGCTACCATCAGGCCGTGGTAGCGGCGGGTGTTGCAGCAGACGATAGTCGTGCTCATATATCCGCCGATACGGTCTGTGGAGAGCATTTCGCGCTGGAGCGAATACTCCAGGTTGCCCAATTCGCTTTTGTCGAAAGTAAGTGCTGACATGTCCTTCAAAAAAATACGGTTCGTTCTATAAAGATAGCTGAATTTTCATGAAAAGACAATCGCATTTCCGAAAATTCATATCTTTTTTACATTATTAGGCCCAAATTCGCTAAGCCCATTTTACCAATGCAAAATCCATGCGATGGGGCAGGTGCGGGTTCTCCGGGAAAATACGCAGCGCCACGTCGAACGTGCCGGCTTCGTCGGGCGTATAATCCAGTGCGTAGGTAACGCGGCTGCCTTCGGTCTTGGTGTGCTTGAGCCCGATCGTGCGCATCACGTTGGCATTCTGCCCGCCGACGATCTGCTGTGCGATGACCATCTCCACGCCGATGTCCTCGGGACGCAGGCTGACGATGTCCACGGTCACTTCGAAATGGTACTTTTCGCCTACGAAGATCGCCTTGTTGTCGATTTTCACACGCTGTACGTCGATCACACGGATCTGATCCCATACCGACGAGACCTTGCGTTTCCATGCCGCGATCTCGCGGGCCAGCTTGTAGCCGCCTTCGACGATCCGGTGCTTGCGTGCCGCGAGCTTGTTGTAGAACCGCTCCTCGTAGTCGTTGAGCATGCGGTTGGTCGTGAAATTCGATGCGATGTCGGCGACGCATTTCTTGACCGACTCCACCCATGCGTGGGGTACGCCGTCCTTGTCGCGGTCGTAGTATTTCGGGACGATCTGCTCCTCGATGGTGTTGTAGATCATTTCGGCGTCGAGCTCGTCCTGATAGTGCTGGTCGGCGAAGGTGCGCTCCATGGGCAGCATCCATCCGGCGCCCTCCTTGTAGCCTTCGACCCACCATCCGTCGAGCACCGAGAATTGCAGCACGCCGTTCATGACGCACTTCTCGCCCGACGTCCCCGAAGCTTCGAGCGGACGGGTCGGGGTGTTGAGCCATACGTCGACGCCCTGCACCATGCGGCGTGCCAGCTCCATGTCGTAATTCTGCAGGAAGAGGATCTTGCCCACGAACTGCGGCATGGCGGCCACCTCGACGATGCGTTTGATGAGGTCTTGCCCCGGCTTGTCGTTGGGGTGGGCCTTGCCGGCGAAGATGAATTGCACGGGGCGCTCCTTGTTGTTCACGATGGCCGAGAGCCGGTCGAGGTTCGTGAAGAGCAGGTAGGCGCGCTTATAGGTTGCGAAGCGGCGTGCGAAACCGATGGACAGCACGTCGGGCTTGATGCCCTCGATGACCTGCAACATCTGGCGCGGCGAGTCGAGCCGCACCTGGCTGGGGTCGCTGTAACGCTTGCGGATATGCTTGATGAGCTTGTTCTTGAGGTGCATGCGCCCGGCCCACAGCTCCCCGTCGGGGATGTTGTGGACTTTCTGCCATGCCGGGATGTCGTAGGCGTGCCCCTCGAAGCCGTCGGCGAAATAGCGGGCGTAGAGGCGGCGCAGGTTCGTCGCGATCCATGTCGGGAAGTGTACGCCGTTCGTGACATAGCCGATGTGGAGTTCGTTCTTGAAATAACCCGGCCACATGTTGCCCAGGATCTCCTTCGACACTTCGCCGTGGAGCCACGATACGCCGTTGACCTCCTGTGAGAGGTTGCAGGCCAGCACCGACATCGAGAACTTCTCGTTGGGGTCGTTGGGGTTGGTCTTGCCCAGGTTGATGTACTGCTCCCAGGTGATGCCCAGCACGTCGGGGTAGTGCGACATGTACTGGCGGATCATCGACTCGGGGAAGGCGTCGTGCCCGGCGGGCACGGGGGTGTGCGTCGTGAAGAGCGACGAGGAACGGATCACCTCCAGCGCCTCCGAGAAGGAGAGCTTCTTGTGGTTCACCAGGTCGCGGATGCGCTCGATGCCGATGAACGCGGCATGTCCCTCGTTGCAGTGGAACACGTCGTGCTTGATGCCCAGTGCGCGCAGTGCGCGGATACCGCCGATCCCGAGCAGGATTTCCTGCTTGAGGCGGTTCTCCCAGTCGCCGCCGTAGAGGTAGTGGGTGATCTGGCGGTCTTCCTCGAGGTTGGCCTCGAAATCCGTGTCGAGCAGGTAGAGATCCGTGCGGCCGACCTGGCATTTCCAGACGCGCGCCGAAAGCGTACGCCCCGGGAAGGCGATGGTGATGGTCAGCCAGTTGCCGGCCTCGTCGCGCACGGGCGAGATCGGGAGTTTATAGAAATTCTGTGCCTCGTAGGTCGCCTCCTGCGCCCCCTGTGCCGAAAGACGCTGCGTGAAGTAGCCGTACCGGTAAAGCAGGCCCACGGCTGCCATCGGGACGTTCTTGTCCGAGGCCTCCTTGAGGTAGTCTCCCGCGAGTATGCCCAGGCCGCCCGAGTAGATCTTGAGCGACGAGTGCAGGCCGTATTCCATCGAAAAATACGAAATCGTGGGGGTCTTCGGGTCGGGTTTTTCGTTCATATAGTCGCGGAACTGCGCATATACGGCGTCGAGCTGCCCGAGGAAGGCCTCGTCGCGTTCGAGCCCCTTCATGCGTTCCACGCTCAGTTTGTCGAGGAAAGCGATCGGGTTGCGCTCGCATTCGGCCCAGAGTGCCGGGTCGATGCCTTCGAACAGGTCGCGGGGCCCGGGGTTCCAGCACCACCAGAGGTTGCGCGAAAGTTCTTCCAGGGCATGCAGGCGCTTGGGCAGGGTCTTGTCGACCATCATGCGGTTCCAGTTGGGCTTCTCGGCGAAGAGCTGCTGGCGTACGAAATTGATCTGTTCGTTGCGGGCGTTGCTCTCGTCGAGCACGGCGCGGTTGGTACGGATCACCGAACTTTCGACAGCCTCGGAGTAGGCCTGTTCGTAGGCGGCGAAAAGGTGCTCCCAGAGCGCAGTTTCCGATATCTCGTAGGCCGAAACGCGCATCTCGGAGACATGTTTCTCGTCCAGCGCGCTGAAGCGCAGCAGCGAGTCGGCGATCTTCTCCTCGACCTCCTTGTCGTTGTAGTCGTCGCGGCGGATGACCTCCACGCCCAGGTGCTCGCGCTGCTTGTCGACCCACAGCCCGAACCCTGCGAGGGTCGTGGTGATGGTCGGCACCGAGAATGCCACCGATTCGAGCGGCGTATAGCCCCACGGTTCGTAGTAGGAGGGGAATACCGTGATGTCCATACCGACGAGCAGTTCGTAGTAATCCTTGTTGAAGATGCCGTCGGCCTTGTTCAGGTAGGTCGGCACGAAGATCACCTTCACCTTCGAATCGTCGGTCGTGAGGATGCTGCCGTTCAGGGCGTTCACGATCGGGTCGCTGTTCTGGTATTCGAGGTAATGGGTCGAATACTTGTATTGTCCGCCGTCGATCGGGCTGGCCGGGTCGGCCAGGTGTGCCTGCAAGTCCGCACGCGGGCCGCGGTTGGCGGCCGGAACGGTGACATAGGCCAGGACTTCGCGTTTGAGACGGTCGGAGGCGGCCAGCTTTTTGAGCGACTCGATGAATACGTCGAGCCCCTTGTTGCGGAATTCGTAGCGGCCGCTGGTGCCGACGATCAGCGGTTCCTTCCGGAACTTGTGCCCGAGGCAGGCTTCGGCTACCGAGATCATCGCCGTGCGGGCTTCGGCACGTTTGGCGTCGTACTCCTCGCCCGTCCATACGAAGTCGTTTTCGAACCCGTTGGGGGTGATGCCGTCCGGTTCACGCCCCAGCAGGTATTTGCATTCGTTGGCCGTGATGTCGCTGACCGTGAGGAAGGCGTCGTGGTACGTGGCGGCCATCTTCTCGATCGAGTGTTTGGCCACGACGTTGAACTGCCGGGCCAGTTCGTCGGCATTGAATTTCGCCAGGTCGTTGTAGAGCGGCAGGCCGTTGCCGGCGATGCAGCGCCCCATGACCGTGGCGTGCGTCGTGAAGAGCGTGGCCACATAGGGGGCGTGTTTGCGCAGGTGGAGTCCGCCTGCGGCGGTCATCCACTCGTGGAAATGCGCGGCGATCTTGTCCGTCGCGTTACAGAAGTTGTCGACATACGAGGCGATGACCATGCCCGCGGCATAGCCGAAGAGCACGGGCTCGATGTAGTCCCACTGTCCCGAGAGCGAATCCACGTGGTACGTCTCCCAGAGTTTCTTGAGTATTTCGTCTTTGCGGGGGATCAGCGAAGTAAAGTCCACCAGGATCACCGTCGGCTCGCCCTTGATCTTCCAGTGTCCCACGCGGATCCGGAGGCCGTCGCTGTATACGCTCTGGCGCCATGCCTTCAGCATGTCGGGGTCTTCCTCGAATTCGGGGTTCGCCCCCTCGTGCTGGAGGTCGGGCCCGATGAGGATATAGCGGTCGGCGAATTTACGGGTTACGGTCTGTGCTTTGGTCGAGATGACGGTATGGATGCCGCCGACCTTATTGCAGACCTCCCAGCTCACCTCGAAAAGGTAGTCGGGAGTCAGTTTTGCATTACTCATATTTGTCGTGCTTGTTTGTAATTTACTCGATGAATCGGTTGAAAACCGCTGCAAAGGTAATACTTATATTTATATAAAACAACCTTGTTCGATTAATTAGTAAAAATATTTAATAATAACTTAACATTTCTGTTTCACATCGTTGCATGTCGTGTTATGTTTCGAAAAGTGCCCCGATCACGGCATCCGAAATCAGGAATTTTTCCGGCGGGAGGGCCATCCGCCCCCGGGCTATGCGGAGCGTACCCGAACGGAGGAACGGTGCTGCCTCTTCCTGCATCCGCGCCAGCCGTTTTGCTCCGAAACGTGCCGCGGCCTCTTCCAGATCGATCCCCTCGACCGTCCGGAGCGCCGTCATGACGTATTCGTTGAACCGGTCGCGCAGGGTCAGCACTTCCTTCCCGGCGGGAGCGCCTGCTATGTATTTTTCCACTGAACTGGCGTTCCAGTGCCTTTCTTCGCCGTCGAACGAGTGGGCTGCGGGCCCGATGCCGAGGTATTTCGTCCCATGCCAGTAGGAGGCGTTGTGACGGGCTCGAAATCCCGGCAGGGCATAGTTCGAAACCTCGTAATGCTCGAATCCGGCGGCCGTAAGCGTATCGTGCACCGTGAGGAACTCCTCCTCGCTGACCTCTTCGTCCACGGCGCGGAACTCGCCCCGTGCCGCACGGCGGCCGAAGGCCGTATCGGGTTCGACGGTCAAATGGTATGCCGAAATGTGCTGTACGCCGAGCGACAGCGCTCCGTCGAGCGATCTTTTCAGCGAATCCCCGCCGAAGCCGGGAATGCCGAAGATCAGGTCGGCGGTGATGTTCCCGAACCCGGCGCGTTGTGCCGCCCGCACCGCACCGATGGCCTGTGCCGCCGTATGGCGGCGGTTCATCAGCTTCAGGCACCCGTCGTCGAACGACTGGATGCCGATCGACAGCCGGTCTATGCCCGCTTCGCGCAGCCCGTCGAGGTAATTTTCCGTCAGGTCGTCGGGGTTGGCCTCGAGGGTGGTTTCCGTGGTGCCGGAGCAGTCGAACAGCAGCGCGGCATGATCCAGCAGTCCTTTCAGCGCGGCGGGTGCGTAGAGCGAAGGCGTGCCGCCGCCGAAATAGCGGGTCGTGACCGCTTCGCCGCGCAGGTAATCCTGCCGTTCGTCCAGTTCGCGGTGCATGGCGGCTGTCACGCCGTCCATCTGCTCCAGCCGGGCGCTCTTGTAGAAGTCGCAGTAGGCGCAGATGCGTTTGCAGAACGGTATGTGGAAATAGAGTCCGGCCATGGCCTATCCGAGTTTTCGGGGAGCAGGAGTTTCCGCCGGTTCGGCGGCGAGTGCCTTTATCGCCTTTACGGTTTTCCGTCCGTATCTGTTGAACGTAAATATCCCCCCTGCGATGTTATACCACGGATCGTAGACCAGAGCCCACCGGATTTCATCGCTTCTCCAGCTCAAGATCAGCAAGTCGCAGTCCAGATAGGGGATGCCCTTTCGGTTTGTGGCCTGCAAATAACGCTGATTGTCGTATTCGATCCTCCATCCCTCGTCGGACAGCAGTTTCCGGATCTGATCTTTCAGTCCGTCGGGTTGCCCGGAGAGCGGGATACTCTTGAACTTCAGTTTCCTGCGTTGTAACACATGGAGAGCAAAGCCCGCGCCGAACAGCAGGAGCGCGGCCAGCCAATACCGATCCCGAAATCCCTGAATGAGGTCGCGGATAAAATAACAGGAGAAGAATATCCCGGAAATAATTAACAGGATGGAGAAACAATGGTAGTTTACCCATTCGATCGAAAACGGTTTCAGGCAGATCCTGTCGTGGCGTATTTTTATCGGGCGCATTATAATGATAACGATGTTTTGTATAAGGGCTGATTAATCAAAGATAGGAAAAATTCCCGGATGTCGTCCCTTTCCGCCCCGGTTTTTTCGGTGCCCGTGCGTCGGGCCCGGCTGCCGGATCGGATTTACGGAAAATACCTCCGGTTTCCTGATTTCGATGCGGTTGCTCCGGAAGCGCCCCTCCCGTCATTGTTTTTGTCCGGGCGGCGTTCCGTCGGGCGGGAGTGCCGTGCGCCGTCGATGGGTATTTCGACCGAAGTGCGGCCTGTGCGTCCGCCTCGAATTCCATCCTGCGGAGCCCCGGTGCGGATTGCGGCCGTATGTTTGCAGCAGGATATGGAGCCGGGTTTTCCTGCGGCTTTGGGGGATACGATAGCTGCTTATAAATGAATCATATACAGGCATCGGGAAAAATAATGGATATTTTTTGCTTTTTTCACTGTTAGTTTTTTCACAAGTGTAAAAGTTTTTCTACCTTTGTGCGGTTAAAGTCCGGTCTTGCGGATTTTCGACGTTAGGTTAATCAAGGATTTGATGTTTTATTAAAATAACAATTATTATGGACAAAATGGATTTGAAAAAGTATGGGATCACGGGTGTGACCGAGATCGTGTACAATCCGTCGTACGACGAACTTTTCCGCGAGGAGACCAAGAAGGGGCTCCGCGGTTTCGAAAAAGGCCAGCTGACCGAGACCGGTGCCGTGAACGTGATGACCGGCGTTTATACCGGCCGTTCGCCCAAGGACAAGTTCTTCGTAATGGACGAGACCACCAAGGATACGATCTGGTGGACTTCCGATGAATATAAGAACGACAACAAGCCTGTTACGAAGGCTGCCTGGAAGGAGCTGAAGAAACTCGCTACCCAGGAGTTGTCGGGCAAGAAACTCTATGTCGTGGACACTTTCTGCGGCGCCAACGAGAATTCGCGCCTCAAGATCCGTTTCATCATGGAGGTCGCATGGCAGGCCCATTTCGTAAAGAACATGTTCATCCGTCCGACCGACGCCGAACTGGAGAAATACGGCGAGCCCGATTTCGTGGTGCTCAACGCTTCGAAGGCCAAGGTCAAGAACTATAAGAAACTCGGCCTGAACTCCGAGACGGCCGTCGTTTTCAACCTCACCGAGAAAATGCAGGTTATCCTCAACACCTGGTACGGCGGCGAGATGAAGAAGGGTATGTTCTCCTACATGAACTACCTGCTTCCGCTCAAGGGCATGGCTTCGATGCACTGCTCGGCCAACACCAATGCCAAGGGCGAGACCGCTATCTTCTTCGGCCTGTCGGGCACCGGCAAGACCACGCTTTCGACCGACCCGAAGCGTGAGCTGATCGGCGACGACGAGCACGGCTGGGACGACGACGGCGTATTCAACTTCGAGGGTGGCTGCTACGCCAAGGTCATCAACCTCTCGCAGGAGAACGAGCCCGACATCTGGAACGCCATCCGCCGCAACGCGCTGCTGGAGAACGTGACGGTAGACAAGAAGGGCAAGATCGACTATGCCGACAAGTCGGTAACCGAGAACACCCGCGTTTCGTACCCGATCTTCCACATCGAGAATATCGTGAAACCCGTATCGAAAGCCCCGGCTGCCAAGAAGGTGATCTTCCTTTCGGCCGACGCATTCGGCGTGCTGCCCCCGGTTTCGATCCTGACGCCGGAACAGACCAAATACTACTTCCTCTCGGGCTTCACCGCCAAGTTGGCCGGTACCGAGCGCGGTATCACCGAGCCGACGCCGACCTTCTCGGCTTGCTTCGGTGCGGCGTTCCTCTCGCTGCATCCGACCAAGTACGGTGAGGAATTGGTAAAACGCATGAAGCAATCGGGCGCTACGGCTTACCTCGTCAATACGGGCTGGAACGGTACGGGCAAACGAATCTCGATCAAAGATACGCGCGGCATCATCGACGCCATCCTGGACGGTTCGATCGACAAGGCCCCGACCAAGACGCTGCCGGTATTCGATTTCAAGATCCCGACTGCACTTCCGGGCGTGGATCCCAAGATTCTCGATCCGCGCGACACGTACAAGAACGCGAAGGAGTGGGACGAGAAGGCGGCAGATCTGGCCGGTCGTTTCATCAAGAACTTCGAGAAGTTCACCGGCAACGCCGAAGGCAAGTCCGCACCTCAAATAAGACGACGAGCCGACAAGCTATTTTCACAAAGAGAACGGTCCGGGGCTAACGCCCGGACCGTTCTCTTTGTCGCTCGACCGCACGATCACTCCTTCGGCAACCTATATTCGGACAGCCCTGCCCTACAAGCGGTATCGTGGAACACTATTTGCAACACCTTCTTATAATCAATCCATTATATTATGAAAAAAGTAATCCACAGAGCCGGCACACGAGGTCATTCCGACCACGGTTGGCTCGACAGCTACCATACGTTCAGTTTTGCTGACTACCACGATCCCGAGCGCATCCATTTCGGCGCATTGCGCGTACTCAACGACGATACCGTAGCCGGAGGAGAGGGTTTCGGCGCACATCCCCACGACAACATGGAGATCGTTTCCATCCCGCTCGAGGGCGAACTACGACATCAGGACAGCATGGGACATACTTCGGTGCTGCGCACCGGGGAAATCCAGGTAATGACGGCCGGAACGGGAATCATCCACAGCGAATTCAACAACAGCCCCGACCGTCCCGTCAAATTCCTCCAGATATGGGTATTCCCGGATCGACGCGGACTTCCGACCCGTTACGAGGAGATCACGCTCGCTCCGGCACGCACCAATGAGCTGCGCACGATCGTGGCTCCCGAAGGCAATGGTTCCGAGCATACGGCTTGGATTCATCAGTCGGCCTGGTTCCACACCCTGAACCTGGAGAAAGATACCTATGAATACGCCATGCGCCGGGAAGGAAACGGTCTTTACGTCTTCGTCCTCGAAGGCGACGTAACGGTCGAGAACGAAAAGCTGGCCTCCCGGGACGGCATGGGCATTTGGGAGCAGAACGACATCACCCTCCATACGGACGGGAAAGCCAGCCTGCTTCTGATCGAGGTACCGATGCGGTAATTACCCCAACCTTTCCCAAGAAAAATAGCGGCACTTCTTGGTGCCGCTATTTTTTAATTCATCCGCCCATTCGGATCAGAAAAACTTGACTTCCCGGCCTTCGATAGCCGTAAGCAGATTATTGGCCGCCGACGAAGCTCCGATACGGAACAATTCGGGCGTAAGCCACTCCTTACCCAGAATCTCCTCGACGATCGTATAATACAATGCAGCATCTTCGGCACTCCGGACACCGCCGGCCGGCTTGAAGCCCACCTTACGTCCCGTTTTCCGATAGTAATCCCGGATCGCCTGGCACATCACCACAGCCGCTTCGGGCGTGGCAGACACGTCGATCTTGCCGGTCGAAGTCTTGACGAAATCGGCCCCGGCGAACATCGAAAGCAACGAAGCCTTGCGGATCAGATCGGGGGTTTTCAAAGCTCCGGACTCGATAATGACCTTTAGCACGACCTCGGGACTCATCTCGGCACGAATCACCTCGACCTCGTTAGCGACTTCGTCGTAATGCCCTTCCAACATCTTACCCACGTTCAGGACGATATCGATCTCGTCGGCTCCGTTCTCGACGGCCATAGCTACTTCGAGAACCTTCACCTCGAGAAACGTCTGCGAAGAAGGAAATCCGCCCGCAACGCTCGTGATACGCATATCCGTACCATCGACCACCACACCGACCGTTTCGACGAACGGCGGATAGATGCAGATCGACGCCACGTTGGGAAGATGAGGAAACTGTCGGTAAAACTTGACGGCTTTGCCGGCAAATTCCGTAACCGACTCCACGGAGTCCGTACACGACAGCGTGGTTAAATCCACCGCCGAATAACAGAGCTTGTAAACTTCCGGAGTATGGTTTCGTACCGCAGCTTTACGGATACGATCCATTTCCTCGGCCACCTGAGCCTCGCTCATTGCCGGCGCATATTCTTTCAAATGATTCGCGTATTCCATAACTTTCCTATTATTTACACAGACGGTTCGCCTTCAAAGCGCAAAACAAAAAGTCAATATCGAACCGTCCCCACATACATAAAATCCATAACAAGCCTCGTGCAAAACGCAACCTTCCATCGGAAAAAACACGACCGTTACCCGTTGTAAAATATCATTTCAACCCAGAAAGGCCCGTTTCCCAAACGATCAAAAGTGCTGCAAAGACAAACAAATAG
>OMEH01000720.1_pt1 | contig 15768 bp, 6 predicted proteins | sample 1645391 | NCBI WGS metagenome assembly OMEH01 (sample SAMEA103958133, study PRJEB25191) | human gut metagenome | biome: human-associated habitat [ENVO:00009003]; feature: intestine environment [ENVO:2100002]; material: feces | place: Germany | collected 2013/2015 | reverse complement strand
TTTGGAGAAGCCGTGACGGAAAGTGAAGAAAACCTGAAAGGCTGTTTCGTTGGTCCACGCCGCGAAATGATTACCCCTTGGAGTACAAACGCAGTAGAAATCACCCAGAACATGGGACTTGAAGACATTCTCCGCATCGAGGAATATTTCCCGGTAAAAGATGAAAATGCCGACTACGACCCGATGCTGCAACGCATGTACAAAGGACTCGACCAAAACGTATTCACCACCAACCGCCAACCGGAACCCATCATCTATATCGAAGACCTCGAAGCCTACAATGAAAAAGAAGGTCTGGCTCTCTCGAAAGAAGAAATGGACTACCTGAAAAAGGTAGAAAGTGACCTGGGACGCAAACTGACTGACTCTGAAGTCTTCGGTTTCGCACAGATCAACTCCGAACACTGTCGCCACAAAATCTTCGGTGGAACTTTCATCATCGACGGCGTAGAACAGGAATCGTCCCTGTTCCAGATGATCAAAAAGACCACACAGGAGAACCCGAATAAAATCATCTCTGCTTACAAAGACAACGTAGCCTTCGCCGAAGGTCCGGTAGTGGAACAGTTTGCCCCGGCAGATCATTCCAAACCTGACTTCTTCCAGGTGAAAGATATCAAGAGCGTTATCTCACTGAAAGCGGAAACTCATAACTTCCCGACCACCGTAGAACCGTTCAACGGCGCATCTACCGGTACAGGTGGAGAAATCCGCGACCGTATGGGTGGTGGTAAAGGTTCATGGCCGATCGCAGGTACTGCTGTCTACATGACCTCATATCCCCGTACAGAAGAAGGCCGCGAATGGGAGGAAATTCTTCCGGTACGCAAATGGCTGTACCAGACTCCGGAACAGATTCTGATCAAAGCATCCAACGGTGCTTCCGACTTCGGTAACAAGTTTGGCCAACCGCTGATCTGCGGCTCAGTGCTGACTTTCGAGCATACGGAAAACAAGGAAGTATACGGTTATGACAAAGTAATTATGCTTGCGGGCGGTGTAGGTTACGGCACACAACGCGACTGCCTCAAAGGTACTCCGGAAGCAGGAAATAAAGTAGTGGTAATCGGTGGTGACAACTATCGTATCGGACTGGGTGGCGGTTCCGTATCTTCTGTAGATACCGGTCGTTACAGCAGCGGTATCGAATTGAATGCCGTACAACGTGCCAACGCGGAAATGCAGAAACGTGCCAACAACGTAGTGCGTGCACTCTGCGAAGAAGATGTGAATCCGGTTGTTTCTATCCACGACCACGGTTCGGCAGGTCACGTCAACTGTCTGTCGGAACTGGTGGAAGAATGTGGTGGTCTGATCGACATGAACAAACTTCCGATCGGCGACAAGACATTGTCCGCCAAAGAAATCATCGCCAACGAGAGCCAGGAACGTATGGGACTTCTGATCAAAGAAGAAGCCATCGAACATGTACGCAAAATTGCCGAACGTGAACGCGCTCCGATGTACGTAGTAGGTGAGACAACCGGCGACCATCGCTTTGCTTTCCAGCAGGCAGACGGCGTACGTCCGTTCGACCTTGCCGTTGAGCAGATGTTCGGTTCATCTCCCAAGACTTATATGATCGACAAAACCGTAGAACGCCATTATGAAATGCCGGAATACGAATTGTCGAAATTACATGAATACCTGACCAATGTGCTGCAACTCGAAGCAGTAGCTTGTAAGGACTGGCTGACCAATAAGGTAGACCGTTCGGTAACAGGTAAAGTGGCCCGCCAGCAATGCCAGGGCGAACTTCAACTGCCATTGAGTGACTGCGGTGTCGTAGCACTCGACTATCGTGGCGAAAAAGGTATCGCTACTTCTATCGGTCATGCTCCGCAAGCTGCATTGGCTGATCCGGCTGCCGGTTCTATCCTTTCCGTATCCGAAGCTTTGACCAACCTTGTCTGGGCTCCGATGGCAGAAGGTATGGACAGCATTTCTTTATCTGCCAACTGGATGTGGCCATGCCGCTCACAGGAAGGTGAAGACGCCCGTCTTTACACTGCCGTAAAAGCATTGAGCGACTTCTGTTGCGCACTGCAAATCAATGTTCCTACCGGGAAAGATTCTTTGTCGATGACACAGAAATATCCGAACGGCGAGAAAGTGATTTCTCCGGGAACAGTGATTGTTTCTGCCGGCGGTGAAGTATCCGACGTAAAGAAAGTTGTATCTCCGGTATTGGTGAACAACGAAAAGACCACTCTTTATCACATCGATTTCAGCTTCGACGAACTGAAACTCGGAGGTTCCGCTTTTGCACAATCTCTGGGTAAAGTAGGCGACGACGTACCTTGCGTACAGGATGCCGAATACTTCCGCGATGCTTTCCTTGCCGTACAGGAACTGGTGAACAAAGGACTGATTCTGGCAGGACATGATATCTCGGCAGGTGGATTGATCACCACATTATTGGAAATGTGTTTCGCCAACGTTGAAGGCGGTATGGAAATCAGCCTCGACAAGATGAAGGAACAGGATATCATCAAGATCCTGTTTGCTGAAAATCCGGGTATCGTTATCCAGATCAGCGACAAACATAAAGAGGAAGTGAAGAAGATTCTGGAAGACGCCGGCGTAGGCTTCGTGAAATTGGGTAAACCGACCGACGAACGTCATATTCTGGTTTCCAAGGGCGACGCCACTTATCAGTTCGGTGTTGACTATATGCGTGATGTATGGTATTCTTCTTCTTACCTGCTCGACCGCAAACAGTCTATGAACGGCTGCGCCAAGAAACGTTTCGAAAACTATAAGATGCAACCTGTTGAATTCGCTTTCATGCCCGGCTTCAAAGGTAAACTCTCTCAATATGGCATTACTCCGGATCGCCGTACTCCAAGTGGTATCCGTGCCGCTATCATCCGTGAAAAAGGCACGAACGGCGAACGTGAAATGGCTTACTCACTCTATCTTGCCGGTTTTGACGTGAAAGACGTGACAATGACCGACCTGATCAGCGGACGCGAAACACTGGAAGATGTAAACATGATTGTTTACTGCGGTGGATTCTCCAACTCCGATGTACTCGGTTCAGCCAAAGGATGGGCAGGAGGTTTCTTGTTCAATCCTAAAGCAAAAGAGGCACTTGATAAATTCTACGCACGCGAAGATACGCTTTCACTGGGTATCTGCAACGGTTGCCAGTTGATGATGGAACTGGGACTCATCAATCCGGAACACGAAAAGAAAGGTAAGATGCTGCACAACGACTCACATAAATTCGAATCGACTTATGTAGGCCTGACAATCCCGACCAACCGCAGTGTAATGTTCGGCTCATTGAGCGGTAGCAAGCTGGGTATCTGGGTGGCTCACGGAGAAGGTAAGTTCTCTCTGCCTTACGATGAAGACCAATATAACGTAGTGGCAAAATACAGCTACGATGAATACCCCGGCAACCCGAACGGCTCCGATTATTCTATCGCAGGTCTTGCCAGCGCAGACGGTCGCCATCTGGCAATGATGCCTCACCTCGAACGTGCTATCTTCCCGTGGCAGAATGGTTGCTATCCTGCTGACCGTAAGAACAGCGATCAGATTACTCCATGGATAGAAGCATTCGTTAATGCACGCAGATGGGTAGAAGAAAAGACTAAATAAAAAATCTTTCTATAATTAAAACGGAGGCTGTTATTATTATAAAGTAACAGCCTCTTATTTTTGCCTTCTTCTCCATACCTAAAGTCCTTATCTTACAACTTAATTTCCCGAAATAAACAAGATATACAAATAGTCTCCAAAGCTCCTGTTTACTTCACTTTGAGAGAGTTGTTATCTTCTCCCAAAATTTTGTAGTGTCGAAAAATCTTCTTAATTTTGTCAAACTTTCCCCCTCACTAAAGATTCAATAACCTATAAAAGTCCTATTTGTATGAAAAAATGGCTTTTTCTATTATTATTGTTTCCTCTGACCTGTATTGCCCAGACCTATCAGTATCTTGGAGTAGAAGACGGGTTAAGCAACCGGAGAGTGTATTACATTCAGAAAGATAATGCTGGGTATATGTGGTTCCTCACACACGAAGGAATCGACCGGTACAACGGCAAAGAGTTTAAACGGTATAAATTAATGGACGGCGATAAAGAACTGAATTCGCTGTTAAATCTGAATTGGTTATATATCGATCCGGAAGGAACGTTGTGGGAAATCGGGAAGAAAGGCAAGATTTTCCGATATGACCATATTCATGACACTTTCGAACTCGTTTACAGATTGCCGATAGAGGATTTCCGGGATTTGCCGGCTCCGATCAGCTTCAGTTGGATTGACCGGAACAATCATATCTGGCTGTGTAACGAAGAAACGATCTTTCTCTACAATACCTGTACGGGACAGGTCACTCAAGTTAAAAATAGTCTCAGCGAAGCAATCAATGACATTGAGCAAATCGACGAATCCCATTTTTTCATTGGGACGGAGGTGGGAATTCACCATGCGCAACTGAAAGACAACACACTGCAACTTCTTCCTTGTGACAAACTGGACAATGTGAATATCCAAGTCAACGACTTGCACTTCGATCCCAAGATACGTAAGTTGTTCATCGGTGCCTTTCAACGGGGGATCATGGTTTACGACATGAAAACGAAAATGGTCACACAACCGGAAGTCAGCCTGAAAGACGTCAGCATATCACGAATTAAGCCCTTGAATGCCAAAGAACTACTGATCGCCACCGATGGCGGAGGTATCTATAAAATGAACGTTGAGACTTATCAGACCGAGCCATTTATTGTAGCAGACTACAACAGCTACAATGGCATGAACGGAAACAGTATCAATGATATCTATATAGACGAAGAGGGCCGGATATGGATGGCAAACTATCCGATTGGAATTACCGTGCAGAACAATCGTTATCCAAGCTACAAATGGATCAAACATTCTGTCGGCAACAAGCAATCCCTGATCAATGACCAAGTAAACTCCATCATAGAAGACAGTGAAGGGGATTTATGGTACGGCACCAACAACGGAATAAGCTTGCAGAAGTCAAAAACCGGTAAATGGCATTCATACCTCAGCACGTTTGAGAATGTACAGAATAGTAAAAACCATATATTTACGACCTTATGCGAAGTATCTCCCGGCATCATCTGGGCAGGCGGATATTTCTCGGGGATTTATCAGATAGACAAACGTACATCAAAGACAACTTATTTTACACCGGCTTTGTATGCCCGTGAGGATATACGTCCGGATAAATACATACGCGATATCCGGAAAGACTCTCATGGCTACATATGGACCGGGGGATATTATAACCTGAAGCGCATCAATGTACAAACCAAAGACATCCGGCTCTATCACGGACTGCACTCCGTGACTGCCATCATCGAAAAGGATGACAAAAGCATGTGGATAGGTACGGCAACAGGACTGCATCTTCTGGATAAAGAATCCGGAAAGTTCGAACGTATCCAGCTACCTGTAGAATCGACCTATATCTATTCCTTATATCAGACAAAGAAGGGATCACTGTATATAGGCACCAGTGGATCGGGAGTTTTGATTTATGATCCGCAGACAAAACTGTTTACCCATTACTATACAGGAAACTGCGCCATGATATCCAACAATATCTACACCATATTATCGGATGAAGACAACGAAATCCTGCTAAGTACGGAAAGCGGACTGACCAGTTACTACCCCAAGCAAAAGACCTTCTATAACTGGACTAAGGAAATGGGACTGATGACTACGCACTTCAATGCGCTGTCCGGCACTTTACGCAAAAACAACAACTTTATCTTCGGTAGTTCGGACGGGGCCATAGAGTTCAACAAAGACATGAAACTGCCCAGAACCTACTCCTCTAAGATGATTTTCAGTGACTTCAAACTGTTCTATCAGACGGTATATCCGGGAGACGAGAATTCACCGCTAGAGAAGGACATCAACGAAACCAAAGAGCTCAGATTAAAATATAACCAGAATATCTTTTCACTGCTGGTTTCTTCTATCAACTACGACTATCCTTCAAACATCCTTTATTCCTGGAAACTGGAAGGATTCTACGAGGAATGGAGCAAGCCCGGCAATGAAAATACGATTCGCTATACCAACCTTGCTCCGGGAAAATATGTTTTGCGGGTACGGGCCATCTCGAATGAAGACCAGCGAATCATGCTCGAAGAAAGGAGTATTGATATTATCATCGCCCAACCTTTCTGGCTGACCGCCTGGGCAATGGTACTGTATGCCATTCTGATTTCTCTTATTGCTGTCATCATACTGCGCGTTCTTATTATGAAAAAGCAACGGAAAGTTTCCGATGAGAAGATTCACTTCTTCATCAATACGGCACATGACATCCGTACTCCGTTGACACTGATCAAAGCTCCTCTGGAAGACTTGCGTGAAAAAGAGGCTTTGAGCAAGGAAGGCATAGCCAACATGAATACCGCTCTACGAAATGTCAATGCCTTGTTACGCCTGACGACGAATCTGATCAATTTCGAAAGAGCGGATGTATACTCTTCGGAGTTGTATATTTCGGAACACGAACTGAATACCTTCATGACTGAGATATTCAACGCATTCCAGCCTTACGCCAATATCAAGCATATCAACTTTACATATGAAAGCAATTTCCGGTATATGAATGTGTGGTTTGATAAGGAAAAGATGGAATCTATCCTGAAAAATATAATTTCGAACGCATTAAAATACACACCGGAAAACGGTAACGTACAGATTTTCGTTTCCGAAAGCAATGATTCGTGGAGTGTAGAAGTGAAGGATACGGGAATTGGTATTCCTGCCAGCGAACAAAAGAAGTTGTTCAAACTTCATTTCCGTGGCAGCAATGCCATCAACTCCAAAGTGACGGGAAGTGGTATCGGACTGATGCTGGTATGGAAACTTGTCCGGTTGCATAAAGGCAAGATTAATCTGTCGAGTGTGGAAAATCAGGGATCGGTGATTAAGATATCGTTCCCTAAAGACAGCAAACGTTTCCATAAAGCACATCTCGCAGCACCAAGCAAGCGCCGGCAAGAGATAACAAGTACCACCAACGTGCCTGCCAGCATCTACGAGAATGTTCATAAAGAACAGAATCCCAATCATCAGCGAATTCTGATCGTAGAAGATAACGATGAGCTGCGCAACTATCTGTCGCAAACACTGGCGGAAGAATATACGGTGCAGAACTGCTGCAACGGAAAGGAAGCTATGACCATCATACCGGAATACAAACCGGAACTGGTTATCTCGGACATCATGATGCCGGAAATGAGAGGAGACGAATTGTGCAAGGCCCTCAAAAACAATATTGAGACATCGCATATTCCTGTTATCTTGCTGACAGCCCTGAATAATGACAAGGATATTCTGTCCGGCCTTGAAATTGGTGCCGACGAATACATTGTGAAGCCATTCAATATTGGTATCCTGAAGGCTAACATCTCCAATCTGTTGACGAACCGTGCCCTTCTGCGAAGCAAATACGGCAGTCTGGATATGGATGATGAGGATGATCACGAAGACGAATGCATCAACTGCTCACAGGATATCGACTGGAAGTTTATCGCCAATGTCCGGAAAAATATAGAAGATAATATAGATAATCCGGCTCTCACTGTAGACGTGCTTTGCAACCTGATGGGAATGAGTCGTACCAGTTTCTACAATAAACTCAGAGCATTGACCGATCAGGCTCCGGGTGATTACATTCGCCTGATCCGTCTGAAACGTTCAGTGAAATTACTGAAAGAAGGTACACACAGTATAACAGAAATTGCAGAAATGACAGGATTTAGTGATGCAAAGTACTTCCGTGAAGTATTCAAGAAGCACTTCAATGTAAGTCCCAGCCAATACGGAAAAGAAGGGAAGCCCCACAAGGAAGGCAGCAAGGCTGGAAAAGAAAACAAGTCCGATAAGGAAGGAGGAGAAAAAGAAGAATGAACATTTATCTCGAATCATTTGGAATCTTTTTTAAAATAGGTGCTTTCACCATTGGTGGAGGTTATGCAATGGTGCCACTTATTGAGAATGAAATCGTAACCAAACGGAAGTGGATAGCACAGGAGGATTTTATCGACCTGCTTGCTATCTCTCAGTCCGCTCCGGGTATCCTGGCGGTGAATATTTCAATCTTTATAGGATATAAGTTGCGCGGAAGTATTGTCACGGCACTGGGGACTATACTGCCCTCGTTTATTATCATTTTAGCCATCGCCCTCTTTTTCCATACTTTCAAAGACAACCCGATCGTAGAACGTATATTCAAAGGAATACGTCCCGCAGTAGTCGCACTGATTGCCGCACCGACTTTCACTATGGGCCGATCGGCTAAAATCAACCGATACAATTTATGGATTCCTGTTGTATCGGCCTCATTAATCTGGTTGTTGGGATTCTCCCCGATCTGGATTATCATTGCCGCCGGCGTAGGAGGCTTCTTATGGGGAAAACTTAAAAATTCACCACTCAAAACTAAAAAGCAATGATTTATCTTCAGTTATTTTATACATTCTTTAAAATCGGACTTTTCGGCTTTGGCGGAGGATACGCCATGCTTTCGATGATACAGGGCGAAGTAGTAACCCGGTATGGGTGGGTAACTTCGCAAGAGTTTACAGACATTGTCGCCATCAGCCAGATGACCCCGGGACCTATCGGCATCAATGCGGCCACTTATGTAGGTTTCACATCTACAGGCAGTGTATGGGGATCGATTGTAGCTACATTTGCAGTTGTTTTTCCTTCTTTCATACTGATGCTGACAATCAGCAAATTCTTTCTGAAATATCAGAAACATCCCGTAGTAGAATCTATTTTTGCAGGACTGCGTCCGGCAGTTGTCGGATTATTGGCTTCCGCCGCACTGGTATTGATGAATACGGAAAATTTCAGTTCACCCAAAGAAGACACCTACTCTTTTATCATCAGCATCATCATCTTCCTGGTAGCCTTTATCGGCACCAGAAAATACAAGACCAATCCGATATTAATGATAATTGCCTGCGGAATTGCAGGCCTATTATTTTATTAAATGATGAATGAAGAATGAAGAATTTTGCTGCGCTGTTTCGCTGCATAGTAATTCTTCATTCTTCATTCATCATTTAGTTTTTATAGTTTAACCTTCTTACTTACCGATTTTGACTCATTATGAATACGGTCGAGAGCTGTTACCACATAACGGTATTTTGTTTTACCGGTTTCATACGGAAGTTTGTAGAAAGGATTTCGGGTGATAGCCACGATACGTGACGGATCATCAAGATTCACTTTTTCTTTGGAACCGAAACGGTATACTACATACTGGACGGCTTTGTCCATTTCAGTATCCGCTTTTGGAGCAGTCCAGAAAAGTATATAGCCATCTTCTGTCCATACTTTTTTCATCTTGCGCACTTTGTCCGGAGCCTTATCGTCCATAAAATCGAATACCGGAATCAAAGCCGGATATTTATGGTATTCCTGTACTAAGGCATCACGATATTTTCCCGCGTTCTCAACTACGGCTGCCGCATACCATTGGCAACTTCCGCCGATTGTCTGATAAGAACGTTGCAAAGCCATTTTACGTGGAAGCTGGTTGATAGAAGGATTCTTCGGATCGGCATGCTGAACAGTATTCATGACTGCCTGGCCGATAAATAACGGACGGTTTTCCGAATGCTTTGCCCACCAGTCAACCAATGTGGCATAATCGGCAGCCTTATGGCCTATTTCCCAATAAATCTGAGGAATATTATAATCAATCCATCCTTCACGTGCCCAAAGCAGTACGTCGGCATAGAGATCATCATAGTTCTGCAATCCGTTTGTATTGCTGCCCAACGGATCTGTTTTCTGATTACGGTAAATACCGAAAGGACTGATACCGAACTTCACCCACGGCTTTATGCCCCGAATGGTTTCATGAAGTTTCTTTATCAGAATGTTTACATTGCCACGACGCCAGTCTGCCTTGTTGTTGAAACCGCCTCCGTAACGGGCAAAGCTCGCATTATCCGGAAAATCGACTCCCTTGATAGGATAAGGATAAAAATAGTCGTCCATGTGGATAGCATCTACATCGTAGCGGGATACAATATCGGAAACAATCTTGCAGATATGCTCACGGCTTTCGGGAAGCGCCGGATCGAAATAAATCTGATCGCCATAAGTGACAAACCATTCCGGATGTTCATGATAAATATGTGTCGGAGCGAGTTGATTTTTCAATGAAGTCTTTACACGGTAAGGATTAATCCATGCATGGAATTCCATATTCCGTTTATGGCATTCTTCGATCATGAATTGCATCGGGTCCCACATCGGAGAAGGTATCTGTCCTTGTGTTCCTGTCAGGAAACGGCTCCACGGTTCATATTGTGAAGCATACAAAGCATCCGCTTCGGGACGCACCTGAAAGATAATCGCATTGATGCCCGCTCCCTGAAGAGAGTTCAGCTGACCGACCAATGTCTGTTTCAGCTTCTCTGTCGGTACACCGCGGAACTGTCCGTTGACAGCTTGTATCCATGCAGCACGAAACTCACGTTTGGGATATGCATTGCCCGATGGCACTTGCGCTCTTGCTCCTGCCGCCAGAAGCAAAACCAATAAGAAAAGATAGTTTTTCAGATTCATAATGTTCTTGAGTCATAAAATAATGTGGTGCAAAGATAATAGAAGCAGACACTATCTCCAACTATTATTGAGGCCATTCGACTACAAATCTTGCACCACCCGCGTAGCTGGTGTCCAGACGGACATTTCCATCCACTAATTCCATGATCTGACGGATGATAGACAATCCCAGTCCGGTGCCCTGAGTGAAAGCGTCAATCTTCGCAAAGCGTTCGAAGATGGCATCCTGATAGTTCTCATCAATTCCGGGACCGGAATCTTCAATGATAAAACGTACCAGATGATTCGGTTTGTCTTCCGAATAGCTGAGACGTATAAATCCGGATTCTGTAAATTTATTGGCGTTGTTCAGCAAGCCGAGAAGTACCCGTTTTATCCAAACCTCTACCGTACACAATGTCACCGAAGCGGAAGAAGGCACATATTGCAGCTCTATTCCATCTTTCAGATTCTGACGAACCGCCTCCATACATTCCCGGCAACATGCATCCACATTGACCTGTTTCTTCGGCATATCATCCGTCTGGGAGTCCATATCGGCTATATCAATCACATTGTTCACCAAATCCAGCAAATACGCGTTGCTGCTTTCCATCTGACGGGCGTATTCTTCTATTTCTTCCTGTGTCAACCCGCCGGCAGCCATCAATGATGAAAAACCGATAATCGAATTGAGCGGAGTCCGGATTTCATGTGTAATATGCTGGATAAAGGAGCTTTTCATGTGGCTGGCTTTGACGACTGCCTTATTGGCCGCGTCCAGCTTCCGGTTCAGCGATAAAGAACGCATATAGTAGAAAGTGATAACGAGCAGTAAGGCCAGTATCAATCCCCCCACAATCAGGGAAGTTATGAAAAGATTGCGATTTACTTCCGCCCGCAATTCGAGTTTATCATGTTCCAGTTTGTCTACTTCAAACTGCACGGTATACTTGCTCAGCTGTTCATCCAGCTCTGCCGAACGAATGGAATCATTAATATGGGCATAGGATTTATATACTTCGCAGGCATCTTCAAAGCGCCCCATCTGTTCCATGAACTGAGCCTTCAGCAAATGATTGGCAGGATAACAACTACCCACCGAATGATGATAGTCCATCAATGAATCGAGATAAGTCAGTGCCATTTTGTGGTCATTCAATGTCCGGGCACAAAGTATCTTATATCCCAACCATCCCTCGCGGGGAAAAGTATTCATATTTTCGTGATAAAACTTATCCGCTTGGGCAATAAACGGTTCCGCTGCTTTTTTCCCTTTCAATGCCAGCGTGGCAATCACCTGAAACTGATAATAACGCATGGTAAGTTCCGGTCGGACAGGCATATTCTTACGCTTCATTTTTTCAATCAGCCCCGGCATACGGTCCAGATATTCTATCGCATTGGCATACTCTCCTCTTGCCAGATTAGTCTGAATGATATTCAACGATACCACGTAAGCGTCTTCATAAAAGCCGGCCTCAACAAAATGCTTTAATGCGGAAGAATAATATTCGAGACAAAGCTTGACATTATTGCTGAACATCCGATGGTTATATCCGATACACATTTCACCGCAAGCCATTCCGAAAGCACTTTTAGCCGCATCCGCATCCTTCTGGAGAAGTTCCGTTTCACGCATAGCCTCATCTTGCAACCCCTTTTCAGTCAGCAACTGAATATATTGGCGCCACTGCGTATAACGATTGTTGACATGACCGCATTTCAAACACCAGTCCATATATTCATAAGCGACTACTTTCAGGCTATCTGTATTCCTCAACCGATAATAATGGGAAGCAATCTGAGAATAGGCATTATCAATATTGACCGTATCGTTCTGCTGCCTTGCCAGACTCATATATTCCTGATAGAAAGGCATAAAATCCTTCTGACCTATTTTATTCGAGATACTGTCGGAAAGGGCTTCCAACCGTTTTTCTTTGTTTGTGCTACTAAAGGCGAAAGTAGATGCAAAACACAGAATGAATAAGCTAATAACCATCCGGATGTTTCTCACGATTCAAGTCAATTTGTTATTATTTTGAAATGTTTGTTGTAAAATCCGGACTAAGATACGCCATTTATCCGGAAGCAATTTCTTTTTATTACTAATTATAACATATCTTAACCCGGTCAAAAACCTTTCTTCTACCAATAAAATCGCTAACTTTGCCGACTATCATAAAAAAGGAGTATTTTATGTCAGAAAACAAACATATTTCAATCAAAGGAGCGCGGGTTAACAACCTGAAAAACATCGATGTAGATATTCCACGCAACAAGCTTGTTGTTATCACCGGATTATCCGGATCGGGGAAATCGTCGCTCGCTTTTGATACTCTCTATGCAGAAGGACAACGTCGTTATGTAGAAAGCCTCAGCAGCTATGCACGCCAGTTTTTGGGACGAATGAGCAAACCTGAATGTGATTTTATCAAAGGAATCCCTCCGGCAATTGCCATCGAACAGAAAGTGAACAGCCGTAACCCGCGTTCCACCGTAGGTACCTCGACCGAAATTTACGAATACCTGCGCCTGCTTTATGCACGTGTGGGCAAAACCTACAGTCCCGTCAGCGGAGAGGAAGTGAAGAAGCACTCTATCGAAGACATTGTAAACTGCATGCTCTCTTATCCGGAAGGGACCCGCTATACCGTGCTGACACAGATTTACCTGCATGACGGACGCACGCTCGAACAACAGTTGGAGATCGACCGGAAGCAAGGTTTCAACCGTCTTGAAGTAAACGGCGAGATGGTGCGTATCGACGAATATGCTGCCGGCAAAGAAGACGTGGTATACCTGCTCGTCGACCGAATGACGGCAGCAAAATCCAAGGATGCCATCAGTCGTCTGACCGACTCTGCCGAAACAGCCATGTACGAAGGCGACGGCATGTGTATGCTTCGCTTTTATCAGCCGGACGGAACGACCCGGTTGCATACTTTCAGTACCAAATTCGAAGCTGACGGTATGACGTTCGAAGAACCGAACGACCAGATGTTCTCGTTCAACTCCCCGATCGGTGCCTGTCCCGTATGTGAAGGATTCGGAAAAGTGATCGGTATCGACGAGCACTTGGTGGTGCCTAACCGTTCTTTGTCCGTCTACGACGGAGCCATTGTCTGTTGGCGGGGCGAAAAGATGGGAGAATGGCGCGAAGAGCTGATCCACAATGCCGAAAAATTCAACTTCCCGATCTTTACTCCTTACTACGAGCTAACCGACGAACAGCGCCGGGTGTTGTGGGAAGGAAACCAATACTTCCACGGCATCAACGATTTCTTCAAGATGCTGGAAGAGAACCAATATAAGATACAGTATAGGGTGATGTTAGCACGTTACCGGGGTAAAACGATCTGCCCGAAATGTCACGGCACACGCCTAAAACCGGAAGCAGGATATGTACGGGTGAACGGAAAAAGTATTTCTGAACTGGTGGATTTACCCATCACGGAATTGAAACAGTTTTTCGATCATTTGGACTTAAACGAGCATGACACACAGGTAGCCCGAAGGATCCTGACTGAAATCAACAGCCGTATCCGCTTCCTGATTGATGTAGGATTGGGGTATCTGACTCTAAACCGCCTCAGTAACTCACTGTCGGGTGGAGAAAGCCAGCGTATCAACCTCGCGACTTCACTCGGAAGCAGTCTTGTCGGCAGTCTCTACATTCTGGATGAACCGAGTATCGGTTTGCACAGTCGTGATACCGACCGTTTAATCCGTGTACTGCGCCAATTGCAGGAGCTCGGAAATACAGTAGTAGTGGTAGAGCACGATGAAGAAATAATCCGTGCTGCCGATTATATCATAGATATCGGCCCCAATGCCGGTCGTCTGGGAGGAGAAGTCGTTTATCAAGGTGACATGAAAGATCTCCGGAAAGGCAGCAATAGCTATACGGTACGTTATCTGTTGGGAGAAGAGGAAATTCCCGTTCCCGAACATCGCCGTCCGTGGAATAATTATATCGAACTGACAGGTGCCCGCGAAAACAATCTGAAAGGGGTGAATGTACGCTTCCCTCTCAATGTGATGACAGTGGTCACAGGTGTTTCCGGTTCGGGCAAGAGTACGCTGGTGCGGGATATTTTCTATCGGGCGCTAAAGCGTGAACTGGATGAATGCAGTGACCGACCGGGAGAATTTTCTTCTATCGGGGGAAGTCTTCGTGACTTGAGAAATATTGAGTTTGTCGATCAGAACCCGATCGGCAAATCATCCCGCTCCAATCCGGTGACTTACATCAAGGCTTATGACGAAATCCGTAAGTTATGGTCGGAGCAACCACTGGCAAAACAGATGGGATACACAGCCGGACATTTCAGTTTCAACAGTGAAGGCGGACGTTGCGAAGAATGTAAAGGTGAAGGAACCATCACGGTAGAAATGCAGTTTATGGCAGACTTGGTACTGGAATGCGAATCCTGTCACGGTAAACGTTTTAAAGCGGATACACTGGAAGTGAAATTTCATGATAAGAACATCTATGATGTACTGGAAATGACAGTAAACCAAGCTGTTGAATTCTTCACCGAACATGGTCAGAAGAAGATTGTAAAAAGACTGCTTCCACTGCAGGATGTCGGGTTGGGGTATATCAAACTAGGCCAGTCCTCCTCTACCCTGTCCGGTGGTGAAAATCAGCGTGTGAAACTTGCTTACTATTTGGGTCAAGAGAAGCAGGAACCGACACTTTTCGTCTTTGACGAGCCGACGACTGGCCTGCATTTCCATGATATCAAGACGTTGCTAAAGGCTTTCAATGCCCTGATCGATAAAGGTCATACGGTTGTCATTATCGAACATAACATGGATGTGATCAAATGTGCCGACTATCTGGTAGATCTCGGCCCCGAAGGTGGGAATGCCGGAGGAAATCTGGTTTGCACCGGAACGCCGGAGGAGGTGGCCATGTGCGAGGCATCTTATACGGGAAAATATTTAAAGGATAAACTCTGATAAAATGGAGAGGCGCGTTAGTAAAACACGTCTGTCACGATAATTCGAGGAAGGTGTGCCAATTTGATATCACTGGACGCAGATGACGCAGAATACACAGATAGACGTAGGTTTATTTTGCTGATAATTAATAATATCTGCGTTGATCTGCGCTCGTCTTCGTTGTTTGTGTCCCATGAATACCGATATTTGACACACCTTTCTCAAACTATGTC
>OMEH01000707.1_pt1 | contig 16019 bp, 9 predicted proteins | sample 1645391 | NCBI WGS metagenome assembly OMEH01 (sample SAMEA103958133, study PRJEB25191) | human gut metagenome | biome: human-associated habitat [ENVO:00009003]; feature: intestine environment [ENVO:2100002]; material: feces | place: Germany | collected 2013/2015 | reverse complement strand
CGCCTGCCGTTATCATGGAAGGCTGGCTGGATGCAGTGACAGAGGTGAGCGATATTTCTACGGAAGCGGATGGGTTTAAAATCCACCCGACTATTAATTGTTAATAACGATCTATACATGGCAACTTCACTACGCGATAATCTGACTTCTTCTTACTTCAATGCTGCTCACAAGCTATATTCAAAAAAGGCACGCCGGCGCATCATTGCTTATGTAGAGAGCTACGATGATGTTGCCTTTTGGCGCACATTACTCGAAGAATTTGAAAATGACGAGCATTATTTTCAAGTGATGCTCCCTTCGGCTACTTCGTTGGCGAAAGGTAAGAAGATGGTGCTTATGAACACGCTGAATACTGCCGAACTTGGAAGAAGCCTGATTGCCTGCGTAGACAGTGATTATGATTTCCTGTTGCAGGGGGCTACGAATACTTCTCGTAAAATCAACCGGAACAGATATATCTTCCAGACCTATACATACGCCATTGAGAACTATCACTGCTTTGCCGAAAGCCTTCACGAAGTATGTGTACAGGCTACATTGAACGATCGTTTTATTCTGGATTTCAACGCTTATCTGAAGCGATACTCCGAAATCGTATATCCGCTTTTCTTATGGAACGTGTGGTTCTATCGTCAACGGGATACTTATACTTTTCCGATGTACGATTTCCATACTTATACAGCTTTGCGTGAGATCAGTCTTAAACATCCGGAACACAGTCTGGAAGCACTGCAACATCGTGTCAATCAGAAACTCTCTGAACTGAAGGCACGTTTCCCCGGTTCTGTCGGCCAAGTCAACGCATTGCGGCCGGAATTGAAGGAACTGGGGCTTGTCCCGGAAACTACCTATCTGTATATGCAGGGGCATCATGTGATGGATAATGTGGTAATGAAACTCTTGATTCCTGTCTGTACCGCCTTACGCCGGGAACGGGAACAGGAAATCAAACGACTGGCAGAGCATAATGAACAATTCAGGAATGAACTGACTTGTTATCAGAATAGCCAGGTGAATGTGGAGATTATGTTGAAGAAGAATGTTGCTTATAAGCGACTCTTCCACTACGATTGGCTGAGGCAGGATATTCAGGAATATCTGGCAAAGGAAAAATAAACCGAAGGGAATAAATAAAAGAATAAAGGACAGTAAACTAAAAGAGGAACTATTTTATGAAAGAAGTGATTGATACGGTGAGTGTGGCGTTAGCAAATGGAGAAACGGAAAATGTAGGGAACGCTGTGATGCAGGAGGTTAACCGTACGTTGGTCTCGGCAGGAGTGGATGAGGTCTGGGCGGACAAAATAGATAATCTGATCGTATTGCTATTCATTATAGGAATTGCTTTATTGGCTAATCTGATCTGTCGAAAAATTATTCTGCGGGTAGTGGCCAAGTTGGTGAAGCAGACTAAAGCTACTTGGGACGATATTGTATTCAACCATAAAGTGATGGTGAATGTCAGCCGGATGGTAGCACCTATCTTGATTTATATTGCCATTCCTATCGCATTCCCCGAGCATGCGGATTCTGATTTACTTGATTTCCTGCGCCGTCTCTGCCTGATATATATCATTGCTGTTTTTCTTCGTTTTATCAGTGCTTTGTTTACGGCTGTCTATCAAGTATACAGTGAGCGGGAGCAGTATAGGGACAAACCGTTGAAAGGACTTTTGCAAACGGCACAAGTGATTCTTTTCTTTATAGGAGCTATCATTATTATCAGTATTTTGATCAATCAGAGTCCGATGGTCTTACTGACCGGATTAGGAGCATCTGCCGCTATCCTGATGTTGGTATTCAAAGACAGTATCATGGGATTTGTGTCCGGTATCCAGCTTTCTGCCAACAATATGCTGAAAGTGGGCGATTGGATTACTATGCCAAAATATGGGGCGGACGGTACTGTGATAGAGGTTACCCTGAATACTGTAAAGGTACGTAATTTTGATAATACGATAACGACTATTCCTCCTTACCTCCTGATAAGCGATTCTTTCCAGAATTGGCAAGGGATGCAGGAATCCGGTGGACGTCGAGTGAAGCGTTCCATTAATATTGATATGACGAGTGTACGCTTCTGCACTCCGGAAATGCTGGAGAAATATCGTAAGATACAGTTATTGACAAATTATGTAGAGGAGACGGAGAGGGTAGTAGAAGAATATAATAAGGAACATGATATTGACAATTCCGTGTTAGTGAACGGACGAAGACAGACCAATCTGGGAGTTTTCCGTGCCTATCTGACAAATTATTTGCGGAGTTTGCCTACCGTTAATCAGGAAATGACTTGCATGGTACGTCAACTTCAGCCTACAGAGACAGGTATTCCATTGGAACTTTATTTCTTCTCTGCCAACAAAGTTTGGGTGGCGTATGAGGGCATACAGGCAGACGTGTTCGATCATGTGCTGGCCATCATTCCGGAGTTCGGTCTGCGAATCTTCCAAAATCCTTCAGGTGAAGACCTGCGTCGGATAGGAGTGAAGATAGAACATTGATTCAAAAAATAGCATATTATATAAACGATACATACTGTTAACTATAATTGATTATGAATACACCTATACCCAACCAGATTATCCGTGAGATTACACCTTTGTCTGACAAAGACTGTTTCTATATTGCAGAACGTTATAAAACGGAATTTACTTATCCGATTCATAATCATTCTGAATTTGAACTGAACTTTACAGAGAAGGCTGCGGGAGTAAGACGTGTTGTGGGAGATTCCTCTGAAGTGATAGGAGATTATGATCTGGTTCTGATCACAGGCAAAGATCTGGAACATGTATGGGAACAAAATGAATGTCGTTCCAAAGAGATACGAGAGATCACTATTCAATTCTCTTCAGACCTGTTCTTTAAGAGCTTTATCAATAAAAACCAGTTCGACTCTATTCGCCGGATGCTGGATAAGGCTCAGAAAGGACTCTGTTTTCCGATGTCTGCTATACTCAAGATCTATCCCATGCTGGATACGCTTGCTTCTGAAAAGCAAGGATTCTATGCAGTTATCAAATTTATGACGATTCTCTATGAGCTCTCTCTCTTTGAGGAAGAAGCCCGGACATTATCCAGTTCTTCTTTTGCTAAGATTGATGTCCATTCCGATAGTCGTCGTGTACAAAAGGTGCAGGAGTATATCAATCTTCACTATCAGGAAGAAATTCGATTGGGGCAGTTGGCTGGTATGGTCGGAATGACTGATGTGTCGTTCAGCCGCTTCTTTAAATTGCGCACGGGGAAAAACCTTTCCGACTATATCATTGATATCCGGTTGGGTTTTGCTTCGCGGTTGCTGGTAGATTCTACGATGTCTATCGCAGAAATCTGTTATGAGTGCGGGTTCAATAACCTTTCTAATTTTAATCGTATCTTTAAGAAGAAAAAAGATTGTTCTCCTAAAGAGTTTCGCGAGAACTACCGGAAGAAAAAGAAACTGATCTAGCTTTTCTGTATCCACCCTATTATAATAGTTTAGAGTCCTGTTCCCTGAGATTTATTCTTCGGGGTACTAAAATCTATTATCCGTTATGCAGATTAAATCTTACAGAGAAGTGGATTAAAGCTGTATTGTAAGTCGTTGATAACAAGTTTGTAACACGATGTAATAAACCTGAAACGGCTATTTCAAACCATTGTATCTGATTCGTATTCGTATTGTAACCTCCTCCTTCTACCTTTGCCGACGTAATTAAAAACGTAGAGCGAAGTTCGATGAAAAAACTATTTCTTTTTAGATTTTCTGTTGCAGCCTTTTTTTGTTTGTTGTGTGTTCTTCCTGCATTGGCTGCCAATATCAAGATTAAAGGTGCGGTGAAAGACAAGCTCTCCAAAGAACCTTTGATTGGAGCAACGATACGATTGGTGGGAACTCCTGCCGGAGCTGTGACCGATATGGACGGTAATTTTGAGTTGAACAGTACCGGTGTGTTGGAAGGTATGTATGATGTTGAAATAAAATATATAGGATACAAGACGGAAGTACGCCGCAAAGTTCGTGTGGAGAACGGGAAACTGGTGATTTTGGATCTGGAATTGGAGACGGATACACATGAACTCTCGGATGTAGTGGTGGTAGCAAAGAAGAATCGCGAGAATGAGAATATGTTGTTGCTCGAACAACAAAAAGCAGTCATTGCCGTGCAGGCTGTCAGCGTCAAGGAGCTTTCCCGCAAAGGTGTTTCCGATGCGGAGGGAGCTGTAACCAAAGTGGTGGGGGTTTCTAAACAGGATGGAGTCAAGAATGTCTTTGTCCGCGGACTGGGCGACCGCTATAACGCGACTACCTTTAACGGATTTTCTGTTCCTTCGGAAGATCCGGAATATAAGAATATCTCTCTCGACTTCTTCGGTACGGATATTATTCAGTCTGTTGGCGTTAATAAGGCATTTAATGCCGGAGGTATCAGTGATGTGGGCGGTGCGACGATCGACATTGTTTCCAAAGAACTGATCGGTAGCGGAAACCTGAATATCGGTATTTCCGGTGGACTGAACACTCAGACAGTGACAGCCGACTTTCTGAAACTCGACGGAGTCAATTTTCTGGGTTTTGCCAATACAACAGAACCTGCCGATGAAAATAGCTGGGGATTCAAGAATAAACTGGACCCTTCCAGTCAGAGCTTTCAGATGAACCGAAGTTACAGCATCTCCGGTGGAAAGCGGTTTTATCTAGGAAAAGACAAGAATCCGCTCTCTTTCTTCCTGACTGCCGGACATACGACAGATTATCAATATACGGATGAAACAATTCGTAATACAACGACAAGTGGTACGGTGTACAAAGATATGACGGGTAAGAAGTACACCGAGAATATCAGTCAGCTGGCACTGGCCAATGTGGATTATGATATGCAGAACCGTCATCATGTGAGTTACAATTTTATGATGATTCATGCCAATGTGCAATCTGTGGGTGACTATACCGGTAAAAACTCGATCTTTAGTGATGATTATGATAATCAAGGATTTACCCGTCGCCAGCAAACGAATGACAACTTGCTGATCGTTAACCAGCTGATGACTAACTGGGGACTGACCAAAACATTGAGTCTGGATGCCGGTGCTTCTTATAATATTGTGAAAGGAAACGAACCCGACCGCCGGATCAACAATATAACAAAGGCAGAAGAAGGCTACACCTTACTTAGAGGTAACTCCCAACAACGGTACTTCTCCACTTTGGATGAAGATGACATCAATGTAAAGGCAGGACTTGTTTATCGTCTGAAAGATAATGTAGAAGAAATCTCTCAAATACGTCTTGGCTATGCGGGCCGGTTTGTTGATGATAATTTTAAAGCGACTGAATACAATCTGACTGTGGGACACGCTTCTTCCATTCCTTCACTCGACAATTTTTCGCTCGACGACTATTATAATCAGACGAATCTTTCTTCCGGATGGTTTGCCGTTCAGAAGAACATCGATAAGTATTCGGTCACGAAAAATATTCATTCCGCTTATGCGGAAGCTACTTACCAGTTTACTCCCCAGTGGATTGTAAATGTAGGAATGAAATATGATAATGTAGATATTCAGGTAGACTATAATGTGAATAAAGGTGGTTCGGAAGGGAACAACACGATTCAAAAGGACTTTTTTCTTCCAAGTTTGAATTTGAAATACAATCTGAGTGAGAAGCACTCCTTACGTTTGGGTGCAAGTAAAACTTATACGTTGCCGCAACCTAAGGAAATTTCTCCTTATCGTTACGTAGGAGTGAACTTTAACAGTCAGGGTAATGCGAACCTGAAGCCCTCGGACAACTATAACGTCGATTTGAAATGGGACTTTAATCCTACTCCGACTGAACTGATTTCTCTGACAGCCTTTTATAAACTCATCAAGAATCCGATCTCACGCATTGAGGTAGCAAGTGCCGGAGGATATCTTTCTTATGAGAACATAGCAGATAAGGCAACGGTAGCCGGAGCGGAAGTGGAGGTACGCAAAAACCTGTTTGTCCGCCCGGTAAGCAGTGCGGCAAACGGAATGAATAAACTCTCTTTCGGTTTGAACGGATCGTATATCTATACGAATGCGAAAATGCCTTTGGCAACCGTTACCACCGGGTCGCAACTGGAAGGTGCCGCCCCCTGGATTGCTAATTTTGACTTATCTCATAACTACACAAAAGGAGATCATAGTTTCATCAATACATTGGTGCTCAACTATGTCAGCGATAAAATTTATACCATCGGTACGCAAGGCTATCAGGATATCATGGAACAGGAAATCATGACACTTGACTTCGTCTCGCAGGCCAAACTGAATAAGTATATCTCACTTACACTGAAAGCCCGTAACCTTCTGAACCCATCGTATAAGTTGAGTCGCAAGGCTAATGAAAGTGGAGAAGAAGTGGTACTTAGCGATTACAAAAAAGGAATAAATATCAGTCTGGGAGTGTCGTGCACATTTTAAACCGGATCATGAAATAAGATTATTAACTAATTATTAAAGTAAAATGAAAAGATTGTTTGTAAACTTGATGACGTTTGCCGCTATGGCAACTGCACTGACATTCACTGCATGTAGTAGTGATAGTGACGGAGATGGTAATGGAAATGGAAACGGTGGAAATGGTGAAGGAACAGGTAGCTCTATCGTGGTAGGCGAAAATATTCTGTCCGGAACACTGACCGGTGAACAGACATTGGATGCGAAAGAATACATTCTGAACGGAACAGTCATCATTGCCGACGGAGGTCGTTTGAATATTCCTGCCGGAACTACCATCAAGGCACGTGAAGGTTTCAGCAGTTATCTGTTGGTTGCACAGGGAGGTAAACTCTATGCCGATGGTACGGCGGATAAACCAATCGTCTTTACGGCAAATACAACAAGTCCGGTGTCCGGATATTGGGGTGGAGTAATCATCAATGGTAAAGCTCCTATTTCCGGTTCGAAGGCCGATAAGAGTGATACAGCATTGACTGAAATCAACAATGACTATAAATACGGCGGTAATGTAGACAATGATTGCTCCGGTTCATTGACTTACGTGAAAATCTGCTATGCAGGTGCCCGCTCTACTGCGGATATCGAACATAACGGACTGACCTTGAACGGTGTTGGTAACGGAACAAAAATAGAAAATATCTATGTGTTGGAAAGTGCTGACGATGCAATCGAATTCTTTGGTGGTACGGTGAACGTAACTAACTTGTTGGCTGTTAATCCGGACGACGATATGTTCGACTTTACACAAGGTTATTGTGGTACATTGAAGAACTGTTATGGCGTTTGGGAAAGAGACTATACAAGTACGGAAGCCGATCCGCGCGGTATCGAAGCTGACGGTAATATGGATGGTCTGTATCCGGATCATTTGCGTCAGTCTGACTTTATAGTAGAAAACATGACGATCGTAAACAATGCTGCCAATACCACAGATAACGTAGACCGTATGCAAGATGTGATTAAAGTACGTCGCGGTGCGAAAGCTACTATCAAGAATGCATTAGTGAAAGGTACAGGCGGAACAATCGATTTGATCGATATGAAGGACAGTAAAGGTGCGGGTGACGCCAATTCCAGTATTAATATTACTAATACGCTGAGCATCACAGGAGGTAATAAGCTGAATGGTGACTTGAACACATTGGTTGAATCTGAAAACAATACCGGTGCGGATGCTTCTTTGTTCGGCTGGACAGGATCTAATTTATCTTCATTCTAATATACAAATTCGAAATCCGTTTTTATAGAGTTCAAGGGAGGCTTTGCAGGTGACTGTAATGTCCTCCCTTGCCGCATTTATATTTTCTTATTTAACCTCTTTCTTTTTAATAGCAATTATTTCAGGTTTTATATGATTTGTCTGATACTATTTCGTATATTTGTTCTTTCATTACTGTACAAGACATAAAATATGCAAACAGACAACGAACGATACCGAAAAATGGCTTCTCTAGCCCAAGTAGGATGGTGGGAAGCAGATATATCGGCAGGATATTACTTATGTTCTGATTTTCTTTGCGACCTGTTAGGATTGGAAGGTGATACTATTTCAGCAGCAGAATTTATAAATATGGTGCGTGAGGATTATCGTGATCAAATCTTTCAGGAGTTTCGCGCAAACTCATCTATTCATAAAGACTTTTACGAACAAACCTTTCCCATTCATTCAAAATATGGTGAAGTCTGGTTGCATACCCGCCTGGCTTTTCGTGAAGCCGGTACGGGAGACAATGGCGGAGACCGGTCTTTCGGAGTGATTCAACGGGTGGAGGCTCCCAAAGAAGAGGAACAGCGAAACGCTTTGCGGCGTGTGAATGATCTGCTTCGTCGTCAAGGTTTTATTTCGCAATCTCTGCTTCGTTTTCTTCGGGATGATGAGATAGAATCTTGTATCTCGGATATCCTAAAAGATATACTGAATATTTATCATGGCAGGGGGCGTGTTTATATCTTTGAGTATGATAAAACACAGACTCATCATAGTTGTATCTATGAAGTTGTTTCCGAAGGTGTTTCGGCAGAGAAAGATAGTCTGCAATGTATACCTACTGATGAATCGAAGTGGTGGAGCCAGCAAATCTTATCCGGCAAACCTATTGTACTGCACTCATTGAAGCAGTTGCCGGAAGAGGCGGTGGATGAATATCAGATACTTGTCGTTCAAGGTATCACCTCATTGATGGTCACTCCTCTGATGGCGGGCGATCATGTGTGGGGATACATGGGTATTGATCTGGTAGATACTTATCATGAATGGAGTAATGAAGATTTTCAGTGGTTCTCTTCATTGGGAAATATCATTAGTATTTGCATCGAATTGCGTAAAGCCAAAGACCGTGTAACCCGGGAGCAGTCTTTCCTGAAAAATCTTTTCCACTTTATGCCGATGGGATATATACGTATGTCTATCATTCGCGATGAAAAGAATCAGCCTTGTGATTACCGGATAACGGATGCTAACCAGATCAGTACCCGTTTCTTTGGAAATCCGCTGCAAGAATATATGGGGGCTTTAGCCTCCGAGATATATCGTGATCCTTCATCAAAACTGGATTTCCTGGTTGATGTGTTGGAAAGTGACTCATATAAGGAGAAAGATGAATACTTTCCTAATACAGGATTGTATAGCCATTGGATTCTTTATTCGCCTGAGAAAGATGAAGTAGTCGGTCTGTTTACGGATTCTACGGAAGCTGTAAAAGCGAACCGGGCATTGGACCGTAGCGAGAAACTCTTTAAAAGCATTTTTGCCAATATTCCGGCAGGGGTGGAGATCTATGATAAAGATGGATATTTGATCGACTTGAACAATAAAGATCTGGAGATATTTGCTGTGGCAGATAAGAGCGATGTGATCGGAGTCAATTTCTTTGATAATCCCAATGTGCCGCAGGATATTCGTGACCGGGTACGGGATGAAGACTTGGTGGATTTCCGTTTAAGCTATTCTTTTGAACGTGCACAAGGATATTACCAGCCTAATCGCTCCAGTACCATTGATATATATACGAAAGTTAGCAAACTGTATGACAATGAAGGAAACTTTAATGGGTATATCCTGATTAGTATTGATAATACGGAAAGCATTGATGCCATGAATCGTATCCATGATTTTGAGAATTTCTTCCTCCTGATATCAGACTATGCGAAAGTAGGATATGCGAAGTTGAATCTTTTGAATCGGAAAGGATACGCCATTAAACAATGGTACAAGAATTTGGGAGAGGACGAAGATGTTCCGTTAGCTGATATTGTGGGAGTTTATCGCAATATGCACCCGGATGATCGTCAGTCTATCCTTGACTTTTATAAAGAAGTAAGAACAGGGAACCGGAAACACTTCCAGGGAGAAATGAGGGTGAAACGTCCGGGTAATAAAGATGAGTGGAACTGGATACGAATGAATGTGGTGGTTACTACCTATCTGCCTGAGAAAAATGAAATAGAGATCATAGGGATCAATTATGATATTACAGAGCTGAAAGAGACGGAGGCAGAATTGATTCTGGCACGTGATAAGGCGCAGATGATGGATCGACTGAAAAGTGCTTTCCTTGCCAATATGAGTCATGAAATCCGTACGCCACTGAATGCGATTGTTGGTTTCTCAGACTTGCTGGTTGATACGGAAAGTATCGAGGAACGGCGGGAATATATCCAGATTGTCAAGGAGAACAATGACTTGCTTTTACAACTGATTTCGGATATACTGGACTTATCGAAGATCGAGGCAGGTACATTTGAATTCACTAGTGGAGATGTAGATGTGAATATGCTTTGTGAAGATATTGTCCGTTCCATGCAGATGAAGGTGAAGGAGAATGTGGAACTGGTATTTGATCCGCATCTTGCGGAATGTAGAATTATCAGTGACCGCAATCGTCTGCATCAGGTGATTTCCAATTTTGTAAATAATGCGATTAAGTTTACTTCGGAAGGCAGTATTCGTGTAGGTTATCAACAGGAGGGAGGAGAACTGGAGTTTTATGTGCAAGATACGGGAGTTGGCATTGACAAAGAAGGCCAGTCACATATTTTTGAACGTTTTGTGAAGCTGAATTCATTTGTGCATGGTACCGGTTTAGGTCTCTCTATCTGTCAAAGTATTGTGGAACAAATGGGTGGGCAAATAGGAGTGGAATCCGAGCCGGGAAAAGGTTCGCGTTTTTGGTTCCGTCTTCCTTGTTTCGTGGTGGTTTCAGAAAAATAGATAAGTAAGAATGCTATAAAAGTAACGGTCTTGATGAGATTTCCTCATCAAGACCGTTACTTTTATAGAGAGTCGGTTTCTTATATTCCGAATGATAGTTTATCGATAGACTGATATACGATGCTTGCGATACCCAGTCCGATAATACCCAGTGTGCAGAGTGCCAGTCCCCACTTCGTGCAGCGGTCGCTGCGGAAAGTTGGAATCGGATGATCGGAAGGCGTGATATACATTGCTTTTACGATCAACAGATAGTAATATAATGAAATTACAGTGTTGGCTAATGCTATGAATACCAGCAGATGGAAACCTGCCTCGAAAGCTGCCATAAAAATGAAGAACTTTGAGAAGAATCCTGCAAACGGCGGGATACCTGCCAACGAGAACAGGGAAATAGTCATTAGGAAAGCCATTTTCGGGTTCGTCTTATAAAGTCCTGCATAATCTTCGAGTGTAAACTTCTGACTACGTAACGCTACGATGGTAATCACAGCGAATACGCCGAGATTGGCAGCAGCATATACAAGTACGTAATATACCAAAGCAGTCATTCCCTGTGCTGTTCCTCCGATGATACCCAGCATGATATATCCTGCCTGTGAAATACTGGAGAACGCCATCAGTCGTTTTAAGTTCTGCTGACGGATAGCGAATATGTTGGCAATGGTGATAGAGGCGATAGTCACCCAGTAAAGCACTTCCTGCCAGTCATGTATCATCGGTGCGAATACTTTGATCAGGATAGCCATCAGCACAAATGCTGCCGAACCTTTAGAAATGACACTCAGGTAGGCAGTAACTGCACTTGGTGCGCCTTCGTAAACGTCTGCCGTCCATAAATGGAACGGGACCAGAGAAAGTTTAAACGCCATACCGGTAAAGAAGAATACAAATGCCATGATTTGCAACGGATTTCCGTCGATATGTGCAGGAAGGTCTTCGAAATAGAGTGTTCCTGCGGAACCGTAAATCATAGAAAGACCAAAGAGCAACAGTGCACTGGAGAAGAGGGCGGTAAGGATGTACTTGGCACCGGCTTCGGCGGAGTGGTGGCGGTACTTGTCGAAAGCAACCAATGCAGCCATCGGGATACTTGCTGTTTCCAGTCCGATGAAGAACATCAGGAAGTGTCCTGCGGAAATCATGAAGTACATACCCAGCAGGGTAGAGAGCGTCAGCATATAAAATTCGCCTTGCTTGATTACAGTGTCCGGTCGTTTCAGCCACTCATGTGCCATCAGGAAAACAATCAGCGTACCGACGCTGAGGATGGACTTCACGATGCTTTGTATCGGGGCGTTATGGTACATACCACCGAAAGCATCGGCAGCCGGACCGGGTATGATGGTAATCAGCGTGTGTATCGTGAGCAGCACGACGGGCAACATGGTGTTGAGTCGTGGATTACCGTCCTTCTTGTGAGCATCGGGGCTCATGAAGAGGTCGGCCACGAAGAGGATCACGATGACAGCTATCAGCGAAAGCTCTTCTTTGAGAATAAGGAATTGGGAATAGTCCATATCTATTGAATGATAAGTTATTAGTTATAAGTTATTAGCATACCATTATTGAAATATACTCACCAGGGGCAACACGCTGTCTCCAATCATATTGCTGATCCACAACGGAGCAAGACCGAGGCCTGCAACGCAGACAATGAGAATAATAACGGCAGTGCGTTCATCCCAGGTAGCATCAGTCAGCGCCAGATGGTGCTTGTTGGTGCAAGTTCCATACAGTATCTTGCCAACCAGTCGGAGGATATAGACTGCGGTAATCACGATACTGGTACAGGCAATGATAGTCCACGTGCGGTGGAAAACATCTGCATGCTGGAAAGCACCGTTGAAGATTGTCATCTCGGCAACGAAACCGCTGAGTCCTGGAAGTCCGAGATTGGCAAGTCCGGCAATGACATAACAGACAGCAAGGAACGGCATGATTTTCATCAATCCTGAAAGCTCACGTACGTCGCGTGTGTGGGTACGACCGTAGATCATACCGATGAGGGCAAAGAACAGGGCAGTCATTAATCCGTGGCTGAGCATTTGCAGGACAGCACCGGTACAAGCCGTTTGGTTCATCATCAGGATGGCGAAGAGCACGAGGCCGCAGTGAGATACGGAAGAGTAGGCGTTAATATACTTCAAGTCTGTCTGTACACAAGCCGAGAAGGCACCGTAGACAACGGAGATACCTGTCAGTATCAGGAATATCCAGCCGAGTTCCTGAGCAGCTTCAGGCATCAGATACATGGCGATACGGAAACAACCGTAACCACCAAGTTTCATCAGTACACCTGCATGGAGCATACTTACGGCAGTAGGCGCCGAAGCGTGGCCGTCGGGGCTCCATGTGTGGAACGGGAACAATGCACCGAGTACACCGAAACCGAGGAAGGTAAGCGGGAACCAAATGCGTTGCTGTTCGATAGGAATATTATGCAATTGGGCTATTTCCAGCAGGTTCATACTGGTGGCACCGGAACCGAAATAGATACCCAGAATACCAATAAGCAGGAATGCGGAACCACCCATCAACATCAGTGTCAGTTTCATGGCAGAGTATTCCTTACGTCCTGATCCCCATACACCGATAAGCAGGTACATCGGAATCAGTGCTACTTCATAGAACATGAACATGGTGAACAGGTCCGTAGAAATGAAGAAGCCGAACACACCCAGAGAGAGCAGGGTGAACCAAAGGAAATATTCTTTCGTCAACGGTTGCAGACGCCAGGAGGCGAAAGTACCGGTGAAGACTATGATGGCAGAGAGCAGCAGCATGGCTACTGAAATGCCGTCTACTCCCACGGAGTAGTGTATGTTGAGTGCCGGATACCAGGGTACATCCGCACGGAAGAGCATTTCGGCTGTGTCTCCGGCAGCACGCGCTTGCAGATAAGCAATGGTTAGGCCTACGGCGGCCAACACTAATGCCGATGCACCTGTCACCATCACCGTGCGTATCTGCTTGATGTTACGGCTCAGCCAGAGACCAAGTAACATCAACAGGGGGATGAGAACAAAAATACTTAATATGTTCATTTTTATAATTACAAATTACGAATTACAAATTACGATTAACATTTCTCTACTATAGCAGCAATAACAATATCAATGCCAGCGTACCCAACAGGAATACATAAGTGTACTGTTGAATTTGTCCGCTTTGCAGACCGCGTATTTCATCACTGGTGGCATTGGCGCTCCAGGCAAGGAAGTCGAAGAAACCATCTACTACGTGGCGGTCGAACCAAGCGATGGGGCGGGAGATGCAACCAAAGATTATCTTATGAGTTACGAACTGGTACACTTCATCGATATAGAAGCGATGATAGGCAGCTGTCCATAATCCGCGGAAACGACGGGCAAGGGCATTGGCAACGGGTTGCTTTGCCCGTGCGTACATGGCTGTGGCAATTGCGATGGAGATGACAGCTATAGCAATGCTGGTACCTGCCACCGCCCAGTCGAGATGAATCTCGTAAGCCGTACCGTTGGAAGAGATGAACTTACCGAAGGGGATGAAACCGGCTCCGATAGTAACAACAGCAAGAAACATCAGTGGGAAAGTCATAGTTAACGGACTTTCGTGGGGAGTATGTTCAGCATGAAGCTCTTTATTTTCTTTGCCCCAGAAGATGCCGTAATAGAGGCGGAACATATAAAATGCCGTCATTGCAGCAATCACTGTCATAATCCAGCCCATTACAGGGCTGAACTGGAAGCATGCTGTCAGTATTTCATCTTTAGAGAAGAAACCGGAGAATGGAGGAATACCTGCAATGGCAAGACAAGCAATCAGGAACGTAATATGCGTCACAGGCATGTACTTGCGCAGTCCACCCATAGCGGACATTTCATTGCTGTGTACCGCATGGATAATGCTACCTGCGCCGAGGAAGAGTAATGCCTTGAACATAGCGTGCGTGAACAGGTGGAACATACCGGCCATATAGCCCAGACCGCCATGATGCGGATCAGCAGAAGTACAAACTCCCAGTGCCACCATCATAAAGCCGATCTGTGAGATAGTAGAGAATGCCAGCACACGCTTGATGTCACTTTGCACACAAGCTACCGAAGCAGCATAGAATGCAGTGAACGCTCCAACGTAAGCTACCAGATGCAGCACGTCGGGTGCATAACCGATGAACAGCGGGAACATTCGGGCCACAAGGTAAACTCCGGCTACCACCATGGTCGCTGCATGGATCAATGCGCTGACGGGTGTCGGGCCTTCCATTGCATCCGGCAGCCAGATGTGTAATGGGAACATGGCACTCTTTCCGGCACCACCGATGAACATCAGTCCCAAGGCCAGAGGTATCATTGCCGCACCACCTTTCAGCAATGCCATTTCACTGGGATGGAAGGTGTAAGTTCCGGCATAATAACCGTAAATAAGGATACCGATCAGGAAACCCAGGTCGGCAAAACGGGTAACGATGAACGCTTTCTTGCTTGCAGCAACAGCAGACGGTTTCGTATAGTAGAAACCGATGAGCAAGTAAGACGAAACACCCACCAATTCCCAGAACAGATACATCTGGAAGATATTGGTAGCCACCACCAGACCCAACATGGACATGGTAAAGAGGCTGAGGAATGCATAATAGCGTTGGAATCCGCGCTCACCCTTCATGTAGCCGAAAGAGTAGACATGTACCATCAACGATACGGTGGAGATGACGATAAGCATCATCACAGAAATGGGGTCGAGCAGGATACCCAGGTCAATGCTCAGCGTTGAAGTGAAGGGCAACCACGTCACATTATAAGGCATAAGTGTGGCGAAAGTGCCGTCCGCCAGACGCGGAGCGGAGAAATACTGCCAGGCAGTGGCGTAGCTCAATACGGCTACCACAGCCAATACCGTGGTACCGATGATGCCCGCCGTCCGGTGCGTCATCCATTTGCCGCCAATCCCCAATACAAGGAAGGAGAGGAGGGGAAGCAGGAGAATGAAGATTGTATATTCCATATTCTTTTCTTTTTTATTCTATTATTGATACTGTACTGATTCTACCATTTCAATTCGTCCAGCTTATTAACCTGGATACTTCGTATATTGCGGTAGATGTTGATCATAATCGCGATAGCTACTGCCGTTTCGGCGGCCGAGATGGCAATGGAGAACAGGGCAAAGAAATACCCTTCCATTCCGTCAGGGAAAAGGAAACGGTTGAACACTGCGAAGTTGATATCCGTAGCATTCAGTATCAACTCGATGCTGATAAGTATCGCCAGTGTGTTGCGGCGGGTGAAGAACCCGTAGATACCGGCGAAAAACATGATAGCCGAAACTATCAGATAATATTCCATGT
>OMEH01000628.1_pt1 | contig 17686 bp, 10 predicted proteins | sample 1645391 | NCBI WGS metagenome assembly OMEH01 (sample SAMEA103958133, study PRJEB25191) | human gut metagenome | biome: human-associated habitat [ENVO:00009003]; feature: intestine environment [ENVO:2100002]; material: feces | place: Germany | collected 2013/2015 | reverse complement strand
TCTTGGCGCCCGGCTCCCACTTGTTGGCGTTGGTGCCGTAGATGAAGGGCGTGAAGCGCACGGTGTCGGTCGAACGTCCGGGAATCGTGACCTCCTGCATGTTGAACTCGAGCAGCTTGCCCTGCGGCGAGTAGATGTCGTAGCCTACGGTCACGGGTTCGTCGTAGTTGAAACCGTTCTGCGCGACGATCGCCAGCTCCAGCACGCCGAATTTGCGTGTCGAGTCGGGCACGAGCGCGATCTCGAAATCGCGGATCGAACGTTTGGTCTGCGTGTAAAGGTAACAGTTCTCGAAAGCCTTGCGCGAGGCGGGGACGGCGTTGATCCGGTCGGCGGCACTGCGGCGCAGCGTCAGCGCGATGGCGTTCTTGCCTTCGCGGATGTAGGGCGTCAATGCGAATTCGGCGGGCGTCGAAGGGTCTTCGACTTCGGCCACCTTGCTGTCGTTGACCGTGAGGGTGTAGGCCGTGCCTATGTTTTCCAGATGCAGGTAGACGACCCCGTCCGTCCACACGTAGGGTATTTCGACCACCTGCCCGACGGCAACCGCGTCGCCCGATGCGGCGAACGGTTCGGGCGTGTAGGCCATATATGCGTCGGCGCCCGCTAAGTTGCGGGCATCGGCGTCATGGCGCTTGTCGTAGGGAATGACCTCCGTGCGGTAAATGCGGCCCCCTTCGACGGGGCGGAGCGCTACCGGGGTTTCGGGTTCGGGGATCAGCAGGTCGTATGCCTCCTGCGCCCGGGCGCCTGCGGCGCAGAGGATGGCCGCCGTCAGCAGTATCGTACGTTTCATGCGTGTGTTCTTAATATAGGTTAGGCAAAGGTACTTTTTTTTTGCCAAATCGCAAATAATGGGTATCTTTGTAAGATGGAAAAAGAGCCGTTAAAGGCATAGATAAAATTGATCATATGAAAACGCAGAGAATCGTAGAAATTCTGAAGTCGGGCGTCGTGGACACCGACATTGTCGTCAAGGGATGGGTGCGCACCAAGCGCGGAAACAAGAACGTGGCGTTCATCGCCCTGAACGACGGATCGTGCGTTGCGAACATACAGGTGGTCGTCGACCTTTCGAAATTCGACGAGGAGCAGCTCAAGCCGATTACCACGGGCGCCTGCATCCGCGTCGACGGACGGCTCGTCGAATCGCTCGGGTCGGGGCAGCGGGTCGAGGTGCAGGCCGCGAAGATCGAGGTGTACGGCACGGCCGACCCCGAAACCTATCCCCTCCAGAAGAAGGGGCACTCGCTGGAGTTCCTGCGCGAAATTGCCTACCTGCGTCCGCGAACCAATACCTTCGGTGCCGTGTTGCGCATCCGCCACGCCATGGCGTATGCCATCCACGAGTATTTCAACAAACAGGGCTTCTATTATTTCCATACGCCGCTCATCACGGCTTCGGACTGCGAGGGCGCAGGCGCCATGTTCCAGGTGACGACCCTCGACCTGAACGATGTCCCCAAGACCGATGAGGGCAAGGTCGACTATGCGCAGGACTTCTTCGGCAAGTCGTGCAACCTGACCGTCTCGGGCCAGCTCGAAGGCGAACTGGGAGCCCTCTCGCTGGGACGTATCTATACGTTCGGCCCCACGTTCCGCGCCGAGAACTCGAACACCCCGCGCCATGCGTCGGAGTTCTGGATGATCGAGCCCGAGGCTGCCTTCTACGAACTGGAGGACAACATGGAACTGGCCGAGGATTTCCTCAAGTACCTGATCCAATATGCGCTGGACAACTGTGCCGAAGACCTCGAGTTCATGAACAAGATGTGGGACAAGGGGTTGCTGGAACGTCTGAACTTCGTGCTGCACAACGATTTCAAGCGCCTCGATTACACCGAAGGCGTCGAGATCCTGAAGGCTTCGGGCCGCAAGTTCGAATTCCCCTGCGACTGGGGGTGCGACCTGCAGTCCGAGCATGAGCGTTACCTCGTGGAGGAGCATTTCAAGCGTCCGGTTATCCTGATCAACTACCCCAAGGATATCAAGGCCTTCTACATGAAGCAGAACGACGACGGCAAGACGGTACGCGCCATGGACGTATTATTCCCCGGAATCGGCGAAATCATCGGCGGTTCGGAGCGCGAGGCCGATTATGGCAAGCTTCGTGCAAGGGTGCGGGAGCTCGGTATGAACGAACGGGAACTCTGGTGGTATCTCGATACCCGCCGCTGGGGTTCGGCGCCGCACTCGGGCTTCGGCCTGGGCTTCGACCGCCTGCTGCTTTTCGTGACGGGCATGACCAACATCCGTGACGTGCAGCCGTTCCCGCGGACGCCCCAGCACGCCGACTTCTAACGAAAGCCGTCCGAGTGCGGCGCCTTCCGGCCTTCCCTCGCCGTCCGCGACAGCCACATACTTGAGTGTGCTCCTGCCGCGCCCGACTTCCCGAAAACCGGAATCCGCCCGCCCTGAACGACTTTCGAAAACCCTGAAACCCGATAAATGAAGAGACCAAATTCGGAATGCTGAACAATTCTTAATTTGGACCCAATATGGCTATTAATCAGAAACAGGTACTTTCGCTTCAGCAGAAGCTCTCTCCGCAGCAGATACAGATGATCAAGCTGCTGGAACTGCCCGCCGTGCTGGAGGACGTGCTCGGGCTGGGCGACCGGATCGCCGACCTCTCGAAGATATTTACCTATGCGCACAACTTTATCTACCTGGGGCGCGGCTACAACTACCCCACGGCGCTCGAGGGGGCGCTCAAATTGAAGGAGATCTCCTATATCCACGCCGAGGGCTACCCCGCCGCCGAGATGAAACACGGCGCCATCGCGCTTATCGACAACGAGATGCCGACCGTGGCGATCGCAACGCCGGACAACACCTACGAGAAAACGGCCAGCAACATCGAGGAGATCCGCGCCCGGGGCGGCAAGATCATCGCCGTGATCGCCCGCGACGACACGCATGTGCGCCGCAGTGCCGACTATACGATCGAGGTGCCGGTGGTCACCGACTGCCTGATGCCGATCGTCGTGTCGGTGCCGTTGCAGCTGCTGGCATATTACATCGCCGTCAACAAGGGCCGCAACGTCGACCAGCCGCGCAACCTGGCCAAGTCGGTGACGGTGGAATAACCTCCCGGCGCGGCCTGCCGGAAAAGAGCTGTCTGGACGGCTGTGCGAACCGACCCGCCCGAGAGATCCAACCAACGGAAACCCCCGCAGTCAAGGAAGTCTGCGGGGGTTTCTCTACACACAATTATCATTAACCTAAAACTGCGTCAGTCGTCGTAGCCGTTCGGCTTGGCCTTCCATGCGGCGGCGAAGACCGCCGTGCCGACAAGCGCCATGCCGACCAGCGTGTAGAGCGCTACGCTCCAGTCGGTGTACTGCACCAGCATACCCATCCCCCAGCCCGAGACGATCGTACTGCCGTAGCCGAACAGGCCGCAGAAACCGCCTGCCGTGGCGGCGGCGCGCTTGGTGGCGATGTTCGCCGCGGCGATGCCGACGAGGGCCTGCGGGCCGTAGATGAAGAATCCGGCCGACATCAGGATGGCGATGGCAACGGCCAGAGGCGTATGTTCATTGAGGGTATAGAGCCCCACGAGGCAGAGCGCGGTCATCAGCATGCAGATCACGCAGGTGCGGGGCGCGCGGCCGCCGAAGAAACGGTCGGTGGCCCAGCCTGCGGCGAGCATACCCGCGATGCCGGCGATTTCGAATGCCGCGACCGTCCATCCGGCGTGGCTGATGTCCATGTGAAGGTGCTCCTTGAGCATCGTGGGTCCCCAGTCCAGCACGGCGAAGCGCACGATGTAGACGAAGAAATTGCCCACGGCAATGATCCAGATCGTCGGGTTCAGGAAGACCTTGCGGCGCAGGAACGCCTTGTGTTCGGCTTTTTCCTCGGCCTTGGTATGCGGTTTGGCGTCGGCCGGGGCCGCCTTGCCGGTCTTCAGTTCGGGCAGCCCTACCGACGAGGGGGTGTCGCGCACGAAAGCCCAGACGACGGCGGCGCCCAGGATGGCGATCGTCGCCGGGAGCAGGAAACACCAGCGCCAGTGCTGCGAGAGGATCGACGAGGCGTCGAACCATGCGCCCCAGTTCAGGCTGACGACATAGCCGCAGAAGATGATGGCCAGGCCGGCGCCGATCGAGTGGGAGGTGTTCCAGACCGACATCTTGGTGGCGAGCCGCTCGGGGACGATCCAGTGGGTCATCAGTCGCGTGCAGGGCGGGACGCCCATGCCCTGGAACCAGCCGTTGAGTACCCAGAAGATACCCAGCGCCAGCACCGACGAACTGAACCCGAAAAGCAGGTTGCAGATGCCGCAGAAGACGAGCCCCGTCACCAGGAAATAGCGTGCGTTGCTGCGGTCGCCCCAGATGCCGTTGAAGAATTTGGAGAGCCCGTAGATCAGCCCGTGGAGCGTGAGGAACAGGCCGAGGTCGGATTTCGAGATGCCCATCTCCTCGTTGAGATAAGGCATGGCGATGCTCAGGTTCTTGCGCACGAAATAGAAGAGCGCATAGCCGAAGATGCACATCGCCATGGTGCGGAATTCCCAGTATTTAAAACGCTTGACCTGTTGGTCGGTCATGCCGTCATAGGCCGGATTGAGTTGTTTTGCAGACATTTATTCAGGTTGGTTCGGGTTTTACTTCAGGTTGGTGCGGTGGCTGCGCATCGCAGCTTCCTGCAGGGCGTGGATCGCATCGCGCGACCACGGCAGGCCGATGAATTCCGACGGGTAGTCGGTCTCGATGATGTCGGGTTCGGCGACCAGCTCGCGCAGGTAGGCCACACGGCGGTCGTAGGGGTTTTTCACCTTGTCGGACGAGCCGGTGATCGAGGTCATCGTCATGACACCCTCGGCGTGCAGCAGGTCGTAGACCGGTTGCAGGTCGGGGTTCACGGCCAGGCGGATATAGGCCATGATGTATTTCCAGGGGATGGGCGATGCGTCGTAAGCCCTGAAATGTTCCATCGAGCTGATCTCGACGCAGAACATGACGTTGCGGATGCCGTGCTCCCAGTAGTAGAGTGCCTCTTCGATGGAGCGGACGCTCAGCATGATGTTGTGGTACATCGACCAGTCGCCGCCCGGCTGCAACTGCTTGATATAGTAGTCGAGGCTGGCGCGGCGCACCTCGTCGCTCACGCCCTTGGTGTTGATGTACTTGTTGTCGAAATTGAAGACGACCTTGTCCTTGCCCCATTCCAGCAGGTCTTTCAGGCGCGGGATCTTGTAGGGGGTGACGTTGCGGTCGCGGTCTACGAGGCAGAACTGTTGCAGCTCTTCGTAGGTATAGTCGGCCACGCGCCCCTTGCCGGTGGTCGTGCGGTCGATCGTCAGGTCGTGCATCAGTACCATGACGCTGTCGCGGGTGAAGCTGAAGTCGACCTCGAAGAAGGTCGGCATCATCGACAGCGTCTTTTCGCACGATTCGATGCAGTTTTCGGGATAGCCGGGCATCATGCCCCCGCGGTGTCCGCTGACGATGATGTCACGGCCGGGGTCATAGGTGAAATAGGCTTGCAGTTCTTCGATCGACCCGATCCGCACGGCGTGCGGTATCGGGGCCTGGGCGCACGCGGGCAGCACGGCGGCGCAGCATACGGCCAGGAGCAGGAGAAGGGGGCTCGGTCTTTTCATTGTGCTTCGGGGATTTTGGCGATGATACGTTCCACTTCGTCGTAGGCCTGTGCGGCGAGCGGCAGCAGCGGGTCGGTGTCGGGAAGGGAGGCGATGCGGGCCAGGGCGGCCTTGACACCCTCTTTTTCGACCAGACGGCGCATTTCCACGCTCTGCACGTCCTCGGGGTTGTCGTAATGCAGCGCGGCGCCGACGCCCAGCAGCAGGTCGGGCGTGCCGATACCGTAGCGGCGGGCCGTGAGGATGGGTCTGACGAGGCGGTCGCCTGCCGAAAGCTTGCGCAGCGGCTCGCGTCCCACGCGGGTCACGTCGTCGCAGAGGTAGGGGTTGCGGAAGCGCCCGATGATCTTGTCGATATAGGCGAAGTGGGCGTCGCGGTCGAAGCCGTAGAGCGCCACCAGCCCCCGTCCGCTTTCGCGCATGGCGGCTTTCACGATGGTATGGATATGTTCGTCGGAGATGCTCTGGCAGATGGTCATGTAGCCTTTCATCCGTCCCAGGTAAGCCGTGATGGCGTGGCCGGTATTGAGCGTGAAGAGCTTGCGCTCGATATAGGCGATCAGGTTGTCGGCCGGATTCATGCCGGGGATTTCGGGCACGGCGCCCTTGAATGCGGCGCGCTCGACGTTCCATTCGAAGAAGCGTTCGACGACCACGTCGATCGGGTTCTCGCTCTTGACCGGCGGCACGATGCGGTCGACCGAGCAGTCGGGGAAGCCGACGTACTGCTCGCACCAGTCACGCTGGGCCTCGTCGAGGTGCTTGAGGACAGCCTCCCGGAGCTGTGTGGTGGCGCGGACGCCGTTTTCGCAGGCGATGACATTGAGCGGCTCGGTGACGCCTGCATCCCTGCGTGCGGCGATACCCGCCGCGATGGCCCCGGCGATGCGGGGCAGCACGGTCAGCCCCACCGCCGTGGTGACGAGTTCCGCCCCGGCGATCTGGGCGGCAAGTTCCGGGCTCCGGGAGTCCATTGCCGAAATGTCGGTAATGCGCATCTGCTCGCAGACCGTGTCCATGATCTGAACCGTATAGGCCCTGTCCGAGTTGATCCTCGCGACGACCTGTTCGTTCACATCGGCGAATACCACATGGTAGCCCGCCTGTTCCAGCACGGCGCCGATAAATCCGCGGCCGATGTTCCCGGCTCCGAATTGAATAGCTTTCTTCATTGCATTCGTGGTTTAAATATAGCTTCTGTAACAAAATACCGTATCGGTTGCCGCGGCCCGTCGCAGCGCTAAGCCCCGGCGGCGTATGCCCTGCGCCCTATTCCCAGAATATGCGGGTGTAATACCTGCCCTTGCCGAGGATGCAGTTCGTGAATTCGACCTGCTCGCCCTGCCTGATGTCGATGCGCAGCACCTGCCCCGCATAGACGGGCATGGGATAGTCGTAGGCCGGACGGACGGCGAAACGCAGGTCGGACTTGTTGGCGATCTCGAACGTGCGTTTGGTCTTGCTGACCTGGCGGATCTCGCGGATTTCGAGCGCAGCGTCTATCATCTGGCCGATGTACTCCCCGCGCCCCATCAGGTTGCCGTCGAAGCAGGCCAGGGCCCGCCCGGCGAGGAGCGCTTCGTGGATCGCCCCGGCCGTGCGGGCGGTGGCGAAGACCAGGGTCATCGGACGGCTGCCGCGCACGGGATAGATGCTCCCGCTCATATAATGTATGTCGCTGTTGGCGAACGGCACGAGGCCGTACTGAACCGCGTAGTCGAATGCGCGGGGATAGGATTCGGTCTTGTTGAACACCTCGACGCCGCGGAGTTTGCCCTGGGCGATCAGGCGTTCGTGGACGGGATAGATGTCGCTTTTCCGGTCGGGGTAGCCGGGATGGTTCCACAGCAGGAAGGCGCCCTGGCGGCAGGCCTCCTCGACGGCCTGCATCTCGTCCTCGACGTCGAGTTTGTCGGCATCCTGGATAAAGAGCGTGCAGATGTGCCCCAACGGCTTCTTGCGGGTGATTTCCGCACCGGGGATCACGATCATCCCGATCATGTCGCCGCGTGTCTTGGCCAGTTCGTAGGGTTTATTGAGGCCGCAACGGATGATGTCGGCGTTCTTGTGCACCTCGATGTGGTCGGTCATGGCGATCGCGTCCAGTCCGTCGTTCCACGCTTCGTTGACCCGGCCGACGGGCCACACCTGTCCGTCGGAGATGTCGGAATGGACGTGGAAATCGCATTTGAGCGTGATATAGCCGCCGATGTCGGGTATGCGGAGGTATTGGCGGTAGTTCTGGCGGCTGACGGCCTCATGGACGTGGACATCGTCGTTATGCAGTTTTTTCTCATCGGTCGTGTAGTTTGGTCGTGTCATATTAAATACAACCGATCGCGGGAAACCACCTAACCGGATTACAAAAAAATTAAAAAAGGTACCGGACATTGTTTCGTTCGGCGAGAATGTTTATTTTTGTACCGAATCTGATTATCCGATGGAGAAAATCTCGCTAATATCACGGGTTCGCGCGGGCGACCGCAAGGCGTTCGACGAACTGTGCCGGAAATATTACGCCATGCTGGTTTCCTACGCCCGTCTGTTCCTCAGAGACGACTGGGCCGAGGACGTGGTGCAGGACGTGTTCTACAACGTATGGCAGCGGCGGGAGACGCTCGACGATTCGAACTCGCTGTACAAGTACCTGCTGCGTTCGGTCTACAACCGCTCGCTCAACTACCTGGACAAGAACAGGCGCGCCGGCGAATACGGCGCCTACTACCGGGAGCGCATCGCCGCGCTGGGCAGTTCGTACTATGCACCCGACAACAGCCCCGTCGTGCAGAAACTCTACAACGACGACCTGCGCGCCAGCCTCGATGCGGCCATCGAGTCGCTGCCGCCCAAATGCCGCGAAGTGTTCCGTCTGAGCTACATCGAAGACCTTTCGAACCGCGAGATCGGAGAGCAGCTGGGCATTTCGCCGCGCACGGTGGAAAACCACATGTATGCGGCGCTCAAGCAACTGCGCCGGAAACTCTCCAAGGAACAACTGTTGCTGCTGCTTTCGCTGCTCTTCATGCGGGGCGTATAGGCCGGAGCGGCACAGACCCCAAGGCGTCGGGATACATAGTATCCCGGCGCTTTTTCGTTTGATCCTGCTCCCGATTTTTTCAATTTCCGGTAAGTGGTTTGAGCGGGTCGGCTGTATGTATCTATGAACACCGCCTAAACTACTCGACCGATGGAAGCGACATTTCCGAAGGCGCCTTCAGCCGCCGACCACACCCTCATTTGCAGAGGTGCCATAAATTTGATATATAAGTATATCGTATGATTTACCTGCACGATGGCTTTAAGTGTGTTTTTCCGCCGTCAGAGCCGGTGCGCGACAGCCGTACGAAAGGTTTGCCCGCGCCGGGCAAACCCTGCAACCCGTATTTCCACCAACCAAATATTTCTTAACCAACAAAACAAAACCATGCGAAAAATTTTTCTTTTCACAGCAGCAATGCTGGCGATCGCAGGCTGTTCGGAGGACAACACGCATCCGAAGGTATCCCCCGTGGACGAACCTTCGGCGGATGCCGTGACGATCCTCGCGACGATCGATGCGATCCCGTCCGCTACCGGGGACGGCGAGGCGTATGCTCCCCTATGGCAGGAAGGCGACCAGATCGTCGTCGGCTACAAGGGGATCTCTTATGTGTACGAAACCTACGATGCCGGCAACGGTGTCGAGTTCCATCCGATGGCCCTCTCGCTGCCCGCGGACGCTCGCGGCGAAGTGACGGCCTATTTCAAGGCCGTCGACGGCGTATTTGCGGTCGGTGCCGACCAGACGGGCGCTACCCTGCCGATGTATGCCTATGCGGCCGACGCCGCACCCGCCCAGGGCAGCCTCGGCCTGCACTTCAAGCCGCTGGCTTCGGTGCTGTCGCTCACGATCGGCGAGGAGGCTTCGAAGACCATTTCGAAAATCACGCTCGAACCGGTCGACCCCGACGGTGTGGAGGGGCACCTGGCCGTATCGGAGGCCGTGGTCGATCCCCGGACGGGTGCGGTGACTGTCGGCGAGGATGCCGCGGTGTCGGACATCCTCACGATGGAGATCGGCGAAATGTCGCTGGTGCAGGCCCAGACGGTGAATTTCCTGATCGTCAGCGGTACGAAGGTGGACGGCGGGCTGAAGGCGACGATCTCCTGTACGGACGGGAGCGTCTTCGTCAAAAACCTGTTCGAAACGCAGGAAGTGGCCTTTGCGGGGAACTGCGTCGGAGCCGCGACCGAGCTTTTCTTCCGGCTGAGGATCGCCACCTATGAAGACATGGTGAACTTCGCGCAGGAGTGCGCCGACGACAACGGCGGTGCCATCGTCGACCTCCAGGCCGACATCGACATGCGGAATGTCCCGTGGACGCCGGTCGAGAATTTCACGGGGACGTTCAACGGCAACGGCCACCGTATCTACAATATCAACGTATCGGCCGACGGGCGTTATGCCGGGTTCTTCGCCTATGCCAAGGGGGCGATCTCGGATGTGGTTTTCGGGTCGAAGGACGGCACCTCCTATGACGGGACGAGCCGCATCGAGCTCAAATACAGCGCCGACACCGATACGTGGTGTTATGCGGGCATCGTCGCACAATCGAACAATACGCTCACCGGCGTGACCAGCTTCGTACCCGTGACCGTCACGGCGGATTCCCGATGCAAGTCGCGCACGGGCGGCATCGTCGGCAGCCTGTATAACGGGAAGATGAGCGGCTGCAGGAACTACGGCGCGGTGAGCAACGTGGCGACGGCGGGCGTGGCGAGCTATGTGGCCGGTATCGCGGGCATCGTCGACGGCTCGGGCGACGCGGCCGGGGCGATCACGCTGGACGGATGCCACAACCACGGCCCGGTGATGACTTCGCTCGGGCTGGGCAACGCCGTGGCGGGAATTACGGCCTCGGTGATGAAGACCGCGGTCAATACGACCATCAGCAACTGCACCAATGCGGGCGAGATCCGGTTCGACAACGCGGGCGCGTCGGCAGCCCACCGCATCGGCGGCATCGTCGCCTATATCGTGGACAGCTGCCCGACGCTGGTGATCGACAACTGCACCAACAAAGGCACCGTCGTCTCGAACATGAACGGCAACTGCTTCATCGGCGGGATCGCGGGCGTGAACTATGCGGCGGCGATCCGGGATTGCACGAACGAAGCCGAGGTGAAATTCGTGCAGGCCAATGCCGCAGGCGCGGGTTACCTCTGCATCGGCGGCATCGCGGGGCAGACGTACAGTGGGGCGAAGGTCACGGGGTGTGCCAACAGGGCGGCCGTCAGCTCCGACAAGCTGCAGGTGACCCGCATCGGCGGTATCGTCGGTACGCACAACGCCAGTACGATAGACGACTGCTCGAACAGCGGCGACATCACCCTGGCCTATACGGCGACGGCCAACAACTGGGAGGCCGCAGGCGGCATCGTGGGTTTCTACGACGGCACGGACGGCACGGCGGTGACCAACGGCTGCACGAACAGCGGCAAGGTCTCGGCGACGGTAAATTCCAGCAACGCCAATATCGGCGCCGGAGGCATCGCGGGCATCATCAAGTCGGGCCATGCGACCAACAACACCAACGACGGTGCGGTCTGGATGCACAATGCCCAGGCGGGCAAGAGCTCCTATGCGGGCGGCATCGTCGGCTACGACTACAATACCAAGGACAAGTCGGCCGTCACGGGCAATGTCAACAACGGTGCGGTACAGGCCACCGTCGAGGGCACTTCGGCGCTGCTGGCGGCCGGGGGCATCATCGGACGCAACGACGTGGGCGCCGTGTCCGGATGCAGGAACTTCGGCGCGGTGGCATGCGCGCTGCATGCGGGGGCACTCGTGGGCTGGAACAAGCACAGCGTGGAGGACAGCGCCGCAGGCGGTTCGGTGAACGGTACAGCACTCACCGGGACGAACTATGCGGAACTGGCGGTCGGCTTCCAGGACGGGGGCTCGTCGTCGGGCATCACCTTCGGGGAGAAATAGCCCGGCAAATCATTAATTACTTAACTGAAAGAAACCTATTATGAAAAGAGTCCTTACGACACTTTTGAAAAGTGTATGTATAATTGCTCTGGTGCTGTGCGGGATGGACGCGCAGGCGCAGGGCAACCTCGTAACGGGTGCGGTCAGGGATGCGAAGGGCGAACCGGTGATCGGCGCCACCGTCATCGTGAAGGGAACCGCAATCGGCGCGACATCCGGGGCCGACGGCCGCTATTCGATCCAGGCGGGCCCCGATGCGACGCTCGAATTCAGCTTCATAGGCTACAAGAAACAGGAGGTGCCCGTAGGCACCCGCTCGGCGATCGACGTTGTGCTCGAAGAGGATGCGCTGATGGTGGACGACGTGGTGGTGATCGGTTACGGCACGCAGTCGCGCCGCACGATCACGGCCGCAGTTTCGAAGGTGGACGGCGAGAAACTCGCCGGCGCCCCGGTCAACTCCATCGGCGATGCCCTGAAGGGACGTGTCGGCGGCGTGCGCGTATCGTCGGCCGACAACCAGCCGGGTTCCGACCCCGTGTTCCTGATTCGCGGCGGTTCGTCGATCAACCAGTCGAACGCCCCGATCATTATCATCGATGGCGTGAACCGTGAAATGACCGGCCTGAACCCCAATGACATCGAGTCGATCGAGGTGCTGAAGGACGCCGCTTCGGCGGGTATCTACGGTGCCCGCGCCTCGAACGGCGTAATCCTCATCACGACCAAGAAGGGCAGCATGGCACGGGGCCCGCAGGTGACATTCGAGGCGCAGGCCGCATGGACTTCGCCCGCCGTGAGGTTCGATCTGATGGACGGCGGCGACTACCTGCGCACGATGCGCACGATGCTGAACGAATACCCTTCGACCTACGCCTACGGCTCGGGCATCCTGACGGGCGCCAACTCCGCCGGTATCGGCAACGGCGACAATTCGGTGTGGACGCCCAAATTCGTGGATACGCCGGCCGATGTCCCCGCAGGCTGGAAGGTGATAGTCGACCCCATCGACCACTCGAAACTGATCGCCTACCAGGACAACGACCAGCAGAAGCAATGGTTCGACGACTCGTACTGGATGAACTACTACGTCGGCGTGAACGGCGGCAACGACAAGGTGCAGTATGCCGCGTCGGCCGGCTACACGAAGGACGGCGGCATCGGCATCAACACCGATTTCTCGCGTTTCACCTTCCACGGCAACACCTCGTTCAAGATACTCAGGAACCTGAAGGCGACGACCGTGTTCGACTACTCGGAAACGAAGGGCAACACGCTCCCCTCGTCGGGTATCGCCACCTACTGGACGACCGTGGGCCGCGGCATGTTCATGCCCGCCACGCACCGCGACTACCTGGACGACGGCACGCCCGCCCAGGGAACCAACAACACGACCATCTCGGCCGCATGGTTCGACCGTTACTATACGAGCAACTACACGGCACGCCGCATGACGGCCAATTTCAACCTCGAATGGGAAATCGTCGACGGGCTGCGCGCCGTGATGCAGGTTGCCAACCACAACTATTACAGGATCGACAACCAGCGCCTGGCGGGCAACGCTATCTCCAACCAGCGCCGCACCTACGAGAAGTGGGGGCAGACCAACCGCTTCAGCACGCAGGGCTACCTGAACTACCGCAAGACCTTCGCGCAGGATCATGCGATCGAGGGCACGGTCGGGTTCGACTACATGAAAAACACGGTCAACGGCCTTTCGCTGACGGTCACGGGCGCCGATTCGGACAAGGTGCCGACGCTGGCCGCAGGGACGGACGCCACGGGCTGGGCGGACACCAACACCAACGAGGCGCTCTCCTCCTATTTCGGGCGCCTGAACTACGACTACAGGAAGAAGTACCTCTTCATGTTCACGTTCCGCGCCGACGGCTCGTCGAAATTCGCCGAAGGAAACCGCTGGGGATATTTCCCTGCGGCGTCGGCCGGCTGGGTGGTCTCGGAGGAGAAATTCTGGAACGTGCGCAATTTCAACAGCTTCAAGATACGCGCCTCGTACGGCCTGACGGGTAACAACTACATCGGCCTTTACGATGCCTACGGAGGGTTCGGCGCAACGTCGATCTACAACGGCGCGAGCGCCATCCTGCCCACGGCGCTGCCCAACATGAGGCTCAAATGGGAGACCACCCACCAGCTGGACATCGGCGTCGACATGGGATTCTTCAACGACCGCATCCGCCTGATGGCCGACTATTACAACAAGAAGACCACCGACCTGCTCTTCAGCGTCACGCTGCCCGATACGTCGGGTTACGGCTCGGCCCGGCAGAACGTCGGTTCGGTACGCTTCTACGGCGCCGAGGTGGAACTCTCGACGGTGAACATCCAGAGCAAGAACTTCACCTGGACGACCGACTTCACCTACTCGTTCAACATGAACAAGGTGTTGTCGCTCCCCGACGAGTACAGGTACAAGGACGTCGACGGCAAGGATGCATGGCGTATCGGCGGGTACACGATGTCGGAGACGGGATTCCGTTTCGGCGGCACGGCCGTCGGCGAACGCATGGGGCGCATCTACGGCTACAAGACCGCCTACATCATCGAAACCGAGGCGCAGGCCGACGCGGCGCTGTACGACGTCAATTCGCACGGCATCCGCCGTTCGGACGGCCGTTCGATCGCCGGCCGCAAGGACATCGGCGACTACGAATGGCTCAACCGCGCCGGGTCGGCGCGTACGGCGGACGGCAGCGAGCAGATCAACGACGAGGACATGTTCCTGCTGGGGTACGTGACGCCCCACTCCACCGGCGGTATGAACAATACCTTCAAGTACAGGAATCTCTCGCTGTCGGTCTACGTCGACTATGCGCTGGGGCACTCGGTCTACAACTACATGTATACGCGCGGCCTGCAAACCTCGATGGGCAACTGCAACTGGAACCTCATCTACGATGCGAACGACTGCTGGCAGAAGCCGGGCGACAACACCAAGTTGGCGCGCCTGTCGGCCAACGACGCCGACGGTGGCAACAAGAACTATTCGCGCATCTCGGACATCAGCGTGCAAAAGGGCGATTACCTCTGCCTGCGCGACGTGACGCTGTCGTACAGCTTCCCCAAGCGGTGGATCGGCAAGCTCGGGCTGGGCAACCTGACGGTCTCGGTATCAGGCAACACGCTGGTGTACTGGACGAAGGTCAAGGGCGTGTCGCCCGAGTCGGCGGTTGCCGCCTCGGGATCGAGCACGGGCATGTACAGCGTGGTGAATACCAGCTCGGCCGATTATAGCATTTACCCGCCCACGCGCAAGGTGATGTTCAGCCTGAAGGCCACGTTCTGAACGGGATGATTCTCAACAACTAAATCGAATATACGAATATGAAATTCCATAAGCTATATATTGCAGCGATAGGCGCCGCCTCGATGGCGATGGCGGGGTGCGAGCTCGATATCGTCAACTCCGACCAGCTCAACACGACGAACATGTGGGTGGACGAAAGCGACGTCACGGGCGCGACGACGGGTATCTATTTCGAATTGCGCAACGCCTTCCGGCAGAATTACACGAACCAGTTCTTCTGGGGCGAACTGCGCGTCGGGCCCGCCATGTGGGACCGCGGTACGAACCGTTCGCTGATGGACTCGGACATGCTGGAGGTATTGCACAGCCTGCTCAACGGGGGCACGTCGTCGGTAAGCTGGACGAACCTCTACACCTGTATCAACCAGTGCAACTCGGTGATAAAGTACGCGCCGTCGGTCGAAATGTCTGACGAGACGCGCAGCTACTGCCTCGGGAACGCCTATTTCGTCCGGGCATACGTCTACTACTGGATCGCCCGCGTATGGGGCGACGCGCCCGTCATCCTGACGCCCACCGAGAGCACCGGGCGGGAGATTTACCCTTCGCGTTCGCCCCGGGCCGAGGTATACGCCCAGGTGGCGCAGGACATCGAAAGCGCGCTCACGCACATCACATCCAACGCCAAGGGCTGCTATTATGCCACGGTGGACAACATCAACATGCTGAAGGCCGACTTCGCGCTGTGGATGTACGCCGCACAGAAAGGCGGCGATTCCTACCTGACGATGGCCGGGGAGGCGCTCGACGCCGTTACGCGCACGCCGCTGCTCGGCAAGTTCGCCGACGTGTTCGACGTGAAGAACAAGGCCAACAAGGAGATCGCCTTCGCGCTGCATGTCGATGCGACGAACGAGGTGCATTCGGCCAGCTACATCCAGCGTTTCATCTGGGGCTCGACGCAGGTCAAGGCCTCGTACCGCAACGTCGAGGGCGGCGTGCCGGTATCGAGCAACCAGTGGTTCTGCTATGCGGACGAATTCATCGGAGAGCTGAAGCGGAACAAGGAGCAGAACAACGACCAGCGCAGCGACGTGACCTATATGGAGCGCACGGGCGTGAGCGACATGTACGAAAAGGTCGGATGGCCCAACAAGTTCACGGGCGACTGGTCTTCGGGGACGCTGCTCTACGACGATGACCTGATCCTCTACCGGTATGCGCAGTACTATATGTTCCGTGCCGAGCTGTACTATTACAGGAAACAGTACAAGGAGGCGCTCGGGGAGCTGAACGTGGTCGCGCAGCGCGCCTACGGAAAGGCCGACTTCTACACCTCGGCCACGCAGCAGGACGTGCTCGAAGCGCTGGCTGCGGAGAACCGCTGGGAATTCGCCGAGGAGGGCAACCTGTGGTTCACCTACATCCGCCTGGGTTACATCGACACCTACTGCCCGCTCAAATACTGGCCCAATACGGGTGTCGAGGGCGGCGTGGGCGGTTCGACGAACCCCAACATCTACCTCTTCCCGATCTCGACCTCGGCGATCAACAAGAACAGCAACCTCAGGCAGACCGAAGGCTGGTCTTAATCCATTTACCCAACAGAAAACTATTCAGCTATGAGAAAATTCATATCCGGCCTGCTCGCCATCGCCGCGGCGGCATTCACAGGCTGTTACGAGTCGGGCACCGATGCGGACAACACGAGCCGGGAGGCGCGCATCTCGATTTCGCCCGCCGCGATCGGGTTCGATGCCGACGGGCGGACGACGGACGGACTGGCGTTCGGCACCTACATCGTGACGGTGAACCCCTACGGTAAAATGTATAGCGACTGGCATGCCGAACTGGTCGGCACCGACTGGGCCACGCTCGACTACCATACGGCCTCGCCCGACGGCGCGGTCGAAAAGGCGCTGCGGATCACCTGCTCCGCGAACACGGACTATAAGCGCACGGGAACGCTGCGCGTAACGCTCTCCAAGACGGGCGAAAGCGTTGATTTCCCGATCACGCAGGTCGGGCTCAAACCCGATGCCACGCTCACCCTCTCGACGGAATCGGACATCGAAATGATGGCCCTGGAGCCTGCCGAGGTGACTGTGACCTTCGAGACCAACATGCCCGCCTCGACCGTTACGGCCGAGCTGGAAGAGGGCGTGGAGTGGCTCACCTGCACGCTCGACAGGGAGGCCGGGACGGTCGTCCTCGCGGCTTCGGACAACACCTCGCCCACCGACATGCGGGAGGCGACGGTGACCGTGAGCGCCGGGACGGAGGATACGAGCCTCGCCACAAGGCAGATCAAGGTGCGGCAGCTGGCCAACGAAACCTACCTGTTTATTTACGGGTCGGGCATACCCCACTTTGCGGCTTTCGGCGATGCCGCACAGATGAACAAGAACGACCTGGTGTTCGGCCTCGACCACTATTTCCGCAGCGGCAAGGTGATCCTCTCGACTTCGCGTACGCCGGACGCCTATCCGCGCTATGCGCTGACGGCCGACGGCAAACTCGCCGTACTGGCCGACGCGGCTGCCGAGGCCGCGGCGCCCGAGCTCACGTTCGGCATTGCGGGGATGAATGCCCTGCGCGTGACGATCGCGCTCGACGACGACAACAACGTGGTGGCAGCCGACTCGAAGGCCGAGTTCACGCGCATCTCGACCGTGAACAGCATGCCCGAATCGGAACTGGCCGGCTACCCCACCAAGGAATACGTCACGCGTGACGGAAAGACCAAGACGTGGATGACGACCGGCCTGCACTGGAACGGCGGCGCGGCGATGGGCACCTACAAGCTGGGCAGCGGTCTGGTCGGGGG
>OMEH01000623.1_pt1 | contig 17915 bp, 13 predicted proteins | sample 1645391 | NCBI WGS metagenome assembly OMEH01 (sample SAMEA103958133, study PRJEB25191) | human gut metagenome | biome: human-associated habitat [ENVO:00009003]; feature: intestine environment [ENVO:2100002]; material: feces | place: Germany | collected 2013/2015 | reverse complement strand
CATATATCTCAGGTTAGTGGCGTTTTTTTGAAGAGTCAATGTCAGTGCAGTTGTAATGATGTACTCACGAAAATATTAACTCCTTGTCGGCACGGAAAGTGTTTTCAGCGGTGTCTGCGAAAATTTATTTATACAGCACATATTATAATATGTGACATAGAAAAAACGAGCCTCCTGTGTGGGAGGCTCGCAAAGAAATTACTTATTCTTTTTCTTCTTACTGAGTACGGCTGTTATAATGCCTACGGCGATAACAACTGCAAGAGCAACACCGCAGACAATATATATTGTCGGGTCGAACTGAACGCCTGTGTTTGTGTTGCCACTGCTTGCTCCGACTACTGTGCTTGCGCCGATTTCTTCGGCAAAGCAGGTAATACCCAGTAATATCGACATTGCTGCGGCTGTAACCGAAGAGGTTAATTTCTTCATAATAAGTATCATTCCTTTCTTCTTTTTGTAAAGACTACTATACTACATTTCTTCCGAAAAAGCAAGCGGAAAATTATACAAATTTTTTCAGTCTTCGGCTAAGTTTATTCTGTAGGTGCGGCGGGTGCTGTTGTCGCCTTGGCGCCGTTTATGATGCCCTTGATTATTTCGGGCTGGGTTACTGTGCACTCTGTGCGGTCGAATAAGCCGAAGCCGTGATTACCGTTATAGCCGTTATCCCAGTAAACAGTAACTATATTTCTCTGATGAGCGGCATAATTCACATACTCTGCGAAATAAGCACGATATGTAGTATTGCTCTTATCCTTTGAGGTCTTGTCGTTTGAGCCGTACTCGCCTATTACAACGCCGTAACCATTCTTGATAAACGCATTGTAGAGCTTATCGAACTGTCTGTTTACGAGCGTTTCACTCTGTCTGCGCTTTACAAATTTCTTGACCGAGTCGCCCCATTTATAGAAGGTATCCTTGCCTTCGTCTACGCAGAATTCCCACGGGGTGTAGTAGTGGACGGAAACCATTATCCTGCTGTCATTCGGGATAACTAACTTTGCTTCCATTGTATATGTATCGCAGTCGCCTGTTGTGAAGTTTATATCTGTGTTCCAGCCGGGGATAAGCAGATAACGGCTGTTGTTATTGCCGCCTGCTTTTCTTACCGTATCAACGAAAATCTGATTGTATGCGTTGATGTTGTTGTAGTATTCGGGTTTGGGGTTGCCGTATGATCCGTCAAACACTTCATTCATTGACTCGAACACGAGGTGATCGTCATAGTTCTTGAAGCGATTTGCTATCTGCTCCCAGACCTTTTCGTACTTTGCTTTTATAGTCTCCTGCTCGGAAGCGGGTTCGCCGCAGAGAAGCCAGCCGCCTTTTATGCTGTAGTAGCCGTCGCCGTGAACGTTGATTATAGCGTAAAGTCCGTTATCAATGCACATATCGACTACTTCCTGCACTCTGTCGAGCCACTTTGAGTCGATAGTGTAGTCGGGGCCTGCGCCTATCTTAGAAAGATATGATACGGGAATACGGATAGACTTGAAGCCCTGTGCCTTTACCTGCTTGATGAGCTTTTCGGTAATTACGGGGTTGCCCCACGCTGTTTCACTCGGTGTTCCGTCGGAGTTTGACTCAAGCTGATTGCCGAGGTTCCAGCCGGGCATTAAGTTCTGCGAGAACTGAACAGAGTCACCTTTTGTTTCGGCAGGTGCAGGTTCCGCCTTCTGTGTTGTGGTCGTTGTGGTTGTAGTGGTTGCGGCGGTCGTGGTTGTTGTTTCCGCCTTTGTTGTGGTAGTTGTTGTTGTTGAAGCCGAACTGTTTTCAGATGATGTTGCGGCATTTCCCGAGCAAGCGGAAATTCCCGTTATCACCATTATGCCGCTTAAAATTGCGGCGAGCATTCTTTTCTTCATAGATACCTTTCTTTCCTTGACTGCCGTTTTTTTGATATGCGGACAGCCTTTTTAATTGTGTCAATCATATTGTAATGGTTTTCACGGAAAAAGTCAATATCAAAACAGACTTATCCGCTAATTTTGTTAAAACGATTACACGGCGTTTGAAGAATGTAAAAAACCGCCTGTAAAACCGTTAAGTCTTACAGGCGGTATACTATTATAATATATAGGGAGAAATTTTTACTCGGCTACGTTAGTCGTATCTCCGGGAACAGCGTCGGGCGGTGTGATCGGCTCGGTTGTGCTGTAGTCGGGGTAGTAATCGTACTCGCTACTTGTATCTATCGCAGAAAAATCATCTTTTGAGAAGGAATCTTCTGTTTCGACAAGGTAAACGCCGTCAAGTGCTGTCAGCTTTATCAGGAAGTTGCCGGGGCAATATACCTTTACTGCTGTAATATCCTTAACGTTCTCCTCGAATAATGCGGCGATAGCCTCGCTGCCCTTTACTTTTGTGTTATCGGAAAGATAAACCTCTGTAACACGGATGTTGCCCTTGCTGTCTGCCTTAGCTAAAATGCTCTGCATCTCTTCGGGCGTTACTGTATTTCTGAAAGTAACGTAAAGGAAAACCTCTTCGGTATTCTCTTCCGCCTTGCTGTATGCCTCCATAGCCATTCTGAAACGGTCTTCCGCACTTATTGAGGTTGTCGGTGAAACAACAACAGGACTGCCGGAATTCAGCAGGGTGACGCTTGAAAATGTGATAGCTACGGCGGCTGCGGCACCTGCCACAGAAAGCCAAACCGTTTTCAGCCTGCTCTTTTTAGCCTGTACAGACTTACCCATAGCGGCTTTTCTTATCTTCTCGTAATCAAACGAATACTCGCTCATCAGTTCTTTGTAAAAATCGTTTGTATTCATCTGAAAGCCCCCTTCCGTAAGTCGTTATAATTTGAATTTTTTCTTTTGTCTTTCTATTGTGCGATAGAGCTTGTTTTTAACGGTAGACAGCTTGACATCAAGCGCCTTCGCTACGTCCTCCAGCTTCATATCACACGCAAAATGAAGATAGAATATCTGACCTGTCAGTTCATCGGTCTTCATTATGTCATCGAAAATCTGTTTCGCAACGATCTTGTTGCTGATAACGTCCTCAAGTCTTTGCTGAGGCTTGGACATCTCCCGTTCGATAGCTACCATTTCTTCTTCGGTATAGTCGGAAAAGGATGAAACCTTGTCATCCTTCTTCCTGCCCGAAAAATAGGTGCGGCATTCAAACTTCGCTATATTTATAAGGAAAGCCTCGGGGCTTTCAATGTCCTCGTGTCCTTTTTCGCTTATGCGCTTGAAGAAACGTGTATAGACGTTCTGAATAATATCTTCCGCATCTTCTCTGTTTCCGCATTTGCTGACTACAAAACGGGAAACGGATCTGCAGGTTTCGTTGTAGACACGGTTGAAATATTCTTCGTTATTCTCGTGACCTCCGTGAATCTCTGCGCCCATCGGCTCACCTCACTTTGTCACCTACTTTGTAGTAGGCTGAATTTCAGAAAAAGTTTCACTCGAAATGAAAATTCTGTGTATCGGATAAGTAAAAAAATAAGAATGTTTTTTGTGCAGTATAACCATATATTGATTTTTGACTGCCGGGAAGCAGAATATATGGCACGAAGTGCGTGCTGTCTGCATATTTCCTCTATTATATTGTACATTAAACGGGGCGGTTAGTCAAGGGGAACATAATAAACGGAGCAGAATAAAGAAAATGTGTCGTTTGTAACGTTTGCAACACATACAAATGAAACGGATTTTACAAAAACAGTTAATAACAGAACCGGAGCTTAGCTTAATGCTAAGTTTTTTGTTATACAAATTGTTGTATTTTCAGATTTAATGCTGTAAACGTACAAAATCCCATTAATGTTTATATTGTTTCACCAAAACAAAAATGTATTTTTGTGCAAAATGCCACTTGCAAATCTAATTGCGATATAGTATGATTAAAAATAGCTTAAATGCAAAAAAATATTTTATGGAGGACAAAAAAATGAAGTTTACAAAAACTTTAGCTGCAATCGCAGCAGCTTCACTCGCAGTATCATCACTTGCAGTAAGCGCATTTGCAGCAGACGCATTAGTTTCAATGACTGTTCCTGAGAACGGTAAACCTCAGGATGCAGGTCAGGTTAATTTATGGGAACTTCCCTTTGATGACAGCGTTGAAGCATGGGCAGGCAAGGTTGATAAGGCAGTAGCTACTGTTACAACTGAGGCTTATGCTAACGGCGCTTTAGGCGGTAACACTGTTGCCAATAACGGTTGGGCTTCATCAGACCAGGTCGAAAGCAGTGAAGCCGGCACACATGAATGGGTTTGGGACAGCATCGGCGGTCTTCAGACTAAGGACGCAGACGGTAAGTCAAACGGTTACTTCAAGGTAGAAGTATGGTGGATGAATGCTCTGGGAGAAGAGGGCAATCAGACTCCTGCTACATTAACAATCGACAAGGTTGATTTCTATGATAAGGCCGGCGATTTACTCGCTACATATCCCGCAGCTGCTGACACAGATACAAAGCCCGCTGAGCCTAAGCCTATTCAGACAAAGGCAGATATTTCATTTACCGATAAGAAAACTCCGTCATACACATACACAGTTAAGGGCGACATTGATACGCTTAATGTTGATGTTGCACTTTCAGCTGATGCAGCAGCAGCTCAAGCAGGTTGGAACGATTGGTGCTCTGCAGGCGTTGCTGTTAAGAACCCCGACGGTACAGTTAAGTACTATCAGTGGGGCGGCGCCAGCGTAACATGGTCTTGGGATGTAGACGGTGATAATGTTGGAGAAACTAAAGACGGCGTTGGCACCGAAACATGGGTAGGCACTGTCGGCGCTGACGGTGGTCAGCTTTCTATCCCCGTTGTTAAGGGTGCTGTAGTTGATTTCTACTGCTTAAGCTGGGATACATATAATGGCGTTCAGTACACATTAACAATCAACGATGAAGAAGCTGCAGTAGAGCCCGGTGAAACAGAAGAGCCTACTAAGCCCGGCGAAACAGAAGATCCTGCTGAGCCCGGTGAATCTTCAGGCGATGTTGTTAACCCCGGCGAATGCTCAGGCGAGCCCGTTAACCCTCCTACAGGTGCTGCAGTAGCAGTTATCCCTGCAGTTATCGCAGCAGCAGCAGTTGCTACAACAGGTATCGTTCTTAAGAAGAGAAGCAAGTAATTGCTTTTAAACGGTTTAACACTTTGAATTAAAGAGCATATGACCCCTCCGCTTATGGCGGAGGGGCTTTTTTTATCATATAATTTGGCATATTTTCAAATTTAATGCTGTAAAGGCACAAAATCACATTACTGTTTATATTGTTTCACCAAAACGAAAAAGTTTTTTTGTGCAAAATGACACTTGTAAAAGAAACTGCGATATAGTATGATTAAAAATAGCTTAAAAGCTAAAAAAATATTTTATGGAGGACAAAACCAATGAAGTTTACAAAAACTTTAGCAAGTGTTTGCGCTGCTGCAATCGCAGTTTCTTCACTTGCAGTAAGTGCTTTTGCCGGTTCTATCACATTCAGTGATACAGCATGGTGGACACAGAAGGACTTAAAGATTGAAGATATTCTGGAAGGCAACAAGCCCGAAGATGTCGAATCAATCACATTCACAAGCGACACTACTTTCCTCATCGGTTACAACTCAACAAAAGTAACTGATGAAAAGACAGGTAGCACATGGAAGCAGGATGCGACTGCTGCTGACACTTATACAGTTTCGGATGCAGTTCTCGCTCCGCAGGAAATCGAAGGCAAAACAGTTAACCCCGCTTTCAGCGTAATGTTAAGCAAGGGCGACGGCGTTGATTACACAATCAACTGGAAGGTTAACCTTAAGAACAATGATCCCGCTAAGCCTAAGCCTGTTCAGACAAAGGCAGATATTTCATTTACAGATGGTAAAACTCCGTCATACACATACACAGTTAAGGGCGACATTGATGCGCTTAAGGTTGATGTTGCACTTTCAGCTGATGCAGTAGCAGCTGGAGCAGGTTGGAACGATTACTGCTCTGCAGGCGTTGCTGTTAAGAACCCCGACGGTACAGTTAAGTACTATCAGTGGGGCGGCGCCAGCGTAACATGGTCTTGGGATGTAGACGGTGATAATGTTGGAGAAACTAAAGACGGCGTTGGCACCGAAACATGGGTAGGCACTGTCGGCGCTGACGGTGGTCAGCTTTCTATCCCCGTTGTTAAGGGTGCTGTAGTTGATTTCTACTGCTTAAGCTGGGATACATATAATGGCGTTCAGTACACATTAACAATCAACGATGAAGAAGCTGCAGTAAAGCCCGTTGATCCTGTTGATCCTGTTGATCCTGTTGATCCTGTTGATCCTCCTGTTGATCCCGGTAAGACAGAAGATCCTGCTGAGCCTGTAGCTCCCGCTGACGTTAAAATTGCTAACTCAGGTAGGACCGTTATTGATAAAGGTCTTGTTCGTACAAACATCATCAATGAATGGACCGGCGACAACGCAGACGTAATCGCTGATAAGGCTGCTTTTGCAGGTGCTAACAAGATTTCTGTTAAGTTTACAGTTACAAACTTCACAACTCCCTTCAAGGCTTGGATCGCTATGGCTGACTCCAAGTGGGAATGCCAGTTCCAGGGCGAAGGTGACACGGTCAATGCAAACGCTAAGTGCACTCCCGTTGAAGTAACAGGTAATGGTACTTATGTTGTAACAATCGACCTTGACAAGGTTATCGATGGTGTGGCATTCATCGCAGTTTGCACAGACCTCAAGGCTGCTGAAGGCGATGCTATCCCCACAATCGCTATCGATCAGATTAAGATCAATGAAGAAATCACAGTAAAGCCCGGCGAATCAGAAGATCCTACTAAGCCCGGCGAATCAGATCCTGTTAAGCCCGGCGAATCAGATCCTGTTAAGCCCGGCGATTGCTCAGGCGAACCCGTTAACCCTCCTACAGGTGCGGCAGTAGCAGTTATCCCTGCAGCTCTCGCAGCGGCAGCAGTTGCTACAACAGGTATCGTTCTTAAGAAGAGAAGCAAGTAATCACTTTTAAGTGATGAGATGCTTTAATTAAAGAGCATACAGCCCCTCCGCTTATGGCGGAGGGGTTTTTGTTTTATTCTGCGCTATAGGATTTAAATTTCGGGGTATATAACTGAAAGCCACAGCAAAAGCTGTGGCTTTCAGTTTGTAGAAAAAGTATTATATTTGATGTGCTTCTATTATTTCCTTTTAACATTTATCTATCGTGGCAAGCTACCGATAGTTCTTTTTGTCGGACAGCACTTCTCGGGTTCGCTATTCTGTTACGTTGCTACTATGTACAAGGGAAAGAGCCAAAGCAATTAGGAAAACAACTTCTAAGCAACTACAATCACCACCATAGTTGGCTAGGTTTGACCGAACAACAGAACCTCACCCTTTTTCGAGGGCGGGCAAGGATATAGTGCTTTTCGAAGGATAGTGCGGTTTTGGAAGGGTTGATACAGGCGAGGGTTGCGTGACAATCCCTCCGTCTTGACGGCAGAAAAGCTTGTAGTATAAAAAGGCGGATATACTGCAAGCAAACGCAATAAATCAACAGTTTGTGCCTTGCCGTCAATCCACCTCCCTTTGACAAGGGAGGCAAGTGTGATGGTGCGGAGCAAGGGGATTATTGTCCTTTTACAATGATTGCGGGAATGGCAAGGGTTGATGCAACGGGAGGGGCAAGCCCGCTCCCCTACGAAAAGCGAGAGGGATAGTGCGGAAAATCTCATTGATGGTGCAGATTGGAAACAATTTCCACCATAGTTGGCTCGGCTTGACCGAGCAACAGAACCTCACTCTTTTTCAAGGGGAGGCAAGAATGTGGTGCAGAGCGTGGGATAGTTGGATGTGAAAGCATATAAGTGCATACATATGATAGCATTACGAAAAGAGAGAGGGATAGTGTAAAGCAAGTGTGGCGGTTTCTCTACAGTATAAAAACCCTCATTGTCATTTTCAGACAATGAGGGTTTTCCGGTTATTTATATTAATCAATTTAGAGTACAACAACAGCAAATAATGATGATATGACAGAAATAATTTTTTTTACAATCATAATTTATTAATTCCTTTCTTTAAAATTTTATTAACCAAGATCAAGTGACGTATTGTCACCCTGAAAGCCATTTTCCTTATACTGTGTCCAAGGAGTACCATCAGGATCCCAACCGGTGATCCAATATTCTCCAAATTCATCTTTACCTTCACCCATATAAGGTTCTCCATCAGGAGTGTATCCAATTATAGCATTGCCATCGCCATTATAACCGAGAATCTTATCTCCACTATTGGTATAGCCATAATTAGTATCAGGAGCTTCGGTTGAAGGAGGAGTCGTTTCGTCCTTGGAATTAAGAGAAGCATCAAATTCTTCAGGAGTCATCTGCTTAGGCGGTTCAACCTTAGTATCACTTAAATAATCTCCATGAATAAATTCACCATTATCAAGTTTAAAATAACCTGTATTTGTCTTAGCTGTTACCTTAACAGAATCACCCATAAAATACTGCTTTATAGCATCTGATCCTATAACAGCCTTCTTACGACTATAACATGTCTCAGATACATACTTTGTACCAGAAACCTTTTCTTCAGTCCATTCAGGACCCTTTGTAGTAGTTGTTGTAACTACAGTTGTTTCAGGAGCTTTTGTGGTAACTGTAGAAGTAGTTGTTTCAGGCTTCTTTGTTTCATTAGGAGCTGCTGTGGTTGTTGTTTCAGGCGTCTTTGTAGTAGAAACAGGGGTTGTTTCAGCTATAGAAGAGCTGTTGCCACCGTCTGCGGAACAACCGCCGACAAGCAAAACTGCCGCTAAGACAGCCAATGAAATTGCAATATGTTTTTTCTTCATAATATATCCCTCTTTCTTAAATAAAGCTTTAGATTACATATTATTTTGATTGTAACATTTATATTGCGTTTTGTCAATAGATTAAAATTTTTACTTGTTTTCAGAAATTTTATGAATTTGTGGGTTATGCAGGGTGGAGGGAATGTGATAGTGCGGTTTTGGGAAGGTTAATGTGTGGCGAGGGGTGGCAGTGATTGAGAGTGATTAGAAGTTTTAGGGATAGAAGTTCTATCAACTTCAATCCCTACCGTCTTGACGGCAGACCGACTTAGTAATTATAAAAGTCGGATATATCGCATAAAAACGCTGTAAAATTTAGGCTTGTGCCTTGCCGTCAATCCACCTCCCCTTTTTCGAGGGGAGGCAAGGGTGTTGGCGATTAGCTACATTTTGTGAAACCGACAAAGTGTTTATAAGGCAAGTGTAGTGGTGCGGAGCGTGGGATAGTATAATACGAAACCGTGCAGGGAATACAAATACTCACACTCAAAAGCGTTCAATAAGCAACAAGATTGTATAAAAAATCCGCTGTTTTTTACGAACAACGGATTCTGATATTAAAAACGAATAAACGTTAAAAGGGTGTGACCTCAGTAAAGCAAGGAGGCTTTAACAGCGGTCACACAAAGTCGCTGCAAGGACGCAGCGGCGCAAATGACCGCAGTCACTCGCCGGTAACGTAACCCTCGCCATTCTCCAACAATCAGAACGGCGAATTTACTGTGGCTTTCAGCCGCTAGTTGTTGGAGGAGCAGATCAGACCTTTTTCGGCATCAATTGTAACTGTGACACCGCTCTTTAAAACGTTTGAGGCATTTTCTGCGCCGTAAATCACGGGAATATCAAGAGCCTGACCTACAACAGCCGCATGGCAGTCGGGGTTTGTATCCTCTACTACAATCCCTGCGGCACTCTTGAGTACAGACATTATATTATTGCTCGTCTTGGGGATAACAAGAATATCGCCGGAATGGCAGAGCTTTATTGCGTCCTCTTCGTTCTTGCATACGCAGACGGGGGCGGTCACTGCTTTTGCGGTCGCACCCTTGCCTTTAAGCAGAACATCGCCGACAATATGCACCTTCATCATATTCGTTGTACCGGAAACTCCGAGCGGAAGTCCTGCGGTGATAACTATAAGATCTCCGTCCTTTAAAAGTCCTTCTTCCATAGCTCTTGTTACAGCGTGGTCAAAAAGCGAGTCGCTGTCGCTCATTTCTTCCGACTTTATCGGGATAACTCCCCACGAAAGATTAAGCTGGCGCTGTGCTCTTTCACTTGTGGTAGCCGCAATTATAGGACAGGTGGGACGGAACTTTGATAATGTTCTTGCTGTGCGTCCGCCCTTTGTTACAGTAAGTATAGCGGTTGCGCCGAGGTCAATTGAGGTTGTTACCGTTGCGTGCGCTATTGCGTTTGTAACGTTCGGTACACCCTCGTTTTCTCTTGTGAAGAAACGTTTGCGGTAGTCTATATCCTGCTCTGTCTTTACAGCGATAGCCTTCATTGTTTTTACCGCATCAATAGGATATGCGCCTGCGGCGGTTTCGCCCGAAAGCATAATTGCGCTTGTGCCGTCATAGATGGCATTTGCAACGTCTGTCGTTTCCGCTCTTGTCGGGCGGGGATTCTTTATCATCGAGTCAAGCATCTGGGTAGCGGTTATTACCTGCTTGCCTGCGTTGTAACCCTTGTGGATAAGCTCTTTCTGGATTCTGGGTATCTCAACAAACGGAATCTCTACGCCCATATCTCCTCTTGCCACCATTATACCGTCTGCAACACGGAGAATATCGTCGATATTGTCAACACCGTCTTGGTTTTCAATCTTTGCGATTATGCTTATATCCTTGCCGCCGTTCTCGTCAAGCAGCTTTCTTATCTGTATTATATCTTCGTCACGGGTTACAAAGCTTGCCGCAACTATATCAAACCCTGTCTTTATGCCGAAAAGCAGATCGCTCTTGTCACGCTCGCTGAGATAGGGCATTGAAAGATGTATGCCGGGGAAGTTACAGCTTTTGTTGGGCTTTAACATACCGCCGTGGATAACCTTACAGCGAATATCGTCGCCGCTCTCCTTGCGGTCAATCTCTGTTACCTTAAGTTCAAGCAGGCCGTCGTCTATAAGGATAGTAACACCTGTTTCAATGTCGCTTGCAAGATTGGGATAGTTTATGGCGGCTCTCTTTTCATCACCGATAACATCTTCTGTCGTGAGGGTATATTCACTGCCCGTCTTAAGTTCTACGGGCTTATCGTCCTTGAAGCTCTTTATTCTTACCTCGGGACCTTTTGTGTCAAGAATAGCCGGTATAGGAAGTCTGAGTTCCTTTCTTATTCTTTCAACCTGCTCGTAACGCTTTTTGTGGTCCTCGTGGGTACCGTGCGAGAAGTTGAAACGTGCGCAGTCCATACCGCTCTTTATAAGTTCACGCAGAACGTTGTCATCATCTGTTGCAGGGCCTAAGGTACATACTATCTTAGTCTTTTTCATAAATATCCTTTCTTCCGTTAAAGCTGTCCATACATTTTTCATACCGTCTGTATATTAAAAACGGTCATAATCAGTATAACATTTTTTTACTTTGCAAGTCAACAGAAAAAAGAATCCGGTGACAGATTTTACAATAACTTTACATAAGGAATATCAGTACGGGAGGCTGTCATATAATGCCTGCAAAAAGCAGTACGGCGGAAATTATGAGCGCCGCCGAAATGCCGGCAGCTATACCTATTATATAAGGGAGCTTGCCGTTACTGCGGAATTTTCCCGGTTTTTCAAGGCTTATTTTGTTAAGGTAAAGCTGTGCCTGACTTCTCAGCTTGCTGTTGCATGACATTTCGGGGCGGATGTAGAAAATTGCCTTTTCAAAATACTCGTTTTCGGTGTTGTTTATTTCAAGCACCAGTTTGTTAACCGCTTTTACCAATTATATTCGCTCCTTTTTTCAACATTTCAAGATTACAAAATGTATTATAGGAAAAATATGTTAAATTATACGCTACGGATATTAGTTTTCAATAGAAAAGCGTGGAAAACTACCGTGTTTTCAACTTGTCTTGGTGAAAATCGGTCAGAAACTGTTGAAAACTCCGTTGAAACTGTTTAAACTTCCGATAAAAACTAAAAATACGATTTTTCCGCCGGCGGTTGAAATTGAAAAACGTGATTTACAAATAATGTTATATGGTGGCATAAAAAGGAAAATAAACGATAATTGTTTTTATTTTCGAAAAAACAGAGAGTTATCATGTTGTCAGCGTGTATATTGTAACAAGTCTATATAAGCTGTAAGCTGTTTACAAAGGGTATAATGAACCGATTTACCCACTTTTCAACAGGTGTGACGGTTGAAAATGTTGAAAATTAAGCGTTTTCAACTGCTCTTTGGTCATTTTTTTGTTTTTTTAGTTGAAAACTCCGTTGAATATGTGAATAACTCCGCTTAAAATGAGCTTGTACGGGTGTTAATAAGAAGAAAAACTATTTTTAACAGGCGGTGAAAAACTCCGAATGAAATTTTACAATTACCATTTCAACAGGTAAAGCGATTTTATGAAAACCCGATATCAGATTTTACATTACATAAAATTACAACAAAAAATAAGACTGAATATGCGGAAAATATGTTGAAATTTACGGGCGGATATGCTATACTGATACTGCGTTTATTTAAGATGAATGCGATTATACGATTTTGATTGCGGGGAGGGACGTAATGATATACAGAGAGCGTGCATTGCGGCACGAATACAAGTTTCCTGCGACAGCGGCACAGTGTGAAATACTGAGGGAGCGTTTCTCTGCGGTTATGACACCCGACGCACACGGAGAGAACGGTTGTTATCGCATAACGAGCGTATATCTTGATGATGTGTACCGGACGGCTTATAACGATAAGCTGATAGGTGCGGATACCCGTAAGAAATACCGTATAAGGACCTATGACCTGTCGGACAAGTTGCTGCATTTTGAATGCAAGTACAAGGACAGGGATATGACGTCAAAGCGTGGGATATGGATAAGCCCGGAGCAGTATTACTCTATATTAAGAGGAGATTATTCTTTTGTATGGAGCGGCGAATATGAGGGGACTATCCTTGAGGACGCATCTTACAGCAATTCTCTGGCTCTGCTCCGCCCGTCTGTTATAGTGGATTATAAGAGGCAGGCGTTTATAAATCCCGAGGGCAATGTGCGATTCACCATTGACAGCGGATTCAAAGCGGGAGCTTTTTCGGATGATATGCTGTCGCAAAGCGTCAGATACCTGCCTGTTGAGGATTTCACGGCGGTTATAGAGATAAAGTATGACGATTATCTGCCGTCTTATCTAATGGATCTGCTCGGCGGTATCGAACTGAGGCAGGACTCGGTATCTAAATTTATATTGTGCCATGACAAGCTGACAAGCCTTAAAATGCGGACATAAACAGCAACATGGAAAACTGATCGGAGGAAAATTAAAAATGTTACAACATCTGACCGCACTTGCGGAAAGCACGGGGGACGACTTATTATCCCTTATAGGACAGAGCTTTGATATTACGGCACAGCTTGAGAGCCTGTCACTGCCAAGAATACTGCTCGCACTGCTCACAGCTACACTGTGCGGAGCTATAATTTATCTTGTTTACCGTATGTTCTACAGAGGGGTTGTCTACAGCGACAATTTCAATATACTTGTACTGCTCATCACGGTGGTTACGGCGTTTATCATAATGACTATCAGTGCAAACCTTGTACTGTCGCTCGGTATGGTCGGTGCGTTGTCTATCGTGCGATTCCGCTCGGCGATAAAGGATCCGCTCGATGTGGGCTTCTTATTCTGGGGAGTAGGCGCAGGTATCACGGCAGGCGCAGGACTTTACTTTGTTGCAATAATAGGTACTGTTTTTGTTGCGGCACTGTACATAATTCTTACTATGGTGAAGAAGGAGCGCCGTTGCTATCTTCTTGTTGTACGCTATGGTACGGACGCTGAGAGCAATGTCAACGCACTTCTCGGAACGCTCAAGTACAAGCTGAAGAACAAGACACAGATAAACGACCGTGTTGAGCTGACTATTGAGATAAAGACTGCAAATAATGACACAACTCAGCTTTCAAGATTCAAGGCTATCGACGGTGTTGACAGTGTAACGCTTCTCGAATACAACGGCGAATACATGAACTAAGTGGCGAGTCGCCGCTGACAATTCCGCCTTTGGAAATGATGGCAATTTGCTGAAGATGGTGGAACGGCGGGGTTACACAAAGTGATAATTTAATATGTGGCGGTCATAGCGAGGTGCTGTGACCGCTTTTTTGCGGCGGGTCGCCGCTGACAATTCGCCGTTCTGATTGTTGGAGAATGGCGATGGTTACGTTACCGGCGGGTGACTGAGGTCATTTGCGCCGCTGCGTCCTTGCAGCGACTTTGTGTGACCGCTGTTAAAGCCTCCTTGCTTTACTGAGGTCACACCCTATTGACGTTAATTTATTTTTAGTATCACAGAATCCGTTGTTTGCAAAAAAACAGCGGATTTTTAGTACAATCTTGTTGCTTATTGATAAATATTTGTATGCCATCCCCTACAAATATTTCTACAACACGGAAAATTTTATGTGATATTGCAAACGAGATACCGTACAGGCACACAGGATACCTACTTTACATATTTTGCGGAATCGGAAAAATTATCAGGGTAAACTAAAAATTTGTTATAATGCTACCGATGTCTGCTGATAAAATGAAATTTTCTCTTGACAAAACAGCAAGGATATGCTACAATCGGTTTAAAGCGATATATTAAAGGCTTTGAAGGGAAAAAGTAGCGTGAAACGTGCTTTCAGAGAGTCGTTGGTCGGTGTGAAACGGCAGACGTTTTAATGTGAAGATACACCCCTGAGCTGTCCTTCGGGAACGGTAGCTACGTTATAGCTTTTGAGGTTCGTGTGAAATGGTCTAAACGCACGGATAAACTGAGGTGGTACCGCGATAATTCGCCCTCTGTGCATTTTTGCACGGAGGGCTTTTTTATTTTCCACCCGTTAGATTAAGACCAAAATTTATTTTTGGAGGTCGAAAGACAATGAGTATGGATCTACTGGTACGTCTGCCCGATCCTGAGGAGATCAAGAAAAAGTATCCTGCAAGCGAAAAGGTAAAGAAAATAAAGGCACAGAGGGATAAGGAAATAGCCGATGTATTCACGGGAAAGAGCAATAAGTTCCTGCTGATAATCGGACCTTGCTCCGCTGATAAGGAAGAGCCGGTCATTGATTATATTTCAAGGCTTGTACCCGTTCAGGAGCAGGTAAAGGACAAGATACTGATTATACCGAGAATTTACACGAACAAGCCCCGTACCACAGGAGAAGGATATAAGGGCATGATACATCAGCCCGACCCCACAAAGCACGAGGATATGCTCGAAGGACTTATCAAGGTAAGACAGCTTCATCTTCATGCCATAGAGCAGACCGGCTTTACCTGTGCGGATGAAATGCTGTACCCCGAAAATGACCGCTATCTGTCCGACCTTCTGTCTTATGTTGCGGTCGGCGCTCGCTCTGTAGAGGATCAACAGCACAGGCTTACCGCAAGCGGACTTGATATTCCTGTAGGAATGAAGAATCCCACGAGCGGAACTATGTCGGTAATGCTCAATTCTATCCGTGCGGCGCAGGCAAGCCATACTTTCATATACAGAGGCTGGGAAACGCACACAAGCGGAAATCCGCTTGCTCACGCTATCCTGCGTGGTGCTGTAAACAAGCACGGTGAAACCATACCGAATTATCACTACGAGGATCTGTCACTGCTCTATGAGCTTTACTGCAAGCAGGAACTTCAGAACAAGGCGGTCATAGTTGACACCAACCACTCAAACTCCGGCAAGAAGTATCTTGAGCAGGTAAGAATAGCAAACGAGATTCTCCATAGCCGTCGTCACAGCAAGGATCTTGAGGGCTTTGTCAAGGGACTTATGATTGAAAGCTACATTGAGGACGGAAGCCAAAGCACAGACGATGCGGTTTACGGCAAGTCGATAACCGACCCCTGTCTTGGCTGGGAAAAGACAGAAAAGCTCATCTACAGCTTAGCCGACCAACTCTAAGCGCCCGTGGGGCGCAGCAAATTCCGACCTTTATTAATGTTGCGGATTTTTGAGGGATAGCGGAACGGTCGGGGCTAGATGATAGTGCGTGATTGATTTGAGGTTTGTTGAAAATGTGGGCGAAGAACTATCACATTTAGCTCACCTTTGGCAAGGGACGGGCAAGGATGCCCGATATTGAACGCCCAGAGTTTTGCAGGACGCAAAACAAACAGAGCGTTCATAAGCCGAGAATTAGTGCAAATGGATAGGTAGTGTTCTTAATACAAATCAATGTGATATTGCAAACGGACACACAGACGTTTGTCTTGAAAATAATAAAATAAACCGAAAGGAAGAAGAAAATGACACTTTACGAAGAACTTATTGAAAGAGGGCTTATCGCTCAGGTTACAAATGAGGAAGAGATAAGCAAGATGATAAATGAGGGCAAGGCTACGTTCTACATAGGCTTTGACCCGACAGCCGATTCTCTGCATGTCGGTCACTTTATGGCACTGTGCCTAATGAAGCGTTTACAGATGGCAGGCAACAAGCCTATTGCGCTTCTCGGCGGCGGTACAGGTATGATAGGTGACCCTTCGGGCAAGACGGATATGAGAAAGATGCTCACAAAGGAAGATATTGAGCATAATATCGCCTGCTTCAAAAAGCAGATGAGCCGTTTTATAGATTTCTCGGACGGCAAGGCACTGCTTGTAAACAATGCGGACTGGCTGCTGAGCCTTAATTATGTAGATGTACTGCGTGAGGTGGGCGCTTGCTTCTCGGTAAACAAGATGCTGAGTGCTGAGTGCTACAAGCAGAGAATGGAAAGAGGTCTTTCGTTCCTCGAATTCAACTATATGATAATGCAGAGCTACGACTTCTACAAGCTGTACAAGGATTACGGCTGTAATATGCAGTTCGGCGGTGACGACCAGTGGAGCAATATGCTCGGCGGTACGGAGCTTATCAGAAAGAAGCTTGGCAAGGACGCACACGCAATGACCATTACCCTGCTCTTAAATTCAGAGGGCAAGAAGATGGGCAAGACCGAAAAGGGTGCTGTATGGCTCGACCCTGAAAAGACAAGCCCGTTTGAATTCTTCCAGTACTGGAGAAACGTTGCTGACGCAGATGTTATGAAGTGCATAAAGATGCTTACATTCCTGCCGCTTGAGCAGATAAGAGAGATGGAAAGCTGGGAGGGCGCACAGCTCAACAAGGCTAAGGAAATACTCGCTTACGAGCTTACTAAGCTGGTACACGGAGAGGAAGAAGCTGAAAAGGCTTTAGCCGCCGCAAAGGAACTGTTCGGCGGTAAGGGTGTAAGCGGCGATATGCCTACTGCGGTTATGCCTGCCGAGCTTGTAAACGACGGTAAGATAGGTATTCTTGACGCTCTTGTTGCATCAAAGCTTTGCCCGTCAAAGAGAGAGGCAAGAACAAACGTAACAGGCGGCGGTATCAGCGTAAACGATGAAAAGGTGACCGACCCTGCGGCTATGATAGAGATAGGCGAATTTGCCGTAATCAAGAAGGGCAAAAAGAGTTACTGCAAGATAGTAAAGGCATAAGATGATAAGAGTAAGAAGAGCGCAGGACAAGGATATTAAGCGTGTTACGGAACTGCTCGCTCAGGTACTGGAGCTTCACGCCGATTTAAGACCCGACTTATTTATACACGGTACGACAAAGTACACGGAAAATCAGCTGTCGGATATATTCGCTGATGAAAAGACACCTGTATTTGTGGCTGTTGATGACAGCGACACGGTGCAGGGATATGCGTTCTGTATACTCAAAGAGCCTGCGTTTGCAACAAATATGACAGATATTAAAACGCTGTATATAGATGACTTATGTGTTGACAGCAACGCAAGGGGTCGGCATATAGGAACTATGCTTTTTGACTATGTAATGGATTTTGCAAAGCAGACAGGTTGTTACACAGTTACTCTGAACGTCTGGGAGGGAAACGACAGCGCACGTCATTTTTATGAAAAGATGGGAATGTTCGTCCGTGAAACCCAGAT
>OMEH01000619.1_pt1 | contig 18013 bp, 14 predicted proteins | sample 1645391 | NCBI WGS metagenome assembly OMEH01 (sample SAMEA103958133, study PRJEB25191) | human gut metagenome | biome: human-associated habitat [ENVO:00009003]; feature: intestine environment [ENVO:2100002]; material: feces | place: Germany | collected 2013/2015 | reverse complement strand
GCTTCAACGATCACGCAGGCGATTTCGTCGCCTTCTTTGTCAAAGAGTTCTTTGAGATTAGTCTTGTCAGTAAGTGAGATTCCTACAATTTGGAGGATTTCATAAACCGACCGTTCCAATTTCATATTGTGCTTTACACATATAATTAGACAGTAAGTAATTACGGCACAGTAGATTTGTATTCTGACAGCATTTTCACTCGTACCCCAGAACTTCTTGATTTTTAGATGTTGCTTCAACCATTTAAAAAAGAGTTCAATATTCCAACGATTGTGGTAAAGTTCTGCAATGACCGATGCAGGAAGTTCAAAGTTGTTTGTCAAGAACATGAATTCACGACCTTGTTCCTCATCAAGATAAACCACTCTTCTGAGTGTAGCTGGGTAATCTTTACTACTCTTATAGACGACAAACTCAATGGTAGAGTCGGATAAAACATTCTTTGGAAGCCTCCGTTTCCATGAGATTTGTTTGAACTTCAAGTTCTTCTTCGCACGTATTACAAACGTTGCTTCTATCTGCTCTATCTTGTAGAGATTGGCGAAGTCGTTGTACCCACGGTCGAAGATGTAATACGCCCCTTTTCGTATGGTATCTCAGGCATTACCTTTATATCACTGGTTGCCGCCACCGTGATATGAAAGAAAGCTGGGACTTGGGATTCAATATCATACAGCGTATGTACTTTGATTCCGCCCTTATGCTTACGAAACTTTGCCCATTGGAATACTTCAAGACATAAATCTATCGTTGTGGAGTCAAAGGCATATACATGACCGGTAAATCCGAACATCTTCTCGGTACTCTTGGAACGTGCCGCCGCCACCAAATGATAGGCGTATTCTTCAAAAATCCGATAGTCACGACCCTCATTCGCTTTAGCAAGATTGCTTCGGGTAACGGACTTGCCCATACCCAAGTGGTATAATTTGCTCCAATGAACTTCAAGAGCAATGATAAGGTCGCGTAAGCTTTCGCTTTTTGAGAGTTGTCCGAACATCATTACAAGTAACTGATTCCAGCAGGTGAATGACTTTACGTATCTGTCTCCCTGATACTTAGCAGATAAACGATTGAACTTGTTGCGGTCAAGAAATTGAACTAATTGAGCAAAAACGTATTTGTCTTTAAACATAACAGTCTGATGTAGACTGCAAAAGTAAATTCAAGTCCGTTTGCAAGAAAATCTCTTGTAACAAATTAAATATCAATCATTTCAAAAAAACTATAGCGATTTTTTAGTGGATACTAATGAGGCAAAATAATAAAACAACCACAAAAAAATCCGACACCATGAATTACGAAGAAATAAGACGACGCATTAGTATTCGGGCTTACCTCGCGGTACGGGGAATCAAACCCCGGTGAGAACGCGGCAACCGGGGCATGTACCTCTCGCTGCTGCGTGAGGAACGTACTCCCAGCTTCAGTGTCAGTTACGACAAGAACCTCTGGCACGACTTCGGAACGGGCGAGGGCGGCTCAATCATCGACCTTGTGCCCCGTATGGAGGGTTGTGCCGAGGGCGAGGCCGTCTAAAAGCTCGTAGTAGGCGAACACGAACGCTTGTATCCCTTTCCGACCAATCGCAAAAGACAGGCTGACCGGAAGCGCTCCGCCTTGCTATCCTCTCCGACCGCGAACAGATCCATCCGGCATTGGTCAGCTATCTCACGGGGCGAGGCATAGACCCTGCCATCGCCCGGACTTATTGCCGCGAGGTGCGTTACACGATCGGCGGCAAAGAGTATTTCGCCGTCGGTTTCCGCAACGACGCCGGAGGGTGGGAGCTCCGCTCCGCACGGTTCAAAGGCGGCTCCTCGCCCAAACATATTACGACACTTGACAACGGCAGCGATATGGCAATGGCGTTCGAGGGATTTATCGACTTTCTGTCCTATCTCTCGCTGAAAGGAACCCGTTACCGTCGATTGACAGCATCGTGCTCAACTCGGTGGTGAATCTGCACAAGGCTGTTTCGTTCTTCTCGCGCCACAGGGTCGTCCATGCCCTCCTCGACAACGACGACGCAGGGCAGAAAGCGTTGGCCCGACTGGGAGAATCCTTACCCTCGTCCGAAGTGATCGACCAGTCCGTTTTTTACCGCGACCACAAATACCTGAACGAATACCTGCAAGAGAAGCAGCACCAACAAGTGCAGCGCAAACAGCAACCACACGGGCATAAGGTGCGATAGCCCGATACCGGGGGGGCGTCGGACGAGCGGAGGGAGTGGCAAGGAAACTTCAAGGCTTGCCTTGATATAGCGAACTATAACTACCGGCTGCGCTTCGGTAGTTGTGGGCACTTCCGAGGGATTCAGGGCTCTGCCCTGAAAACCCGCGAGGGTCCTGCCTTCAACCCGGCAAAGGGTTTACTCCTCTGCACTCCCGCGGCGGTCTTTCGGACTGATGACCGCCGGAAGGCCCGCACAAATGTAATCATTGCATTCATTTCACAAATGGGAAGAACGTCTTTCAGACGCTCTTTCCATAACACTGACAATTATGGCAAAGACATCCATCAACATAAAGCCCTGCCTTGAGCGGGGCGCACAACAGACGGTTAGCGGAATATCTCGCTAATATCCGCAAGGGAAAGATCTACATCCGTACCGACCTCATGGCGAAAAACGAGGAATGGGTATCGCCTGAACTGGGCGATACCTCGCTTGAAGAACGAACAGGCTGATAGCTGCAATAGTCAAGAAAAAGACAGGCCGGGCTGTGCAGACCAAAGACCGGGAACGGGTGAACAAGAAGACGGGCAAGGTAACCGTAGTCCGTGACAGCACGCCAATCAAAAAGGGCGTGGTGGTCGTCAAGGAAGATACCGCAATGAAGCAGTTGCAGCGTTTCTGCGATGTGTGTAAGGTGCGATGGGGCATTACGCCGTTGCAAATCTTCATATACCGCGACGAGGGACATTACGAAATGCCCGACGATGAAACCTCATGGAAGCCGAACTACCACACCCATATCGTGTGGGACAGGATGAACCACAACACGGGCAAGTCTTGCAAACTCTTGCCGCAGGACATGAGCGAAATGCAGACCATATGGGCCGAAGCGCTCGGCATGGAACGCGGCACGTCCAAAGTGCAGACCGGACGTGAGCATCTGGAACGGACGGACTACATTATCGCCAAGCAGAAGCAGGAGGCCGAGAAAACCCGGATAGCCAAAGAACAAGCCGAAGCGGAACTGAAAGCGGTAAAAGGAGAGCTGAGAACCGAGAAGCTGAAGAACTCCACCGCCGAGGTAGGTACGACCATCCTCGACGGTATCGGCTCGAGGATCGGCACGTCGAAAGTCAAGCGGCAGCAACAGCAGATAGATGACCTTACCCAAAAGAACGAACGCCTGCACTCCGAGATACGGAGGCTGAACAAGACGATAGACAGGGAGAGGCGGGAGCATGAACAGACCGCCAAAAGACTGCAAGGCGAGATAGACCGCATTTACGGTTGGTTTCCCGACACGCCTCAGCTTATCCGGAGGGGAGAGTATTGCAGGGAGATAGGCTTCACGGACAAGATGGCCTGCGACCTCGTGAATATGCTGCCTGTCCATTTCTCCGGAAAGCTCTATTCATCGGAGCATTCCCAGCACTTCGAAAACGAACACTCGGAAGCCCGGCTCCTGCGGGATGAAAAAGGCCCTGGTGGGTTTCAACTGGTCATCGACTTGATACCCATTTTGCAATGGTTTCGGCAAAAGGCGGAAGAATTTTTGGAGCGCTTAGGAATAGAGATCAAAGACCGCGAACAGGGTCGGGGAATGTGGATGAGATAGAGTAAAATCTATTTCTGCGTATAGCTTATATGGGCAATACCCCGAATGAGTGGTTGTTCGTCTGCGAATTATTTTCTATTTTTGTAACGTCGAGCGTAGTAATGCGTTCGGCAGACATACTGAAAGTGTTTTCGCACTGTCTTTACAACGAAATCTGACAGTTTCAAAAAGAGAAAAGACAACGAATGACACTCATTTCTTGTTTAGATTATGGCAAGGGATACGTTCAGTGTTCCCATACCCCATATCTACTCAAGTGTGGGGTATTGCATCGTTTATTTTCTCTTGGGTTTTGTCAGAACCTCGTTGTAGATAAGCGAAATCAGCTCCACACTTTCTTTTTGATTATTCACCATTGAGGGGCCGGATGGTAATTACAATTTGAATATTCAATCAATTCAAATAATAATTACTATGAAAAAAATTCTATCGGTGTTGTATATTGCTACATTGCTGTTTGCAAGTTGTAGCGATGAGTATGACGATTCGGCATTGACCGGGCGCGTAGATAATTTGGAAAATCGGGTGGCCAAATTGGAAGAGCTCTGCAAACAGATGAACACCAACATTTCATCGTTACAAACTATTGTAACGGCATTACAAAAGAACGACTATGTTACGAACGTGACCCCCATCATGCAGAATGGGAAAGAGGTTGGCTATACGATAACGTTCAGTAAAAGTAATCCGATCACCATTTATCATGGTAAGGATGGACAAAACGGAACTGACGGAGAGGATGGGAAACCCGGAGTTGACGGTGAAGACGGAAAGAACGGACATACTCCCGTTATCGGAGTAAAGCAAGATACTGACGGGAGCTATTATTGGACACTCGACGGTGACTGGCTGACGGACGATAGCGGCAATAAAATCAAAGCAGAGGGAACCGATGGCAAGGATGGTACGGACGGGTCGAATGGAGAAGACGGGAATGATGGGCAGGACGGAAAGCCCGGCATGGACGGCAAAGATGGTATTACCCCTAAATTCAAAATCGAAAACGATTATTGGTACATTTCCTATGACAACGAGTCCACGTGGACACAACTCGGTAAAGCCACCGGTGAAGACGGTAAAGATGGAGAGGACGGTATTAGCGGTGATCCGATGTTTACGGATATTGACTATGAAACCAATACCGACTATGTAATTTTTACGTTGTCTAACGGTACGCAGATCAAATTGCCCACGTGGTCGGCATTCGAGGCTCTGAAAACACTCTGTAATCAGATGAATACCAACATTTCGTCTTTACAAACGATTGTTACTGCTCTGCAAAATAATGATTATATTACAGAGATTACCCCTGTTATGCAAGATGGGATAGAAATAGGCTATACGATCAGATTCAATAAAAGTAATCCAATTACTATTTATCATGGTAAAGATGGCCAAAACGGGACAGATGGTTCGGATGGCAAGCCCGGGGCTGACGGACAAGACGGGCATACTCCTGTTATCAGCGTAAAGCAGGATACTGACGGCGTTTATTACTGGACGCTTGACGGCAAGTGGCTGACGGATGATAGTGGTAATAAAATCAAAGCCGAGGGGACAGACGGAAAAGATGGTGCAGACGGTTCAGATGGAGAAGATGGAACGGACGGAGCGAACGGTAAAGACGGCATTACTCCCAAACTCGAAATCAGAGAGGGATATTGGTACATTTCCTATGACAATGGAACAAACTGGACACAGTTGGGCAAAGCCACAGGTGAAGATGGGACTGACGGAACTGATGCCGTTTCGATTTTCAAGGAAATTACCCAAGATGAAGATTATATCCATTTCAAATTGCAGGATGATTCGGTTATTTCCGTGCCCAAACATCATCCGCTGTCTATCACATTCTCCGAAACCGAGGATATTCGGGTATTGGCGGATAAAACATACTCGATCGGTTATACCATTACAGGAGCTGATGAAAATACCGTTATCAAGGCTTTGGCACAAGACGGGTTTCGGGCTGTGGTAAAAAAGACGGACAATGCAACTGGAACCATCGAAATCACTACTCCGAGTACGATTCTGCCGAGCGAGGTGCTGATATTCGTCACCGACGGTAAGGAACGGACGATTATGCGTTCGATCAACTTTGTCGAAGGAGTTATCGTTGTAACGACCAAATCCTATACGGTCGGTTACAATGGCGGTACGGTTACTGTCGATCTCTCGACCAATATCGACTATACGGTCGAAATACCCGAAGCCGATAAATCGTGGATTTCCGTAGCTGATACACGTACCCGTGCCGCTATGCGTGATGAAACGATTCTTATCACCCAAAAATCTGGAACCTCACAAACCGTTCATGTTACAACGGCCGGAACCCTCGATCAACTTATCAATTCTGAGGATAAGGACATCATCGAGGAATTGACCCTTACTGGCAAGATCAACACATTCGACTTCGACTTTATCAGAACGATGAAAAATCTTAAAGCCCTTGATCTTTCAAAGACCGACAATACGACTATTCCGGCAAGTTGCTTAGCTAATACTAATATTTCGACAGTTTTATTGCCTCTTGGTCTTACTGCGATTCCAAATCGTGCATTTTATCAAGCAGCAATCACTTCGATATACATTCCCGAAACAGTGCAGACTATCGGAGAATATGCATTTTATCAGTGTAAATCTATTACAGGGAACCTTGTAATTCCTGATGCCACTACCTCAATTGGCAACTACTGTTTCACATCATGTACTTTTAACGGCACCTTGACACTCGGCAATGGATTACAAACTATTGGTGAGTCTGCTTTTGGAGGGAACCAATCATTGGTAGGGGATCTAACAATACCTGTAACAGTTACGTCATTAGGCGCTTCTGCATTTAGTGGGAATGTAGGCTTCAATAGACATCTCACGATTGATAGTGGTATAAATATACCGTTTGCCTGTTTTTATGATTGCCGTAATTTTTCTAAACTCACTATAGCTGAAGGGGTTAATATTATTGGCGAGTCTGCCTTTGAAAATCTTTCAAGCATTACAGGTAATCTTAAGTTGCCTAATTCCATAACATCAATTGGGGCTCGTGCATTTTTCGGTTGCTCTAAAATTGATGGGTATTTATCTCTTGGTCCAAACATTACATCAATTGGAGATTGTGCATTTGTAAAAAGCATTGATTCTGAAGAAATAATACAAGAAAAAGAAAAGCTCTCCACCGATCCCGATATGGACTACTATGATCGTATTATATACGACGATACTTATTATTCTGCTATTTTTTCCAAAATATATATCCAATCTTCACTACCGCCGACGATTACTATTAAATCATTTGGGCTGAAAGAAACGACGATTTCAGATAAGAGATTTATTAAAAGAGAAATCGTCGAAAGACAACCGGGATGGAGCAGGAAAAGACAGTATGACATCTATAATGCTTACAGATATAGAGGCTCGTATCCAAATCATTTGATTGTTCCAACCGGATGTACAGCAAATTATTCTGATTGGGAAGTTGATTTAATTGAAGAAGTTGATTTTTAGCTTTTTAACATCAATAATTATGTGTACAAATTCCAACACTCAACCATCGAATGGACAGCAACTGTCACCCGATGCATTTATTGAGAACTCCCAAAACGATACTCAAAAGATGAATACATTTACAGCTTATGAAAAAGCAATTGAAGGCTATCAGTTTCAGGTAGGCCGCTACAACATCTGGATGAACTATTATGCCATCTTCGTCGGCGCTTTATTCGTCGCTCTTTACTCGATCTGGCCGAAAAGCGAAATCGAAACGCTATGTTGCGCATGCAAACCGGTTTGCGGCAAAGCTCCTGCGGCAGTTGCAGAATCGCAGGAGTGGTTCTTGCCCCTGATTATATCCGTTCTCGGTTGGATCGCCTCCCTTTGTTGGTACGGAGCCTTGCTCGGGTACCGTAAGTGGAACGAGCACTGGATTAAAGTGGTACAGGGTATAGAAATGGTACTTAATAAAGATGTATATCCTAATGTTTACACTGCCCAACCGGAACGTCCTCAGAAAGAGAGTTTGTGGAAACGTATTAAGAATATTTTTCGATGCAATAAATCAAAATGTTATGCGCCAGGCTTTGTCTCTACTCAGAAAATTACCGGAATTTTTATTTTTTTCGCAGCATTGGCTTGGGGCGGTTTGATAACCTACATTTTATATCAATGGTGCTGCGGATGGAACCTTTGGAGCATTATCCTTAGTGTCCTGTGTGGCTTTCTTACTGTTGTATTGCTGTGTCGTTTACATTGGGGAAAATCAAGATTTTATTCGTCAACTATTATTGATAGATAGCTACCGGCGATGAATCGTTGAAAAGAAACTATATTTACTTACGAATCATTGCAAGCTACGAATATTATTTTAGTGGAACAATCCCATTTGACGTAAAAAACGGAGGCTCATCGGCCTCCGTTTTGTTTAAAATCCAATATTCAATAAACAAAAATTTTCAACTTTACAAAAAAATGCGGACAAAATGCGGACATATCAGCCAAAATAAAAACCTCAAATGATTGTTTATAAGTCATTTGAGGTTTTTTGAATAGTACCCGGAGCCGGGATCGAACCGGCACGGCCATTACTGGCCACAGGATTTTAAGTCCGGCGTGTCTACCTATTCCACCATCCCGGAGCCGGGATCGAACCGGCACAACATTGCTGTCATTGGTGTTTGAGACCAACGCGTCTACCAATTCCGCCATCCGGGCTGCTAAATCGGTGATTTGCTCTGCAAAAGTAATGATTTATCGAGGAACTCCAAATTTTTTTCGCATTTTTCTGCGTCCTTACTGTCTGCCGAAGTGGACGAGGAGCCTGGCGGCCTTGGCCGGTCCGACGAGGGCCGAGAGTTCTTCGGCAGGGGCCGTGCGGATTTTCTCCACCGTACGGAAATGGCGCAACAGGAGCTCTATGGTCTTCGGGCCGACTCCTTCGATATTTTCCAGTTCACTGTGAATGAAAGCTTTGCTTCGCTTCTGCCGGTGGAAGGTGATGCCGAAGCGATGGGCTTCGTCGCGGATGTGACACACCACTTTGAGCGGTTCACCCGTACGGCTCAAGTAGTAGGGCATCGGGTCCCCGGGGAAGAAGATCTCTTCGATCCGCTTGGCCAGGCCTACGATGGGGACTTGTTTTTCGATTCCCAGTTCGCACAGCACGGCATAGGCGCTGGAGAGCTGTCCTTTGCCGCCGTCCACGATAATCAGGTCGGGCAGTTCGGCTCCTTCGGCGATCAGGCGGCTGTAACGGCGGAAGACGATCTCGCGCATCGAGGCGAAGTCGTCTGCACCGATGACGGTTTTGATGTTGAAATGGCGGTACTCCTTGCGTGAAGGCTTGCCGTCCCGGAATACCACGCATGAAGCTACCGGGTTGGTCCCCTGCAGGTTGGAGTTGTCGAAGCATTCGATGTGCCGCGGCTGGCGGTCGAGGCGCAATTCCTTTTGCAGGGCATTCATCAACCGCTCGGTATATCGTTCGGGATTCTTGATTTCCAGGTTCTTGAGCTGCTCGGCGCGATAGATACGGGCGCTCTTCTGCGAGAATTCGAGCAGTTCGAGCTTTTCGCCGCGCTTGGGCACCGTGAAGGTCACACCGTCGAACAGCAGCGTCGTCGAAGGCAGGAACGGTACGATGACCTCACGGGCCAGCGTCCCGGCAATATGCTCGACGACATGCTGGATGGCCAGCGTCAGCATGTCGCGTTCGTCGCCCCCGACACCCGTCTTGAGTTTCACGGTATAAACGCCCACGACCGACCCGTGGCGGATACGCACGAAATTGCAATAGGCCACATCGTCGTCCGGAAGCAGCGAAAAAACATCCACGTCGACGATCTTCGCACTGACGATCACCGACTTGCCCGCATAGTTGTCCAGCGCATCGAGGCGCTGCTTGTAGCGCTGCGCCAATTCGAATTTCAATTCCCCGGCAGCGCGCTGCATCTCCTGTTCGAGGTAGCTACGCACGGGGCGCAGGTCGCCCTTGAGCACCGCGAAGACCATGTCGACGAGCCGGCCGTATTCCCCTTCGCCCTGCGCCCCGATGCAGGGGCCTTTGCAGTTGCCCAGGTGGTATTGCAGGCAGACCGTATATTTCCCCTTGGCGATCTGCTCGGGGGCGAGGTTGAGCTTGCAGGTACGCAAGGGAACCACCTCGCGGATGAAATCCAGCACGCTGTGCTGCATCACCACCGATCCGTAGGGGCCGAAGTACTGCGACCCGTCGCGGTTCAGTTGCCGCGTCGACTGCACGCGCGGGAAATGCTCGCGGCGCACCACGATCCAGGGATAGGTCTTATCGTCTTTGAGCAGGATATTGTACCGCGGCTGGAGGGTCTTGATGAGCGAGTTTTCCAGCAACAGGGCGTCGGTTTCGCTGTCCACGACGATATGGCGGATCTCGGCGATCTGCTTCACCAGCACGCGAACCTTGGGGCTGTGCTCCTTGCTCTGCACGAAATAGGATGAAACCCGCTTGCGCAGGCTCTTGGCCTTACCGACGTAGATGATCGTCCCCGAGCGGTCTACGAACTGGTAGACGCCCGGCGACTGCGGCAGCATCGCCACCTGCTCTCTGAGATTGTTTTTTTCGGTTCCCGCCATAGCGATAATCGCAGTGCAAATGTAGCAATTATTTCACAAAACGCGCCATCTCCTCCGGCATGCTTCCGGCGCACGCAGAGATGGCCGCATTTGACACACGCATAAACTAAAACGTCCGATTTTTTGTTTTATTCGTCGGAACGGCATATATTTGCGGCACATTGAAAACAAACCCAAACCCTATGAGAAAATTTTTACCTTTTCTCTTCGCCGCAGCACTCGCATCGTCCTGTATCGACAACGCTTACGACCTGTCGAACGTGAACACGGACGATGTCACCATCGGCGACGAGGACTCGGAATACCGGCTGCCGCTGGCCACGGTATACGTAAGTATGAGTGAACTGAACGAAGGAGGTGCGGACATCAAAACGCTCTTCGACGAAGCGGACATCTGGCTTCCCTCGCCCCTGCCCGGAAACGCCGCATACGTCGACCTGCGGGAACTCCAGAACACCCCGGAGACAATCACGCCGCTGCTCGATGCACTGATCGACCAGATGATGGACGACGATGCCAAGATCACCGCCGTCGCCGACCTGCTGGCGGAAAAATACCTCTCGACCTTCCTGCCCCTGCTCCCCCCGAATACGGATCCGGCAGATTTCAAACCGGTCTTCATCGAGGCGTTCCGCAATATGCCGATGCTGCACGACCGGCTTTCGGGCGAGGTCAAATCCCTGGCCGGCAGCTACCTGACAGAGCTCAAAGTCCAGGATGTAACCTACGACATCGGTAAGATCGACATCGGCGGCGACGTGGTGGACATGCTCTGCGAGAACCTCGACAGTGAAGGCACCCCCAACCCCAAAAACACGCTGCACCTCTACGGCAGCATCACGAGCGCCCTGCCCGTGAGCCTGCGGCTCGTGCCCTATTTCTCGCCTACGAACGTCCGGTTCGACGTAACGGTCGAACCCGGCAAAACGAACGAGATCAGGGAGACGCAACTTTTCGAAAGCGACCTGCGGCAGATCATCGAGGGTGCCGAGATCATCCTCCCCGTCTCGCTGGAGAAATACTATCCGGGCTACGATTTCACGTCCGATCAGCAAATCGTCATCACCCTGCGCCTGATCAAGCGCGGCGGCCTGAAGCTCAACCTCTAATCCGGCACAGAACATGAAAAAAATATACGCATTCCTATTCACGCTGCTGCTGGCATCCGGCGCCGCGGCACAGAACCCGACGGCCTATTTCATGGAGGGGTCTACCCTCCGCAGCCAGTTCAACCCGGCTTTCGCCCCCTTACGCGGCTATGTCAACATCCCCGGGCTGGGCGGACTGGACATCAACGTGAGCGGCAACCTCTCGATCGACAAAATACTCTATCCGCGCAACGGAAAACTCGTCACACTGCTCGACAGCTCCGTATCGACGGCCGACGCCCTTTCGGGACTCAAAGCCGACAACCTCCTGGGTCTCGACACGCGCGTAAACCTCATCGGGTTCGGCGCCTTCACCCGCAACCACAAGAATTTCTGGTCGTTCGACCTCAACGCCCGCGTCACGACCGACGCCACCCTGCCCTACTCGCTCTTCGACTTCCTGAAACGCGGCAATAGCGGCGACATCAGCGACATCGGCATCACGGCCGACAGCTATCTCGAAGCGGGTTTCAACTACTCTTTTCCGCTGCTCGACGACAAGTTATACATCGGTGTGCGGGCAAAATTCCTGATGGGCGTGGCACGTGCGCGGATGTATTTCACGCAATTCAACGTATCGCACAACGAGGAACGCTGGCTGATCAACGCCGCGGGCGGGCTGGACATCACGGCCGCAGGGCTCGACGTCAAGACCGAACTCAACGACCACGGCGAAGAGGTCTACAAGATGGACGACATCAGCCTCAAGCCCACCTCGCCCGCCGGCTACGGCTTCGCGGTCGACTTCGGAGCCACGTACGACATCCTGCCCAACCTGCAGGCATCGCTGGCGGTGAACGACCTGGGCTTCATCGGCTGGAGCAAGAACAAGAACGTAACGGGTTATTCGGCGAAGGAGCTCTCCTTCACGGGTGTGACGGTCACCGAGGACGGCACCGAGTCGCCCGACTTCGACATCGACGTACTGGAGTTCCACAAGGGCGCGGCCAAGAGCGTATCGCGCATGCTGCGTGCCTCGATCAACGCCGGCCTCGAATACGAGGTATGGCGCCATAAGATCGGCATCGGCCTGTTGTATACGGCCCGCGTGTGGGAATACAAGACCCTGCACAACATCACCGGGTCGGTCAATTTCCACCCGATCCGCTGGTTTACCGTCACGGGCAGCTATTCGGTGATCGACAACCGCGGCGGCGCCGTGGGACTGGCGCTGAACCTGAACCCCAGCTGGATCAATTTCTACCTTGCCACGGACATCGTCACGGCCAAGCATACGCCCCAGTTCATCCCTATCAAGCAGAGCGTGATGAACGTCACGCTGGGCATCGGAGTACCGATCGGCAGACGCAGCCACCGTATCGCGGCCTATGTGTACGACAAGGATCGGCGGTAAACGAACGAACGGGAAACCCGGCCTTTTCAGGCCGGGTTTTTCTTATCAGGACGCCCGAAAATTCTGCCGAACCGGGCATAAAGACACTTGGAGTACGCAAAAAAGACAGCCTGCGGCAACAAACGCACCCTCCCTTTCCATATTTTAGGCGCACCCATACCATAATCGGGCAATGGCATTGGTTTATCGGAAACTTTATTTATCTTTGCAATGTAGAGATTACGAAAGCATTTCTCAGGGGACGATCCCATTTTCCTGCCCCGGATGATTTTGCGTTTAAATATTGCGACGGCCCCTCAAATCTGTGTGAAGTTGCGTCACTACTTTTGAATTCTTCAAAATCACGGGCCGTCGCAATCTTTTTATCCCTTTAAACAAAAATCATGCCATAGCCCATCCGATTTTCCTCGCCCCCAGTCTATCCCGCTTCGACGAGGCTACGCTCCAGTGCGGCACGCGTCGCCATGCGGCCGGCCTCGACAATTTCCCGGGCGCGGTAGAATTCAAAAATCCCGAAACGGTCGGCAGGCATCTCTATCAGCAGGTCGGGCTTGTAAAGCTTGCACATCAGGCGTGCGATATGCTGCTGCATGATCTCCGACGATGCGGTAATCACCTTATAATAGTTCAGCGAAGCCTTGTTGCGGACGGCCATCTCCTCCGAGAACGGGGCGCTCACATCCACGGCGACCAGGACGTCGCCCGGTTCACGGCGCACCCGGTTCAACGGCAGCGGATTGACCGTACCGCCGTCGACCAGCACCTGGTTCCCCCGGCGTACGGGACGGAATACCGACGGGATGGAGATAGACGCCCGGATGGCATCGTACAAGCCTCCCCTGTCGAGCACGACTTCGCGCCCCGTCAGCAGGTCGGCGGCAACCGCGGCGAACGGCAGCGGCATCTTCTCGATCTTCACGTCGGGCACCAGCTCCTTCATGGCCCGCATCACGCGGTCGCCCTTGACGAGTCCCTCGGTGCTCAGCGCAAAATCGACCAGCCCGAAAACCTTATACTTGTCGAGCGTATACATCCACTCCTTGAAGGGTTCGAGATGCCCCGAGGCATACATGCCCCCGACCAACGCCCCCATCGAAGTGCCGGCCACAGCATGCACCTCGAATCCCTGACTCTCCAACTCCTCGATCGCCCCGATATGGGCAACACCACGCGCGCCGCCGCCCGCAAGCACCAGCGCAGCCCTTCTTTTTTTCATAAATTCATCGTGTTTATCCGCTCCCGGACTTTATCCCACGCATGGGTTCCGAACAGACAGCTTGCACGCATCGTGCCGCACATCCCGGCAAAACGCGACATCGGAATAACGAAACACAATTCGTCCGCACCGACCCACGGGCGCACCGAAGGATCGAACAGCCCCAGGAAACACCTGCGGCCGCCGTTACGGTTTTCCCGCACGGCCTGCGACACCACGGTACTGCATCCCGAGCCGAACGGCGCCGCAACGGCATCCGGGGCGTCGTTGTCGAACCCGGCCCATGTCACGAGCCCCGCCAAGACGTCTGGCGTAGCGAAGAATAGCACGCCTTCCGCCCCGTCGAACGTCCCCGCCGCATCCACACGCACGAACTCGAGCCACGCCTTCGGCCCCGGCCGCAGGTCGAGCGCAGCGATGAAGTCCAGCACCATTTCGGGCGTCTGCTTATAACGCTCCTTGAGCGAGACGAACTGCGGGACGAATTCCGGCATGGGGCTGAAACCCGTATAGAACTTGCCGCCCCCGCAACCGATATTCGAGGCGTTGAGCCCCACGGGCCGCCCGTCACGCGCCTCGGCCAACGCCTTGAAAAAACACCCGCCCGCCTTTGCGGCGGGGCGCAGCGGTTCGTCCGTATAGCGAAACAGCAGGGGCAGCTCCGGCACCGGGCCGAAAGCCTCGCGGAAAGCGGCGACAAATTCTCCTGTCTGCATGGCATTCATCCGTTTGTAATTACATAATCCATAAATACGTCGTGCGGTTCGACGGGCAGTGCCCCGACCAGCTGGTGGGCGTAGCAGACCCCGACCTTCACGCCCCGGAACCCGGGCTGCGAGAGGTATTTGTCGTAATACCCGCGGCCGCGGCCCATGCGGGCGCCGGCTTGCGTAAAGGCCGTCCCCGGGACGACGATCAAATCTATTTCGGACGGTTCGCACGGCTCAGCGTCCACGTCCGGTTCGGCGATCCCGAATGCCCCCGCACGGAGTGCCCCGGGTGCGTAATCGAAGAACCGCATCGCGTCGCCCCCGACCCGGGGGACGACGATCCGCTTGGCCGAACCCCACCGGACGAGCGCCTCCTCCGTCGCGGGTTCGTCGGGCAGGGCGCAGAAAAACGCCACGCACCGCGCCGTCCCGAAAGGCCCCGATTCCGCCACCCGGCGGAAGATCCGCCCGGAAGCCGCCGCACGTTCTTCGGGGGAGAGGGACAAGTTCTTTTTTTTCATCGCTGCACGCAGCTCTTTTTTAGTCATAAAACCCTCCTTTTCGGCATAAAATTCCCGCCCGTTTGCATTGTTATTCCGCAAACAATAGCTATCTTTGCGTCCGGAACACAAATTCTTAACAAATATAAACAAATTTAAATCATTATGAGCTGTTTTTTATCTAATTCCTCGCTCGGCAAGAAGTTGGTGATGAGCGTGACGGGGTGCTTCCTCGTGCTCTTTCTCCTCTTCCACATGTCCATGAACATCGTGGCGATCATCTCGCCCGAGGCTTACAACATGATCTGCGCGCTGCTGGGTGCCAACTGGTATGCATTGGCAGGCACCCTCGTACTGGCGGCAGGCGTGGTCATCCACTTCATCTACGCCGTCATCCTGACGCTCGAAAACCGCAAGGCCCGCGGCTCGCAGCGTTACGCCGTAACGGTCGTGGAGCCGGGTGTGAAATGGGCTTCGAAAAACATGCTCGTGCTGGGCTTCATCATCCTGGGCGGCCTGGCCCTCCACCTGTTCAACTTCTGGGCTAAAATGCAGCTCGTCGAAATCATGGGCGGCCACGAGAACTCGCTGGGCTTCGGCGCTGCCGACGGCGCTTCGCTGATCGCCTACACCTTCTCGCAGTGGTATTACGTGGTGATCTACCTCGTGTGGTTCTTCGCCCTCTGGTTCCACCTCACGCACGGCGTATGGTCGATGTTCCAGACCGTGGGCTGGGCCAACGACACGTGGTATCCCCGCCTGAAATGCATCGCCAATATCGTAGCGACAATCATCTTCCTCGGCTTTGCCGCCGTCGTGGTGGTTTACTTCATCAAGAGCATCTGCCCCTGCTGCGCAGGCGCCTGCTAACCGATTATCCAGAACAATAAACACACAACAGATATGGCTTTAAAATTAGATGCTAAAATCCCTGCCGGCGCCCTCGAAGAAAAATGGAGCAACCACAAGGCAGCTATCAAGGTCGTAAGCCCCGCAAACAAGCGCAAGCTCGACATCATCATCGTCGGAACCGGTCTGGGCGGTGCTTCCGCCGCCGCTTCGCTCGGTGAACTCGGATATAACGTAAAGGTATTCTGCATCCAGGATTCGCCCCGCCGCGCGCACTCGATCGCCGCACAGGGCGGTATCAACGCTGCGAAGAACTACCAGAACGACAACGACTCGGTATACCGCCTGTTCTACGATACGATCAAGGGCGGCGACTACCGTGCACGCGAAGCCAACGTATACCGCCTGGCGGAGGTTTCCAACCTCATCATCGACCAGTGCGTGGCCCAGGGCGTACCTTTCGCACGCGAATACGGCGGCCTGCTGGCCAACCGCTCGTTCGGCGGCGCACAGGTATCGCGCACGTTCTATGCCCGCGGCCAGACGGGCCAGCAGCTCCTGCTGGGCGCTTATTCGGTACTCAACAAGGAGATCGCAGCCGGCACGGTGAAAAGCTATCCGCGCCATGAAATGCTCGACATCGTCATCGAGGACGGCGAGGCAAAGGGTATCATCGCCCGCAACCTCGTCACCGGTGAGATCGAGCGCCACGGTGCACACGCCGTGGTGATCGCCACGGGCGGATACGGCAACGTATTTTTCCTTTCGACCAACGCCATGGCATCGAACGGTTCGGCCGCATTCCAGTGCTACCGCAAGGGCGCCGGCTTCGCCAACCCCTGCTTCACGCAAATCCACCCGACCTGCATCCCCGTACACGGCGACCAGCAGTCGAAGCTGACGCTCATGTCGGAGTCGCTGCGTAACGACGGCCGTATCTGGGTTCCCAAGAAACTCGAAGACGTGAAGGCCATCCGCTCGGGGGCCAAGAAACCGTCGGACATCGCCGAAGAAGACCGCGACTACTACCTGGAGCGCCGTTACCCGGCCTTCGGTAACCTCGTGCCGCGCGACGTGGCTTCGCGTGCCGCCAAGGAGCGCTGCGACGCAGGCTTCGGCGTGAACGAAACGGGGCTGGCCGTATTCCTCGACTTCAAGACCGCCATCGAGCGTCTGGGCAAGGACATCATCAAGCAGCGCTACGGCAACCTGTTCGACATGTACGAGGAGATCACCGACGTGAGCCCCTACGAGCAGCCGATGCAGATCTTCCCGGCCGTGCACTATACCATGGGCGGCATCTGGGTCGACTACAACCTGATGACCACCATCCCCGGCCTGTATGCCATCGGCGAGGCCAACTTCTCCGACCACGGTGCCAACCGCCTCGGCGCCTCGGCGCTGATGCAGGGTCTGGCCGACGGTTATTTCGTACTGCCCTACACCATCGGCGACTACCTCTCGCACAAGATCCAGGCTCCGAAGGTGAAGACCGACACCAAGGCCTTCGACCAGGCTGAGAAGGAAGTCAAGGAGAAGATCGCCAAACTGCTCTCGATAGGCGGCAAGCAATCGGTGGACGATATTCACAAGAAACTCGGCCACATCATGTGGGAGAACGTCGGCATGGCCCGCACCAAGGAGTCGCTCGAAAAGGCGATCACCGAGATCCAAGCACTGCGCAAGGAGTTCTGGAAGGACGTGAAGGTCGTAGGCAAGGAAAACGACTTCAACGTCGAGTTGGAAAAGGCGCTCCGCCTGGCCGATTTCCTGGAACTGGGCGAGCTGATGGCCCGCGACGCACTCAACCGCGAGGAGTCGTGCGGCGGACATTTCCGC
>OMEH01000563.1_pt1 | contig 19208 bp, 14 predicted proteins | sample 1645391 | NCBI WGS metagenome assembly OMEH01 (sample SAMEA103958133, study PRJEB25191) | human gut metagenome | biome: human-associated habitat [ENVO:00009003]; feature: intestine environment [ENVO:2100002]; material: feces | place: Germany | collected 2013/2015 | reverse complement strand
GAAAGTGGATTTTACCTTGCCTTGCATGGCTTGCGGAAAACCGCCATACGTTTTAAAAGACAAAAGCGACAAAATACATAAAACAAAAACCTCGCAGATCTCTCTGTGAGGTTTTGTGGTGGAAATGTCCAGAAACGCTTGACAATAACTCCGTCAAAGCCGCTCGGATCAAAAAAATCGTATATGACATTTTCAAAATTGAGAAATTCGTCCCTTATCCAGTGGTTATAAATGTTTGAAAACACCACCAAGTCCGTATCCGCGGCAAATGCCGCCTCGGCTATTCCGCATATGATATCCTTCTGGGTGTGGTCGTCGGCTCTTGCGGTTATTACGGCAATTTTTTTCTTGACATTTCGTCCGTCCTTTCATGCGTTCATAAAAAGCCCGTTCCCACAACCACATCAACGCCTGTTCTGCGGTAAATTCTGCCGCTGACGGGGAAGGATTTTTGACGCGTTCGGTGACAGAGTATGCCGGAAACAAGCTTTCGTATAAATTATAACTTATTCACGTTCACGCAGTTATGTCAAACGAAAAGGTGCATATTATGATTAAAAGGTGGACAAAACAGATATCGGCTGTTGACTTTGTGTTGTTTATTGGTATAATAAACTTAAAGGTATCTTTGGACACGAGAAACGAAACGGAGGTTTTAACGATGAAGATCACAAGTAAATTAGCGGCTATTTTGTGTGCGGCGGCCCTGTTTATGACGGTGGGTTGCTCGAACGGCGGCGAAACAAGCAGCGGGAGCTCCGAGCCCAACGCTTCCGGCAACTCCGGAACCGCAGACGTTTCCAGCGCTTCGAATTCCGAAACGAATGAAAGCGGCACGGTATCAGAGGAGAAAATTATGGACAGCCTGAACAACGGCATAATTATCGACAGCGTAAGCGGTAACGTTTATAAGAACGAGATGAACGCAAATCCCATCTCGCCGAACATATTCTGCGCTGATCCCACCGCGGTGGAATATAACGGAAGGCTTTACGTTTACGGCACGAACGACCAACAGCAGGCGGAAGAGGGAACAAAGAACGACTACGCCTATATCAAATCGCTTGTGGTATTTTCCACCGACGATATGGTAAACTGGATATATCACGGCAGGATAGAGGTCGGAGAGATCGCGCCGTGGATAAATAACTCGTGGGCACCGTCGATAGCTTCCCGCGTTGAAGACGACGGACTTACGCATTTTTACCTTTACTTCTCAAACGGCGGCGCGGGCGTGGGCGTGATAACCTCCACCGACCCTGTGGGACCGTGGACCGATCCGCTCGGCGAGCCTCTGGTTTATCAGAATATGCCTGGGCTGGAGAATTGCCCCGCACCCTTTGATCCGGGCGTGTGCATTGACGAAAATGGCGTAGGCTGGCTCTCCTTCGGCGGAGGCACACCGGCGGACGGCAACACTATGCACAGCAAGATCCCGAAGATAGCAAAGCTGGGAAAGGATATGCTTTCCTTTGACAGCGAATTTGTTTCCATTGACGCTCCCTACTTTTTTGAGGCGAGCGAGCTGAACTATATCGACGGGGTATATTACTATACATACTGCACCGACTGGCAGGATCACAAGACCGGCTGGAAGGAGTACGAGGGGGTCAAAGTTCCGCCCGCGTGCAGCATGGCGTATATGACCACCAAGACCCCTCTCGACGCAGATAGTTGGGAATGCAGAGGACCCTATTTCTATAATGCGGGAGAGAACGCCGACGGGGCCTCAGGACTTCGTTGGGCTAACAACCACACTCATTTCATTGAATATAAGGGCGTAAACTACATCATTCACCATACGCTTCTTCTGGAGGAGCTTATGGGAGGAAAAGCGGGCTTCCGCAGTATGATGGCAGACTATCTGCCCATGGACAAGGCAACGGGCGATATTCCCATAACTGCGGCAAGCAAGAAGGGCGTAGCGCAGATAAAGCTGGTCGACCCCTATACCAATAACAGCGGCGCGCTGATGTTCACCTGTGCGGATATCGGATACGACAAGGTAAATGATCCTGCCGCAAAAAGCACCGCCAACGGCGCGTGGATATATGTAAGAGGAGCAGACTTCGGCTATGGAGCATCAGAGTTTATCGCTGAGGTCAAGGGCAAGGGAAGAATAGAGGTTCGTCTTGACGATATCTCCTCCAAAGCCGCTGCGTTCGTCGAGTTCGACTGCGCGGATTATACCAAAATACGCTCGGACAGCTTTGCGCAGTTTGACGGAAGAAACCATGACATTTATTTCGTATTTTCCGGCTCCGATATAGAGCTTAAGTCGTGGAGGTTTTCAAAGGGCGACGAGCAGCTTCGTCCTGAAGAGAGCATAGCCTCCACCGATATACCCTACAAGACGCTGGTAATATCGGGACAGACCGAGCCCGGACCGAGCCCCTCTGCGATGCTCGACATTCCGAAGGACGGGGACTATTCCATAAAATCCTCTTCTTTTGAAAAGGACAGCGCCATAGTCAACCTCGGGTTTATTAATACCGATACTAATGCGAAGTATAAGGTGCTTGTGAGATCGCTGACACTGGCAACCGAAAACGGAGATGTTGAAGTTCCCGTAAATAAGGAACTCGATCCCACAAGCTCGTCGGAAAACGGGCTTGAAAACGGCTGGGGCGGCTCCGAGGTCGGATCGCTGATTTACGGCACGGAGGAATGTGGAATATTCGCAGCGAAAACAGACATAACATGGACAAACTATCGTCTGGCGCTTAAAATAAACGGCGAAGAGACGCCGTTCACATCCATCACCTACAATGTCACCGTAAGCGGTCTTGAGCTTGACAGCTGACGGAGGTAACGGAAAATAAGGAGGAAAAAATGAAAAAACTTGTTAGGTTCGCAGCGGCGCTGACGGCGGTATTGACGCTGACGGCATGCACGGCGGAAGTTGGCACGAGCTCCGTGACATCGACATCGACATCGACATCGACGTCGACGTCGACGTCGACGTCGAATCCGCTACCGAGCGTCACCACCGAGCCCGGAAAAGAGGAGGACCCCAAAGTGCTTGATAAGGATATCATAAAATCCACGATAACTTCAACCGACGACGGCAACGGAAACTACACAAACCCCGTTATTTTCGCCGACGTGCCCGATATTGATATGATCCGCGTTGACGACGCGTTTTATATGGTTTCGACGACCATGCACCTGTCTCCGGGGTGTCCCGTAATGAAATCCTACGACCTTGTAAACTGGGAAATAGTAAATTACGTTTTTGATACACTGGAGGACAGTGATAAACTTGCCTTAAGAAACGGGGAAAACAATTACGGCAAGGGTCAGTGGGCGACTACCCTCAGATATAACAACGGTGTGTATTACGCCGGCTTCACTTCCTTCTCCACCGGAAAAACTTATATCTATCATACCGACGATATAGAAAACGGAAAATGGGACAGGTTCGTGTATGACGAGTGCTTCCATGATATGAGTCTTTTGTTCGACGACGACGGCAAGGTGTATCTTATCTACGGCGGCGGTGAGATATGGTGCGTTGAACTGGAAAAGGATCTGAGTGCGGTCAAGCCCGGAACCAAGAGAAAACTCATCAACAACGCGGGACTTGTCAAGGGCTGCCTTGCCGAGGGTTCTCACGTCTATAAGCTGAACGGATATTACTATATTTTTATCATAACATGGCCCCCCAATAGCAAAAGAACGCAGCTTTGTTACAGAAGCGAAGCGCTCGACGGCGAGTGGGAAAGGAAAGTGATAATCAGAGATAATATGGGCTTCAGAAATGATGGTGTCGCACAGGGCGGTATCGTCGACGATAAGGACGGCAACTGGTATTGCTTTGTATTTCAGGATCACGGGGCGGTAGGCAGGACTCCCGTTGTGTCGACCATGACATGGGAGGACGGCTGGCCGGTAGTCGGAGTTAAGGGAAAGGTGCCAACGACCGACAAGATTCCTATCGCGGGTCACGAGAAAAAGGGCATCGTCACAAGCGACGAATTTATCAACTCACAGATAGTGAGATCCTATCACAGCTTTGCCGACACGCCCGAGGAAGCGGGCGAGAGCGATTATAACGGCTCTAACCTCGGGTTGGAATGGCAATGGAACCACAATCCCGATAACCGCCTCTGGTCGCTCACCGAGAGGGAAGGCTATCTGAGGCTGAGAACGGTCGATGTCTGCGCCACAGTTGCCAATGCGAGAAACACCATTTCGCAGCGAACCTTCGGACCGGAATGCGGCGCATATATAAAGCTCGACGTTTCAGAAATGAAAGAGGGCGATGTTGCGGGGTTTGCCGCCTTCGCGGAGAAATACGGTTATGTCGCCGTAAAAATCGAGGACGGGAAAAAATATATCGTAACTGTTTGGTATGACGATAACGACGACGTTGAAAAGGAATTTGAAACGGAAAGGGTCGAAATAACGGAAAACGAAGTTTATCTGCGGGTCGACTGCGATTTCAAAAACGCAACGGACAAGGCGTATTTCTATTACAGCCTCGACGGCGAGAACTGGACAAAAATAGGAGACACGCTGCAAATGAATTATTACGGTCTGCATTTTATGGGATACCGTTATGCGATATTCAACTTCCCGACAAAGCAGACGGGAGGTTATGTCGACGTGGACTATTTCAGGGTGGAAAACAAACTGCTCAAATAAACTGATACATTCAATGCGTTTCAGCCGCACAGGGGTCAGACCTTGTGCGGCTTTTTCTTTTTCGGGCTGCTGTTTTTTCTTCTTTCGGGAGGAAAGAGTTTTTTCCATTGAAAAATAGCGGCTTTGTGTTATAATTTAAGTACGGTACTGCGGCAGAAACCGCAATACTGCTAAGAAGGAGCAAAAGTAAAGTCAAAATTTGAGCCGCATTAAACAAAGAATACGGTTGCAAAAACCACCCACCTTGATGTTGTATAATAAAACTTGACACCCCACGCTCAAAAGAATATGCTAAAATCAGGAGGGTGAAGGACATGTCAGAAGCGAAGAAATACGACAGGAGCTAACAAGGAGCAGTCAGTAAAGCCAGCGCTGGAAATAGGGGTAAAGCGAGCCGGCGAGGAACTGAAGGTACCGTACGGAACGCTGTACGGGTGGGTGCAGGCGACAAAGAAAGGTATCTATACCGACACAACGAAAACAAAGAAGTCCCAGAGAACGCAGAAGTACCCGCAGTACGTTATGGATATGCTGTGGGAGCTGAGAAAGGAACAGGACGAACAATGCGCCGGAATTGGCGACAAGTGGCAGGACTACGACCGTCTGTTCATCAAGTGGGACGGAAGCCCTATGAACAACAATACTCCCTACTTCCGGTTCAAGGAGTTTTGTGAAAAGAACAGCATAAGGTTCTGCGACATTCACTCGTTAAGGCACTTACACGCAAGCCTGCTCATCAATGCGGGCGTTGATGTGGTTGCAGTATCGGGGGATTTGGGACACTCGCATGCTTCAACGACAACGAACATCTACTGCCATATGTTCCAAGAAGCACAGGCAAGGACGAGCCGGGCAATCGCCGACGCACTTATCTTTGACAAAAAAGAAAAGCAGGGCGGCGAAAAAGCCGAATTCCCTGCTTAAAGACCATAAATTCAAAATAAGAACCTCTGCTGTTACCGAAATCAAAGATTTCGAACAGCAACGAGAACCTTGTTGCTTTGCAATAAAGACCAAATAAAGATCAAGACCAAAATCCGTACAAAAAGAAACACTCCCAAACGGCTTTGTAAAGCCATTTAGGAGTATCGTAGTGTGGTGACCCGTACGGGAATCGAACCCATGATTCCGCCGTGAAAGGGCGATGTCTTAACCGCTTGACCAACGGGCCGTAGAAATGGTAGCGGCAGTCGGATTTGAACCAACGACACCCTGGGTATGAACCAAGTGCTCTAGCCAACTGAGCTATACCGCCATATCTTTCTGTTTTTGTCACTCTGTATCAGCGACTTTTATATTATATCACAGCGTTTTGCGTTTGTCAACACTTTTTTTAAATTTTTTTCGATTTTTTTCGTTTTTGAAAAACGCCGTGATATTTTATATAAAAATCAGCTAATCAGACCTCTGCGTACTGCTTTCTGCCTGTTTCAAAAATGTTGCCGCCGACAGCGTCGATTGCAACGATAAGAGGAAATTTGTCGAAAGTCAGCTTTTTCACACTTTCACAGCCAAGATCCTCAAAGGCTATTACCTCACACTCGGTTATGCACTGACAGGCGAGTGCGCCTGCACCGCCTATGGCACAGAAGTATACCGCACCGTTGCGTTTTATGGCGTCTACTACGGCAGGTTTGCGTTCTCCCTTTCCTATCATTGCGGATAACCCCATATCGAGCAGCAGGGGAGCGTATGGGTCCATTCTGCCCGATGTTGTAGGACCGCATGAGCCTATTGCCATGCCTTCTTTAGTGCCGGTCGGGCCTGCGTAGTAAATAGTCGCACCGTCTATTTCAAAGGGCAGTTCTCCGCCTTCGTCGATAAGCTGTTTTATACGCTTGTGTGCGGCGTCACGGGAGGTGTATACAGTACCGCTCAGTTCTATCTTGTCGCCGGCTCTTAGCGTTTTTGCCTTTTCTTTAAGTTCGCTTGTGTTAAGTTCCAAGTTTGTACTCCTGTTCGCATTGAATTTATTATGCCGGAAAGCATACACTTCCCGGCATATGATATTTACTTTTGATTAAAGGTCGAAGAATCCCACGTTATCCGAGCTCATCTCGTCGTCGTCATCGTCATTGTCGTTAAGACCTTCCATCATCTTGAGATCCCACGAAGGATCGTACTGTGCCGTGTTGGTGGTCATATTGTCGTTAATTCCGCCGAGCATGGATGAATAATCGGACATATCAATCTTTTCTTCCTTAGCAGAGGGTGCGGGAGCGGTAGGATCGTCAAACGAGGAAGTCATGCCGTCATCGTCAGACGGTTTAGATGAGGGCGGAGGAGTAATCGTCATGCCGTTCATCTGTGCTTCGAGATCCTTCCAGGGATCGTTCACCTTTTCTTCCTTGCCGGCAACACCCATTGAACGACTTTCATTTAGCTTTTCCTTAGGTTTATCGCCGCTGCGGTCGGAAGCACGTTCGGCCTTAGCTGCGGGAGCAGGCTCATCTGCAAGAAGGTCGCTGAAATCATCGGCTGCGGGAGCAGGAGCAGGCTCTTCTGCGAGCAGGTCGCTGAAATCATCGGCTGCAGGAGCAGGTTCTGCCTTAGCTACGGGAGCAGGAGCAGGTTCGTCTGCAAGAAGGTCACTGAAATCGTCGGCTGCAGGAGCAGGTTCTGCCTTAGCGGTGTGAGCAGGGGCAGGCTCTTCTGCGAGAAGGTCGCTGAAATCATCCGCAACAGGAGCAGTATCGGCTTTGGGTGCAGATGTTACAACAGGCTCCTCTGCAAGCAAATCGGCTATATCATCTGCCGCAGGAGTTTCCTCAACGAGCAGATCGCCGGTATCTACATTATCCGCAGAAATGTCATCGTCACCCGAAACTATCTCAAATGAGCTGAGCAGACCGTTGTTGTCTGTCAGCATATCGTCGTCATCGTCATTGTCCGTCTGAGCCGGCATATCCAGCTTAAGCTCGAAGTTATACGGCTCGATTTCCATAGGAGCGTAGGCGTCAAGCTCGCTCTCGTCAAGTCCGCCGATATTTTCAAGTTCGCTTTTTGCATTGATAAGCTCCTCATCATCGGACAGCTTTTCTTCGGGAACGTCAGCCATGTTATCGGTGGCTGTTTCTGCCTGTGAGGCTTCTTCAACAGCCTTAGCAAGTACATCGTTTACAGCCTTTGTATCTTCAACAGCCTTTGCTACCGCATCGTTTACGGCATTTGCTCCGGCAAGTGCCTTTTCAACGGCTTCATTTACTGAGGCGGTTATGCCGGCAAGAACAGTCTGAATATCTATTGCGGGAGCAGCCGCCGCACCTGATGTAACGCCATTTGCGAATGTGTCCGCCTTTTCAAGCACAGACTGCTTGTAATCGTATGTTTTCTTTACCGTATCGGCAAAATATGCTTTTGCGGCTGTGATAATCTCGTTTGCTTTGCTCTGTGCGTCATTTATTACAGCGTTTGCATCGGCATTTGCTTTTGCGGAAATTTCTGCAAGCTGAGCGGGGTCAATCGTTCCGCCGCTGTGCTTTGCTTTATCTATTTTTGCTGCCGCCTGTTTTTTGAATTCTGCGAATTCTTCTGTCAGGGCAGAGTATTTGTCCTGCATAACGTGCAGTTCTTTTTCGGTCTGAGCCAGCTTGCGTCTTTCGTCAAGAATCTGCTTTCTGCTTTCAAGGATCTGTGCGTCAAGTTCAGCCTTTTTCTTTTCAAGCTCTGCTGTAAGCTCATTGTTCTGACCTTCATTCGTCTGCTGTTTTTCTTCAAGTGCTCTTTTCAGCTCTTCATTTTCTTCCTTAAGGGCTTTACGCTCTTTGTTGTGCTGTACTATGTATGCCATTACTTCGGCTTTGTCGAAGCCGAGCGGAGAGGTTTTGAATTCGCCGTTTGTAGATGGCGCTTTTTTCTGTTCTGCCATTATTGTACCCCCTGAAAAATCTGGTTATTGTTATTATACCAAAAATTCTTCATTAATTCAATAGCGAATTGTAAAGTTTTATCAATTACCCAAAAATGAGAACCGCTATTGGTGATTTTAACGAAAATTCGCTATCGGCTATTGTATTTTATTGAACGGTAGTGTATAATAGTATAACAACCTTAAAATAATTTCGGTTTTTAAAAGATATTAACGAAAGGACTGATATTGATGATCGACAAAACTATGCCGTTTTCGCTCAAGGATGAAAGAGAAAACGAGATGAAGGAAATACTGACAACGGTTTACGGTGCGCTCAAGGAGAAGGGATATAATCCTATAAATCAGCTCGTCGGCTATATTCTGTCCGAAGACCCTACCTATATAACTACATATAACAACGCACGTAGCCTGATCCGTCATATTGATCGTGACGAACTTTTACAGGCAATGGTCAAGAATTATCTCGGCAGTTGATGAAAGCCGCCATTTATTTCAATGAATTACAACCGCTCCTTTACGGATACTATATCTGTAAAGGAGTGATTTTTTTGCACAGAAAAATATCTGCCGCAGTATTTACGGTATTGACGGCAATGTTCATGTGTGGATGCACGTCCGATAAGAATTCTGTCGGACAAAGCACAGAATATAACGGCAGGGGAGGCAGAACGCCTGCTGAAACAGCTTTTCTGACGGACGGAAAAGAGAAGGTCTGCTACGGTCAGGGCTATGAAACCGATAGCGATAACCGTCCTGTAGGAGCAATACAGGCACAGGAAAAATACGGGTCATACGGCGGAAGATTCATATTCGGCAAAGATGACAAGACAATCCGCCTGACGTTTGACGAGGGCTATGAAAACGGCTGTACCGGAAAAATACTGGATATTCTGAAGGAAAAGAAGGTTACGGCAACGTTCTATGTGACGCTTGATTATGTAAAAAGCAGTCCTGAGCTTGTACAGCGTATGATAAACGAGGGTCACGAGGTTGGAAATCACAGCTGTACCCACCCGTCACTGCCGGATATAAGCGATGATATGGTATTTGAAGAAATACAAGGACTTGAAACTTATATTTCCGATAATTTCGGCGGATACAAAACCGTTACGATGCGTCCCCCTAGAGGAGAATTTTCGGTCAGAACATTACGCATTGCCAAAAATATGGGCTATGATACTGTGCTGTGGTCCTTTGCGTACAACGACTGGAATACGGACGCTCAGCCCGACAGGGACACGGCGTACAGGCGAATAACGTCCGCAACGCACAACGGGGCTGTATATCTTCTTCATGCGGTATCCGAAACAAATACGGCGATACTGCCTGATGTCATCGACTACTGGCTTGATAACGGATATACGGTAAAAAGCATTTCGGGATAAAAAAAGAGCATCGGCACATAATAATGCAAGCCGATGCTTTTGTATCACTGTAATTAACACAAAAAAGAAAACGCTCCCGCAGGAGCGTTACGTTAAATCGTTATTCTCAGGAAACAGCGTTTAACTTCTTAGCAAGCTGAGATTTCTTTCTAGCTGCAGCGTTCTTGTGGATAATACCCTTTGCTGCTGCCTTATCAACTGCTTTAACTGCAACCTTAACGTTGTCAGCGTTAGTATCAGCGTCAACCTTCTTCAGAATAGTCTTAAGAGCGGTCTTGTCAGCCTTATTGCGAGCCTGCTTTGTAGCAGATACTAAAACTCTCTTCTTGGCAGATTTAATGTTAGGCACTTACGGCACCTCCTTTATACAGATCTACATATAATCATAGTTATATTTCACAATACGCTTTATTATAGCACGTCCAAAACGAAAATGCAATACTTTTTTACGATTTTTTTGAAAAAATTCTTCGGGAGGAAATTTTATGCAGCTTACGGGAAGAACAGATATGGCGGCGGAGTTTGTAAAGGGCAAAAACGGAATAAGATGTGAAAGCTATGAGCTTTACGGAGAAAAGATAACCGAAATAATCGTTTCCGAAAAGGATACCGCTCTTTTTAACCGCCCCTGCGGAAGATATTTTACCGTTGACAGTACGGACGTTCCTTATGCGGACGGTCAGATCCATGCGCTGTGTACGGTGCTTAACAAGCTCCTTCCGGAAGGGAAATGTCTTGTCACGGGGCTTGGAAACCCGTCTGTAGCGTCTGACAGTCTTGGCTGGAGAGCGGCAGGCAGGGTGCTTGCGACCTCGCATTTTATAGAAAGTATGCACAATGCGGACGGAATAGGGAATGTGTCGGTAATAAGGACGGATGTTTCGGCAAATTCCGGTATAGACAGCGTCTTTCACGCAATATTCTGTGCGGAGAAGATAAAAGCAGACTATATTGTAGCGATAGACAGCCTTGCGTGCAGTGAGCCGGAGCGCCTTTGCAGGAGCATACAGGTCACGGATACCGGCATAACGCCGGGCAGTACCGCAGGCAACAGGAATCGTCTTGACAGAGCGGCGGCAGGCATACCGGTAATCGCTGTAGGCGTTCCTACCACTATGGAGTATGAAAGCGATAACGACAGATTTTTTGTGACAAGATATGATATAGATGCCGAGATAAGCAGGTACGCACATATAATATCCTGTGCGCTGAACCGCAGTCTGTGTCCGTCACTGTCATACAGCGACATATCAATGCTGATGAATTATTCCTGAATATTTGCGGAAAATGAATCATAAGCTGTAACAAGAAAAATCCAACCGTGAAAACACCTGGCGAAAGGAAAGGCTTATGAGAGGCAATAAAAACAAAGGTATTGTAAAGGTTCTTGGCATAGGGCTTACGGCGGCGGTATTATCGTTTACCCTGACGGGCGTAGCTGAAAACGCCGTAACCGGAGCGGTAAGCGGCAAAAGCGTTTCAGACGGACTAAGACAGCTTACCGCACTGAGCGTTATGCTTGCTGTTCCTGTAAACGAATTTGACGGCAGGGATGAAGATACGGTTTCATCCGAGCCTTGCACAGAGAAACCGGACAATGAAACAAAGACTGAAAAGCAGGAGCAGAAAGCGCCTGCGACCGATAATCCGTCAAGCAGTACGCAGGATATTTCCGGTGAAACGCTGGTGCCGGTCGACGCTCCCGCCGATGTAAAAACACGGCTGATTTCCGTCAATATAAGAAAGGACAAGGACGATCTTACGCAGTATACGGCAAAGGACGGTACGGTCAAGGAAAAGCACTACGGGAAGATCGGCGGTGACAATGTAATAGACCTCGAAAACGGTCAGATAAGAAACTGCACCAAGCTGCCGTCGGAGCTTATAGGTGCTGAGGCTGAGAAAAAGCCTTCTGTCACGCTGTCGGACAGCAACGAACCTCAGGTGCTTATAATACATACGCATACGACCGAAAGCTACGAACGTGACAGTGACGGATATTACGATACCGATTATGACGGCAGATCGCTTTGCCCTGCAAACAGTGTTGTGGGAGTAGGGGCGGTGCTTGCGCAGACGCTTGCTGATAACGGAATAAGCACGCTGCACGACGGAACGGTCTTTGACGATCCCGTTTACAACTACTCATACTCAAGAAGCCGAGAGCGAACAGAGCAGCTGCTGAAAGAGTATCCGTCAATAAAAATAGTGCTGGATATTCACCGTGACGGAATAGCGGACGGAGATGTGAGAATAGCTCCCGTTGCAGAAATCAACGGCAGAAAAGCGGCACAGATAATGATAATATGCGGATGTGACGATGGCACGGATATATTGCCGGATTATATGGATAACCTCCGCTTTGCGTCATATTTGCAAAATGCGATAGAAAAAGATAACAAAGGCATAACACGGCCTATGCTTTTCGATTATCGGTTTTATAATCAGGATCTGGCTGAGGCTTCACTGGTTATAGAATTCGGAGCGTTGGCAAATGATATTGAGCAGGTTCGATACTCAGCCGAACTTGCCGGCAGGAGCATTGCAAATTTGCTGAAAAATTCTGAACAATAAAAAAGCATACTGCCGTAAAAAGCGTATCGGAAAGATTATGATAAGGAGCCGAACACAAGCGTTATAAACAGATAAACCGCCCGGGCATTAAATCCGGGCGGTTTTTGTGAAGTTTGACGTAAGAAAAAGAGATGCCCCCCGCCAAAATAGCAGAGGTTCATCTCTTTTTGTACAGATGAAACATCTGTATCACTGATATTATAGGCTGTTTGACCTTAAATGTCAAGCGGTACATCCCGAAACATTACGCATCTGAGGTATCGGTAAAATGCCGACCCCCTAAAAAGATAGTGTAACCGGTTATGCGAACTTTCGGGAATGGTGCAAGCTTGTAAGAGGGCTTGTCGGCAGGAGCATTGCAAATTTGCAGAAAAATGCAGATTAATAGAAGTATACTGCCGTTAAAAAGCGTATCAGAAAGATTATGATAAGAATCGGAACACAAGCGTTATAAACAGATAAACCGCCCGGGCATTAAATCCGGGCGGTTATTTTTATGGAGCTTGTGACGGGACTCGAACCTGCGACCTGCTCATTACGAATGAGCTGCACTACCAACTGTGCTACACAAGCATATTTATTCCGATATTCTGATATATTTACACACATTTTCCGTTTTCCGAAAGCGTCCGCTTCACAAGTCAAGACATTGCATAATGCACAATAAACACTTGAAAAGAGCGAGGCGATGTGGTAAAATATATATGGTCATATTTCGGAATACAGTTCCAAAATGACTATATTATTATATCGTATTTTTGATTTGTTGTCAATAGCTTTTTTGACGGAAACGAGGAAAATTTGATAAAAAAAACATCTGTGGCAAGGTGTATCGGTGTAGTTATCGGCGTACTGCTAATTGTTTTTGCGGTATTTCTCGTAGTTACATCAATGCTGTTTTCATTCGGCGGCTCTGCTGCGCCGGATATTTTCGGATATAATGTTTACATAGTGCGTGACAACGATTTCTATCAGCTTAAGGCAGGCACAGCCGCTATAGCGCAGAAGGTGTGGCCCGACGAGGTAAACAACGGAGAGCTTATAATATATAATCGGTATGAAAACGGCGGAGCACAGCTTGCGAAGGTAAATTCCTCCACGCTTAAGGAAGGCGTTATGAGCTTTGATGTTGAAACTCAAGGCGGAGAAAATATCACAATATCACAAAGCCAGCTTGTTGCAAGAGTTAACTATTGCAGTGATTTCTGGGGTGCCGTTATCGGATTTGCAATGTCGCCGTTTGGCGTTATGGCTATCGCTATACTGCCGTGTATCGCAATAGTAGCATTTGAGATAGTGAAGTTCATTATGTCAAAGCGTCCGGTACCGCAGGTGGAAACGGTCAAGTTGCAGGAAGAAGCTCCGGTGTATGTTCCCCCTGAAAGCGAGGAACATAAGCTGTCAAAAGCAAACAAGAATGACGCAAAAAAGGCCGCTATGCCGTCTTTATCCGATAACGTAAAAGTGCCGCATAATCGTGTTCCCGACAGTTCTCACGGTAAAACGGATGATTTCACGGAGCATTTGCGCAGTAAAAAGAATATAGCGGCAAGTGCCGATAACATAAAAGACCGAGCGGATTTTTCCGCCGGAGCAAGAAAAAGGATTGAATCGGACAGAGCAGAGCAGCAAAAGGAAAAGAAAACGCCTTGCCCGAAATGACGGAAAAAACGGGTACGGCTGAAGTAACGCACGGCGGTTCTGAGCCTGATATATCGCTTGTGTTCAGAGATGACGAGGACAAGAGATATGATATAGACGATATTCTTGCCGATATAGAAAAACGGCATCATTGACGGGCAGAAAAGCAGAAAGAAAAGTAAGAACGAAAGAGAGCACTAACAATGAATAAAAAATCAGATACTGTGAATTCAGAGCTTCGTGACAAGCTGTTCATCGTACTGGCATTAACCGGCTGTATATCGAATATAGCGGGATTTACCGCAAATGCGGTGATATTCGGATTTACCCCGCAGACCTTATTCTGTGCGGCTTGCGCACTTGTAATTATAGTATCGTCACTGGTCGGTTTTCTGACAGGAAGAACCTATGTCGCTACGTTTATAATACTCATTGTGCTTGGATTTGTCGAGTTCCCGATGTTGTATATTTCATACGGTGCAAGCACGGCAGTGTATATGCTTGTTGCGGAAATCGGTATTATTACTTTTATGAAGCCGGTACACAGAGTTATAATGGGGGCGGCGGTGTTCGTTGCAGATATAGCCGCATTTATTGTCAGAAGCAAATTCCCCCATCTGAATATGGCTAATGACAATATGGAGCTTGACACGCTGTTTTCGTTTGTAATAGCGTTTATAGGCATAATGGTTGCGGTCGCAATAGTGATAGTACAATTTGAACGTCAGGCAAAACAGCTCAGCGAAATGGGCGAGGAGCTTACGCTTGCTGTAAATACCGATCCGCTGACCGAGATAAGAAACCGCCGTTATCTTATAGAATATCTTGAAAATCAGCTTTCGCAGGACGAGAAAAAGAGACACTGTGCGGTGCTTATCGACCTCGATTTGTTCAAGTCGGTAAACGATACATACGGACACGTTTTCGGTGATAATGTGCTTAAACATTTTGCGTATGCGGTCAAAACAAATATCGGAGAAAATGACCTTATAGCACGATTCGGCGGAGAGGAATTCATGATCCTCTTTGATACGGATAATATCGAAGCTGTTATGACGGTTATGAAGCGGATAAGCAAAAGCTATTCGGAGTTTTCCGAGAAAGAAAAAGGAAAAGAATTTACTTTCAGTGCAGGCGTGGCTGTGTACGGAAGCAGCAACTCGATAACCGAGATATTCACAACTGCCGACAAGCGACTTTATAAGGCTAAGGCGGCAGGAAGAAATAAGATAATGATAGATTGAGAACTCTGGTACCCTACCGTTTTGTGACGGCAGGGTATTTTACATTTCGTGAACTGCATAAAGCTGAATATATGTCTGAGGAAATAACAGGAAAATATTAACATGATATTTTCAAAAAAGATTAATTATATATTGATTTTAAGATTTGATAAGACTATATTGCTATTCTGACTTGACAAAGCATCAAGAAAATTGTATTATAAATTCAGCACATTAAATTGTTACTATATAAAAATAAACAGGAGATATTATGACAGTACCTGTAATAGTAGAAATAATTTTCAGGTTCATACCATCTGCTTTGCTTGTATTCGGATTTATCGAAATCAATCTTACAGCTAAGTATAACAAGTATATTCAGTTTATCGCAATAAATACGGTGTATTTGTTTGCGGGTCTGTTTGGGCAATATATGAGAGAAAAGTACAAGCTTGAATTTTTCGATTTTGTGCTTGCGGTAGCACTGGTTCTTATTTACAGTATATTTTTTCATACCGATGCGGTCGGATACCGTATTTTCATAGGAACGCTGGTCTACCTTTCGCTGATTATATTTGATACTATCACAACTGCTGTAATATTTGTCATATTTCCGGAATTTTCGTTTGACATCGGACACTTAACATATCCCGCACTGCTTTTTGCGGATATTGATCTGATTATATACGGCATTCTGATGTATTTTGAACATTGTATTATCAAAAGAATACATGACAGAAAATCTATCAACAAGCGTGCAGTGATTTTTATGTTTTTTCCGGAAAGTCAGGTGTTGATTTTATGCGTGATAATGAAGCTCATTATGGCTAACACCGATAATGCAACGCCGGAAATTATGTATTTCACACTGATTTGCGTTGTAATCTGCGTAATCAGCGATATTCTCTGCTATCGTGGCCTTATCCAGAATTCACAGCTGTACGAAACGAAAATGAGAAATGAACAGCTTGAATACGAGCGTAGCACGCAGTACCGCTATTACGAAAAAATCAACGAGCTTCAGCACGAAATAATGAAGTACCGCCACGATTTCAACAACGTTCTCACAACGGCGATGAACCTGTACACCTATCCCGATACAGCCGAAAAGGGAAAGGAAATGCTTGATGAGCTGAGCCGTAAAAATCAGAGCAACAAAATGCCGTTCTACTGTGCTAACAATATCGTTAATGCGATTCTGTGGGATAAGTCGAATACCGCTAAAGAATCGGGTGTTACGCTTGACTGCGATGCGAGTCTTAGCAATGACATTCCGATAGATGACGTTGACCTTTGTTGCTTAATTGTCAATATGCTTGATAATGCGATAAGGGGAGCGAAAGCGGCAGAAAACGATAAAAGCATCGGCATAAAGATAAAAGAGGAGAACGGGAGAATATATATTTCTGTTTCAAATTATGCCGATATGCCCGACTTTGAAAGCACAGAGAAACTGCCCAGCACAAAGGCAAACAAAAATCACGGCTACGGCACGGAGATAATACGGAACATAGTGCAGAAATATGACGGCGATGTGCTGTTTACCTGTAAGGATAGGAAATTCAGCACGGCTCTTTCGATAAGAAAAGGCGAACGTGAAATAGAAGATATATAAGTTTTAGGGGGAATCAGTATGACGACAGTACCACTGATAGTGGAAGTAATATTCAGGTTTATTCCATCGACATTGATTATTTTTCTGCCGATAGACGCTTGTCTTACACCGAAATATAACAAATACATACAAATGAGCATCGTGAGCTTTATTTATATGTGTGCCGGAGTGTTTGGACAATATATGAGAGAAATGCACAATATGCAGGTGGTGGATTTTACTCTTGTAGTTGCAATAGTTTTGTGTTACAGCATTTTCTTCCATACAGACAGCATAGGCTACCGTGTTTTCATCGGCTCGCTTGTGTACCTTTCTGTAATCATATTTGATACTGTTTTTTCTTCGCTGATATTTGTTCTTTTCCCGGATTTCAGTTTTGATATAGGTCATATGACATATGCTTCACTGCTTGCTGCCGATATTGATCTGATGATTTACGCTATACTCATGTACATTGAATACTGTATAGTAAGAAGAATTCGTAACAAAAAGGCTATGAACAGGAGAACGCTCATTTTTATGCTTTTCCCGACAAGTCAGGTTCTGATATTATGCGTTATAATCAAACTGATTATGGCGAATTCGGAGAATGCTACCGCTGAAATTACATACTTTACGTTGGCTTGTATTATAATCTGCGTAATCAGCGATGTATTGTGCTACAGAGGCCTTATCCAGAATTCACAGCTGTACGAAACGAAAATGAGAAACGAACAGCTTGAATACGAGCGTAGCACGCAGTACCGATATTACGAAAAAATCAACGAGCTTCAGCACGAAATAATGAAGTACCGTCACGATTTCAACAACGTTCTCACAACGGCGATGAACTTGTACACCTATCCCGATACAGCCGAAAAGGGAAAGGAAATGCTTGATGAGCTGAGCCGTAAAAATCAGAGCAACAAAATGCCGTTCTACTGTGCTAACAATATCGTTAATGCGATTCTGTGGGATAAGTCGAATACCGCTAAAGAATCGGGTGTTACGCTTGACTGCGATGCGAGTCTTAGCAATGACATTCCGATAGATGACGTTGACCTTTGTTGCTTAATTGTCAATATGCTTGATAATGCGATAAGGGGAGCGAAAGCGGCAGAAAACGATAAAAGCATCGGCATAAAGATAAAAGAGGAGAACGGGAGAATATATATTTCTGTTTCAAATTATGCCGATATGCCCGACTTTGAAAGCACAGAGAAACTGCCCAGCACAAAGGCAAACAAAAATCACGGCTACGGCACGGAGATAATACGGAACATAGTGCAGAAATATGACGGCGATGTGCTGTTTACCTGTAAGGATAGGAAATTCAGCACGGCTCTTTCGATAAGGAAAGGCGAACGTGAAACAGAAGATATATAAGTTTTAGGGGGAATCAGTATGACGACAGTACCGCTGATAGTGGAAGCAATATTCAGGTTTATTCCGTCGGCTTTAGTAGTGTATTTATTTATTGATGTTAATCTGACATCCAGATTCAACAAATACATACAATGGACGTGCGTCAGCCTTTTATATATGGCTGCGGGATTGATAGGACAGTATCTCAGAGAGGCTTACAATATTCAGGTAGTCGATTTTTCACTTGCACTGATATTGGTTACTTGCTACAGCTTATTCTTTCACACGGATTCAGTCGGTTTCCGCATATTTATCGGCTCGTTTTCTTTTCTGTCACAGATACTCGTAGATACAGTTTTTGCCGCAATTATATTTGTTTGTTTCCCGGACTTCAATTACGAAATCGGACACCTTTCGTATCCTGCACTTCTTGCGGCTGATATAGAAATGCTTATATACGGTATATTTCTGTTTGCCGCAACGATTGTTATCAAAAGAGTACGGCTTAAAACCGGTATCAACAAAAAAGCCCTTGTCTTTATGCTGTTTCCTCTGAGTCAGGTTCTGATATTATGCGTTATAATCAAACTGATTATGGCAAATTCGGAGAATGCTACCGCTGAAATTACATATTTCACTCTTGCGTGCGTTGTAATCTGCGTAATCAGCGATATTCTCTGCTATCGTGGCCTTATCCAGAATTCACAGCTGTACGAAACGAAAATGAGAAATGAACAGCTTGAATACGAGCGTAGCACGCAGTACCGCTATTACGAAAAAATCAACGAGCTTCAGCACGAAATAATGAAGTACCGCCACGATTTCAACAACGTTCTCACAACGGCGATGAACCTGTACACCTATCCCGATACAGCCGAAAAGGGAAAGGAAATGCTTGATGAGCTGAG
>OMEH01000533.1_pt1 | contig 19914 bp, 18 predicted proteins | sample 1645391 | NCBI WGS metagenome assembly OMEH01 (sample SAMEA103958133, study PRJEB25191) | human gut metagenome | biome: human-associated habitat [ENVO:00009003]; feature: intestine environment [ENVO:2100002]; material: feces | place: Germany | collected 2013/2015 | reverse complement strand
TACATATATCTCAGGTTAGTGGCGTTTTTTTGAAGAGTCAATGTTAGAGCAGTTGTACAGATGTACTCACGAAATTATTAATGCCTTGTCGGTACGGAAACTGTTTTAAGCAGTGTTGGCGATACATTTCATTATGCTGTATTAATAATCGGTTTTTGTTTTTATAGCACGGGGATATTAATCGCTCTGTGTTTTTTCGTCATCGATTTCTTCGGTATCCTTGCGGTTCATCTCTTTTTCAAGCAACGGTCTTAACAGCGAATAACGCAGCATTTTCCTGTTGTTATCCACCATTGTTTTCACAAGCTCCTTTGTGCCGATAACTATTATCATTTTCTTAGCACGGGTAACTCCCGTGTAAAGCAGATTTCTGTAAAGCAGGTTGTGCGTGAAGGCGGTTATCGGAATTATCACCGCATCATACTCGCTGCCCTGACTTTTATGTATCGTGATGGCATAAGCGTGTTCGAGCCTTCTCAGCATTTCGGAGGTGTATATCGCTACTCTGCCCTCAAAGTCTATGGTCACGTTCTGGGAAAAGCGGTCTACCGAGCGGATGATTCCTATATCTCCGTTGAAAATTCCGCTTCCCTTTTCATTGTTTTTTGTCCACAGCACATCATAATCATTCTTTGTCTGCATTACCTTATCGCCTGTTCTGAAAATAACATCGAAGAATTTCAGCTCCGCCTTATTCTGTGATGGAGGGTTCAGGGCTGACTGAAGCTGTTTATTAAGCTCTTTTGTTCCTGCCATACCCATTTTTGTAGGGCAAAGCACCTGTATATCGTCTATGGGCGAAAATCCGTAGGTATCGGGCAGACGCTGTTTTGCAAGCTGTATCACAAGTTCGGCAATATCGCTTTCAAGCGACTTGTTCATAAAGAAGAAGTCGTTCTGTCTGTCATCAAGTACGGGAAATTCGCCATTTACTATCCTGTGAGCATTTGTTACTATAAGGCTCTGTGCCGCCTGTCTGAATATCTCTTTAAGTTCCACTGACGGAATATAATGCGACGCTATAAGATCCTTCAGCACGTTTCCTGCGCCTACGGACGGAAGCTGATTTGAGTCGCCTACCATAATGAATTTAGATGTGGGCTTAATCGCTCTTACAAGCGAGCACATAAGAAGTGCGTCAACCATCGACATTTCATCGGCTATTACAACATCGGCAGGGAGCGGATTTGTTTCGTTGCGCTTGAATTTAAGCTCGCCTTTTGCGGTAAAATCGACCTCAAGCAATCTGTGGATAGTTCTTGCAGGCTCGCCTGTGAGATCGGACATACGCTTTGCCGCTCTGCCTGTCGGGGCGCACAGAAGTATGCGTTTCTTCTGCGCTTTAAGAATCTTGATAACACCATTCAGGGTCGTGGTTTTACCTGTGCCGGGACCGCCCGTCAGAATAAATACAGAGCCTGTAAGGCAGGCGCTGATAGCCGCACGCTGAAGATCCTCGTACTGTATATTCTCCGAAAATTCTACTCCTCTTATCTCATCGGAATAATCCTTTTCGTACTGTGCGGAGGTTCTCAGCATAAAGGCCAGTTTTTTCGCAATATAAGTTTCGGCAAGGTAGTATTCGGGGAGATACACAAACTCACGCTTTCCGAGCGTAATCCTTACTACCCAGTCCTTCTCCTCGCAGTCGTCAAGGCAGGATTCAAACTGCCTGCGTTCAATCCCGAGATTATCGCAGACAGATTCACGCAGTTTTTCGGTCGGCAGGCAGGTATGACCTGCGTTTGCGTTTTCGTGCAGGACGTACACTATACCTGCCCGTACACGATCGCTGTTCTCAGCATCAAAGCCGAGATCTGCCGCCATACGATCGACCGAACGAAAATCTATATCTATGCCGCTTGTGCATAGTATATAGGGGTTTGTCTTAATCTGCTTTATGCTGTCGTGCTCAAATGCAGACCATACGCTTATTGCGTGGGCAGGTCCGAAATTATATTCGCCGAGAAATTTTATTACCTCGTTTACGCCTGTTATCTTGTGATATTCATTTGATATGTACAGCGCCTTGTCGGAGGTTATGCCTTTTATCACGGTGAGCTGCATACAATCGTTATCTATTATATCCAGTGCTTCCGTGCCGAACTGCTTTACTATTTTCTTTGCTATAGCGGGGCCAAGCCCTTTTATAACGCCTGAGCCGAGATAGGCGGATATTTCGCTTTCCGTTTCCGGCATTGAGCGCTCGCACATTGCCGCCTTGAACTGTCTGCCGTACTTCGGGCTTGTTATCCATCCGCCACGCAGACTAAGCCGTTCGCCCTCGTTCACATCTCCCAGATTTCCGACTACCGCTATAAGTCCTTCGTCACAGCCGAGATTTATGACAGTGTAGCCGTTATCGGCATTTTTATATATAACGTCCTCCACAGAGCCGCTCAGCTCTACGGAAATATCGACCTTCTGATTATCCAACACGCAGCCTCCAGTTCTTCAGATTCTATATCTGTTTTTTCTTTGTCGCTCTAAGTGTCACTCTCGGACAGTCGGCGATAAGATTACGGCATATAACGGCGAACTCGCTGTCGCTGAGCAATTCTTCGCCGGCATTTATTATAACCTTGCCGTCTGTCGCTTTAAGGGCGGCTCTTACCTTTCCCTCAACATCGTCACAGCCGTCGGGCGTTACGCTGACAGGCGGAGTGGCGGGCATGCCGAGATTTCCGATGAAAAGAATAACGTTAACAGCCCCCATAATACCGAGAAAAATCATAGCGAAAAGCATTAAGTATGCACCACTCATAAGATCAACTCCTTCTGACAGTTTATCTCATTATATGGTGCATACGCATTTTACGTTACGGATTGCAGGTGCAGAGAATAGCGTTCCAGCCCTCTTTTTCCGATATGCTTTCAACCTTTATATTGTTTTCCTTCAGTGCCGACAGCACCTCGTCAAGTCGCTCGGTGATAATGCCCGACACTATCAGCTTGCCGTTCTTCTTTAAAAATCCGCTGAAATAGGGCGACATTGACACGATTACATCAGCTACTATATTGGCGGTAATTATATCAAAGCCTGTGCCTATCTTCTCTCTGAGCGGCTCATCATCGCTGATATTTCCTATATAAGCGGAAACCATATCACTGCCGAAGCCGTTCTTTTCGGTATTTTCCTTTGCGGTGCGTACCGAGTTTTCGAATATATCTACCATTACCGCCTGCTTTGCGCCGAGCAGAAGTCCTGCGATGGACAGTATGCCGCTTCCCGTGCCGAGATCGAGCATTCTGTTGCCCTCGTGTATCTGCTTTTCGAGAAGCTCCATTACAAGACGGGTTGTGTGGTGCTGACCTGTTCCGAATGACGAAGCGGGGTCGACCTCAAGTATCTTTCTGCCGTCTGTATTCTCTACTTCTTCCCAGCTTGGCTTTACTATCAGCTTTTCGCCTACCGTGAATGGCTTGTAATACTGTTTCCAGTTATTTGCCCAGTCCTCCTCACGCACGCAATCTATCGTTACGTCAAGGCTTCCGTAAAAATCATCCGTATCGTTTTCCTTAAGTTCATCAAGAGTGCCGCCGAGCGCAGAGAGCATTTCCGCACCCTGCTCATTATCCTGCACATAGCAGGTTATGTGCGGTTCTACGGTTTTAAGTCCCATAAGGCTGTCATCTACATAATCCCAGTTATATTCCTTGTTTTCGAGGAACTCCTCAAAATCGGCGGGATCGTGAATTATAAATCCGTTAAGTCCAAGCTCGGACAGGCGCATTACAAGCACCTGTATCGCTTCACTTTTCGTATATACATCTACCTGTCTGAATTGCATAGTAATACCTCTTGTTTTTTATTTGCCGACGGGGCATAAATATCTATAGTATATTATCCTACATTTCGGAGAAAAAAGCAAGTGTTTAACGCAAAAATGCACCGCCCTTATAAAAAGGACGGTGCAAAACATTCAAGGAAGAACCAATGTTAAATTCCGGATTACCGTTAATCGTTATCCTGCAAAGCCTCGTAAGCCTCTTCGCCTGTACGAACCTTGATTACGTTTTCAACGTCGTATACGAAAATCTTACCATCGCCTATCTTACCGGTATAGAGTGCATTCTTGGCAACCTCTACGACCTTTTCAACAGGAACCTTGCAAACTACGATCTCGACCTTCATCTTGGGAAGAAGTCTTGCGTCTACGGGAACACCACGATAGAACTCAGTTGAACCCTTCTGCATACCGCAGCCCATTACATGAGATACCGTCATACCGGTGATGCCGATAGATGAAAGTGCGTGCTTGAGAACTTCGAACTTCTCCTGGTTTGCGATAATGTCTACCTTTGTCATCTTTACATCGCTGTCGCTGATAGGAGCTCTTGCCTTTGAAACGTGCTGTACGGGTACAGAGGTTTCAACAGGAGCAGCCGTAGTAACAACTGCTGTATCTTCTGCGGAAGAACCGCTGTATACGCTGTCGCCTGCGATAACGAAATCTGCGTAGGAGCTGGGCAGACCGTGTTCTGTTGTATCAAGACCCTTGAGCTCTTCTTCTCTTGAAGCTCTCAGGCCGATCGTGTGCTTTAAGATATAGAATGTCAGGAACATCGTTACTGCTGTGAATGCGCAAACCGAAACAACACCGAGTAACTGGATACCAAGCTGGCTGAAACCGCCGCCGTAGAACAGGCCCGTGATGCCGTTCTGACCTTTACCTGTTGCGAATAAGCCTACTGCGATAGAGCCCCATAGACCGTTGAAGAAATGTACTGCTACTGCGCCGACAGGGTCATCAACTTTGAGCTTGTAGTCGAGCAGCCAAACACCGAAGCAAACCAGTAAGCCTGAAACAATACCGATTATTGTTGCGCCGAGTGCGTCTGTATCTGCACAGGGAGCCGTGATAGCTACAAGTCCTGCGAGCGATGCGTTAAGGCACATCGAAACATCGGGCTTGCCGTTTTTAAGCCAAGTGAAAATCATCGTTACTACCGTTGCAACTGCAGGAGCAATTGTTGTGGTAAGGAATATATCTGCGAGGTAATCTACGTTGGAAGCTGCGGCACCGTTGAATCCGTACCAACCGAACCAGAGGATGAATACACCGAGTGCGCCGAGAGGGATCGAGTGACCTAAGATAGCTCTGGGCTTACCGTCCTTGCTGAACTTGCCGATACGGGGTCCGACCATTGCGGCACCGATAAGAGCCGTAAGACCGCCGACCATATGTATTGCCGTTGAGCCTGCAAAGTCAACGAAGCCGAGCTGTGCGAGCCAGCCGCCGCCCCAGATCCAGTGAGCCTCGATAGGATAAACAACAAGGCTGATAACGAATGAGTAGATGCAGTAGCTGATGAACTTTGTACGCTCTGCCATAGCACCTGAAACTATCGTTGCTGCGGTAGCGCAGAATACTAAGTTGAATACGAACTCCGCACATCTGTTGAAGTCTGAAAGCTGAGTAAGAACGTCAAGATTCGGAACACCGATAAGTCCGAAGAATGTATCTTCGCCAAGCATCAGACCGAAACCGAGAAGTACGAATGCAATCGTACCGAGGCAGAAGTCCATTAAGTTTTTCATTATAATGTTGCCGGCATTCTTTGCTCTGGTGAAACCTGTTTCAACCATTGCGAAACCGCACTGCATAAAGAATACCAATGCGGCACCGATAAGGTACCATATACCGTTGCCGTCGCCGACGTTGAACATCGTGGCGTTAACGGTTTCCTGAATTTTGTCTGCCGACTCAGCAGCAAGAGTTAGCGTGGATAAGAAATCCATTGATAACCGCCCCTTTCAATAGGTAATTTTCTGACTGCGGCTGTGCCGCTTTTTTCTTGAAACGGGTCTGAAAAAATTCTATCTGCACCCCTCTGCGCCTTTGCAGATACTGCAGAACTTTTGCAATCCCGCTTAAAACAAAAGGAGCCGCACGAACTTTTTGTGTTCGTGCAGCTCCATTGCTTACAAGTATTATTATACTGACGGCGGGGTGATTTGTCAACGCTTTTTTTGCAAGTTTTTTATTTGTTTCTTGCATTTTGTGAAATCTGCATAATATCTTGATGAATTTTTCGTAATGCGGTTATGCAGTTGTGCCAACAATATATCGGAAATCGGATTGTGAATGCAACTGATTTTCGGGTTTTTCGCTTCTTTTTATCGGAATCGGGACGTTTTTTGCCAATTATGACGTATGAATGTAAATATCCGTCATACTGCAGATTCCAACAGTTTTAATTCATTTTTCGGTGTTTATCCTGAATAACGGGTGGATTTTTGCAATATAAGTTTAAATTTCTCGCAATATTTATGTAAAAACTACTGCCTGTACGGGTTCTGAAATCAAAAAAAGCGACAGGTAAAGCCATGTACGGCAATTCAAGGGCGGAGCCACCGTAACTTCTGTCGCTTTTTTAGTATTATATGCTTTTTATGTCACGCTGTGAATATTCTTGTTCCTCGCATCTTTCCGCCATATACATTCCAAGCTCGGCGAACACGGGCGGTATATCATAGACTGTCCTGCCGTCCTGTTCGCACATCGTGCATTCGCCCGGAGTTGTGGGAGAAAGCATATCCCATGCGGTGACGAGGTTGTCAGTCTTATTTATGCTGTGTTTTTCAAAAAATCCGTCATAAAGGGTGCTTTGCTCATCGTTACGGTACAGATTGACGATATTGTACTTGCATATCATCATTTCATCGTTTGTTATATGAGAGCCGATGCCGAACTGCGATATTCCGTCATCGAGAAGTATTTTCCCGACAATATCCAGCACATCTCTTATCATAGCGGAGGTGCAATCGTCAAGATAATAAATATCCTTGTGGAAAGCGATGATGTTCCCGTTTTCGTCCTTAGGCTCGGCGGTTTGGGGAGTGGGAAGCTCCAGAATAAAGAACAACCTCTCGTTTTCGTGCAGTTTTATGAAATTTTCAAGCAAGGGCAGAGTTTTTTGTGCCGATACGTTTGCGGTGAAGATTTTTCCGTCCGTTTTATAGCCTTCGCTGAGCTTATCGGCAAAGGAAATCGAAAAACCTTTTCTCATAGTAAGCATAATTTATACCTCTTATTTTCTTCCTGCCAAATACATTACAACCGTCATCGCAAGCCCGAACACAAGTCCGGATGCTCCGAACGCACAGAGCCACTTACTGTCAACTATCGCTTGTAACGCCTCAACGGCACTGCTCCCGACAAACATTTCAAACAGAAACGCAAAAATCATCATACCGAGCGTCCATAAAACGCCGAAAATCAGTCCCGTCAACATTCCGACAGGAAGGAACGACAAAAAATTCTTATCAAAGTCTGCCACTTCACATTCCTTTCGTGTAAGCTTTTTCAATTCTGCTCTCTTTACGGCTATTACGGCAGCTTGTGAAATATCATCGTTTCTTGCACAGCACGAAAAACTGTTTGAAATATGATAACCGCCATTGCGGAACATACTTGAATAAATATCAGCATTACTATAGTCAAAGCCGTCTTTCATCACAATAGTTCCGCTCCTGAATATGATTACCAGCTCTCCGTCGGCACACATTTCATCGCAGTGTACCATATAAAGGACATTCTTCTCGCAACCGATCAAATACGCCTTATCATAACTCTGAGTCAGATGTACACCTTTAAGTTCACCCGTTTTTCTGAAATCGGGATAAACGCCCTCATAGCCGGCTTTATAAAGTGTATCTGTGATATTTTTTCTTATCCGAATGTTTTCGGGTTCAAGTCCGATTATTTCCGATATAGTGGGATAATCCTTGCAAAGCCCCCAAAAAATCATATACAGTTCACGCCAGAGCGGTTCATATTTCACATCATCAAGCCCACTGAAACGTTTATTTGAAATTCCTGTTTTAGCACGTCTGACATTCTTTAAGATGATTGCGGTAAACTCATTCAAGCCGTACTTTTCGGCATAAGCTGTAAGAACCGGTAATTCAGGTTTCGCTTTAGAGCTGTCTGCAATTTCCATAAGTTCAAGCACAAGCGGTAGGTAATTACGCTCAGCTTCGCTGATAAAAGTTTCATCAAAGCTGTATCTGTCATATATATTAGCCGCCATACAAACTACTATATCCCATACGCCATCGGAGTAATATGTTTTCCTGCACGGCATCATTTCCGCATTTGCCCGATCAAACTTCAGTTCAAAATCTTCATCACCTCGTTCTTCGCTCCATACTGAGAAATGAATCACATTTTCATTTTCATCAATGCACATCTCATAGACAAGCACATAGCTGTCTTCAGGCATTGTATATTCGGTTTTAACTTTGTCAAGGCAAATCTTTAAAATGAAACCTTCCATATCAAAGAGAACAACCGCATTGTTTTCTTCCGTTCCGGTCAGATATATATTGCAATAGAATAACGAATCGTCATTGAATTTGCTGAATATTTTTTGCGTGAGCTTATCAATATTATTCATAACTGCCTCCTGTATTATTTTGTACTTACATTTTACCATAACTGCGCCGACAGTGCAACCACAAACGCAAAAACACCGCAGTGGAAACACTGCGGTGAATGTTAATGTGGGAAGCTCCTGAATAAAGAACAGCCTCTCGTTTTTGCCATATTAACCTGCTTACTTCTTCTTTATAACCGTTCCCTGTCTTGTTTCCTCGACGGTATAGCCCATTGCGGTTATCTTATCTCTAAGCTCATCGGCAAGTGCGAAATTCTTATCCTTTCGTGCCTGCTTTCTCTGCTCGGCAAGCTCAAGAATTTCAGCAGGAAGCTCATCATTTGTATCGGCGGGCTTTTCATTTACCGTCTTTGCCTTTTCGATAAGCGACAGTGAAAGCACCTTGTCGAAGTCAGCAATAAGTGCCAGCTTTGTTGCGGGTGTTGTGTCAGCCTTTAATACGTCATACAGCGCAGTGATTGCAAGCGATGTGTTTATATCGTTGTCCATAGCGGCGGTGAAGCCCTCACGGAGCTTATCGTAAGCCGCCTTGTCAACCTCGCCCTGCTCCGCCTTTAAAAGCTGTGCTATCTTAGCGACCAGCTTTTCGTATGCGCCCTTTGCGTTGTCAAGATTTTCATAAGAGAATACGAGCGACTTTCTGTAGTGTGACAGCAGGCAGAAGAAACGGTATATCACGGGGTCGTAGCCCTTGCTTTCAAGCAGGGATACCGTAAGGAATTCACCCTTCGACTTGCTCATCTTGCCGCTGTTTGTATTGAGGTGATGAACGTGGAACCAGTAGTTGCACCACTTATGACCGAGATAAGCCTCACTCTGTGCTATCTCATTTGTGTGGTGGGGGAATGCGTTGTCGATGCCGCCGCAGTGAATGTCAAGATATTCACCGAGATGCTTCATGCTTATGCAGCTGCACTCGATATGCCAGCCGGGGTAGCCTACTCCCCACGGGCTGTCCCACTTGAGTTCCTGATCGTCAAACTTTGACTTTGTGAACCACAGAACGAAGTCTGCCTTGTTTCTCTTGTTGCCGTCCTCCTCAACGCCTTCACGAACGCCAACCGCAAGGTCTTCCTCCTTGAAATCGTTGAAAACATAATATTTTTCGAGTTTGGAGGTATCAAAATAGATATTTCCGCCTGCTTCGTAAGCGTAGCCCTTTTCGATAAGGGAAGAAATTACCTTGATGAAATCTGCGATACAGTGCGTTGCAGGCTCTACAACATCGGGACGCTTGATATTCAGCTTCGTGCAGTCCTCAAAGAAAGCGTCTGTGTAATACTTTGCTATCTCCATAACTGTCTTATGCTCACGCTTTGCGCCCTTCAGCATCTTGTCATCGCCTGTATCTCCGTCGCTTGTCAGATGTCCTACATCGGTAATGTTCATTACACGCTTTACATCGTAGCCGACATAGCGCAGGTACTTTTCAAGCACATCCTCCATAATGTAGCTGCGGAGATTTCCTATGTGTGCAAAGTGGTACACGGTAGGTCCGCAGGTGTACATATTTACCTTGCCCTCAACATTCGGCACGAATTCTTCCTTTTTGTGTGACAGTGAATTATATAACTGCATTTTCTTATCCTCGCTTTTATTTAATATTGTTTTCTTTAAGTTCTTCTCTTAGCAGATCTATCTCGCTCTGCATTGTTTCAAGCCTGCTCTGCAAGGCACATATCTGCTGTGCCACAGGGTCGGGAATGTGTATCTGGTCAAGGTCGCAGGCATTTACCCTCTGACCGTCACGGCGGACTATCCTTGCAGGAACGCCGACCGCAGTTGAGTTAGGCGGTACCTCCGACAGCACAACGGCATTTGCGGCTATCTTTGCGTTATCGCCCACCTTGAAAGGACCGAGAACCCTTGCTCCCGAGCCTACCATTACATTGTTGCCGAGCGTGGGGTGACGTTTACCGGTATCTTTACCCGTACCGCCGAGCGTTACGTTCTGATAAAGCGTGCAGTAGTCGCCTATCTCGGTAGTTTCGCCTATTACAACGCCGCTTCCGTGGTCGATAAACAAGCCTTTTCCTATCGTTGCGCCGGGGTGTATCTCTATACCCGTTTTTCGCAAAGCACGCTGTGATATCCACCTTGCAATGAAATAATGCTTTTTAAGATACCATTTATGCGCCCTGCGGTATGCCCTTACAGCCTTGAAGCTGGGATACAGGAAAAACACCTCGAGATCGCTCTTTACGGCAGGATCTCGTTCTCTGACCGATTTTATATCCGCTTTAATTTTATCGAACATATGTTTCCTACCCTTCTCCGAAAATAAAAACGCCCTCGTCTGCATAACAGACGAAGGCGATATTTCTATCACGGTTCCACTTCGCTTCGGAGCTTACACTCCCTTTATGTCTTTAACGCAGACTACACGGGCAGAGATACTGATAAGTCTAACGTTCCCTCTGCCGACCCGGATAAAAAATCCGTACAGCCGCACTTCGCCGTAAATCAGTCTGCCGTCTTTCACCTTACACGGCTCTCTGTGAAACTTTTTTCCGGTTACTCTTGCCATACACGGTCTTTGCACTTATGCTTCATTATATGTTTAGTGTATCATAAATGCAACGCTGTGTCAAGCGAAAAATCAAATATGCCGTTACTCCGAAATATTCTTTGCAACAGGCAGTCTTACGCAGACAAGAGTTCCCTTGCCAAGCTCGCTGTCAAGCGTCACCGTGCCGCCGTAGCAGTTGACGATATGCTTTACTATGGAAAGGCCCAGACCGGTACTGCCCTCTTTTGTGCTTCTGCCCTTATCCACTCTGTAGAAACGCTCAAACACACGGTTAAGCGACTCCTTAGGGATGCCTATGCCGTTATCCCTTACATAGATACAGCCTGTCTCGCCCACATCGTGAAGCGTTATCTCTACTCTGCCGCCGTCCTTGTTGTACTTTATAGCGTTGCTGACTATGTTTTCGACAAGCTCGTATATGTGCTTGTATGCGGCACGGACGGTAAAGCTGTCGCCGGACAGTTCTATCGTGACGTTCTTTGCGCAAGCCGCAGGCTCCAGACATTCCTTTACCGCTGTGCATATCTCGGACAGCTTACAGTCGGTCACTTCCTCGGCTGTGGTCTTATTTTCAAGGGAGGATATTTCAAGAATGTCGCTGATTATTGTTGACATTCTCTTTGCCTCGGTAAGAATTTTTCCGATATAATAATCCTTCTTATCCTTAGGCACAAGTCCGTTTTCAAGAAGCTCGGCAAAGCCCGAAATTGCCGTGAGAGGCGTTTTCAGCTCGTGACCGGCATTTGCGAAGAAGTCGGCTTTTAGCTGTTCAGACATACGCTTGTCGGTAACGTCACGGATAACCATAAGTCCGCCGTGCATTGCATCTATTCCGCTTTTGGATACGGGGAATACCTGCACGAGCAAAATCCTTCCGTCAACTGTGCTTTCTATGGTTACCGTCCTGTCTTCATTTGCCGCTTTTTCCGCTCCGCTGATCATCTCGGGCTTTCTTGCAAGCTCGGGTACGGTCAAGGCGCCGCTTTCCTCAGAAGCGCCGAGCAGCTTAAGACCGGCACGGTTTATCGAAATTACCGAAAGATCGTTATCGTAAAGAATTACACCGTCCTGAAGGCTTTCAAGTATGAAGCGTTCCTTTTCACGCTCGTTTTCAAGCGTCTTCATATTATCCTGTATGCTTTTACGCATAAAATTGAACATTGTGACAAATTCATCAAGTTCGGGGTACTTATGCGACGGTATCTCCTCAAGTTCCGCAGAGATTTTTTCGTCACCGACATATTTCATACCGCTCATAGCCTTTGATATGCTGTTTATCGGCTTCATTATCTGGCGGGCAACACTGCTGACCGCTATAAGTCCTGCTATTATGCCTATTGCGGCGGCTATCAGCATGGGCGCTATGAACATTGACGCAAAATCCATATAGCTGTTTATATTGTAGCTTATTCTGATTATATCGTCATCCTTAACCTTCATAGCGGCATAAATCTGATTTTTGCCAAGCGTCTTTGAGTATCTTACGGCTACTCCGCTTCCTGTAAGTTCTGCCTGCTTTATCTCCTCACGGGTGCTGTGGTTATCGTCCGGCTCACCGTCGATATAGGTGTCTACAAATACAGTTCCGTCCTTATTGATAAAGCTCACTCTGGCGTTTCCGACAAGTGAGCTTAATCTGTTCGCAAGGTCATAGTCGTGGTCGGTTTCGTCCTCATATATCACACGGATAAGTCCGAGAGAAGTCAGCATATCGCTTTTTCTGACGTTCTGCTCCGTGCTTGAAAGAAGTGCGGTAGCAGATACAACGCATACCGACATAACTATCGCAATTACTATAAGAAAACGTACTATAAGTGCTTTTTTCATCTGTACGTCCTCCTGTTATTCTCCTATAAATCTGTAGCCTACTCCTCTTACCGTTTTGATAAGATGAGCGTTCTCGGCATCATCGCTGAGTTTTTTTCTGAGCGTTCCTATGTGCATATCGAGCGTTCTTGTTTCACCGACAAAATCTATGCCCCACACTTTCGTGAGAAGCTCCTCACGGCTGACTACTCTCGCCCTGTTCTTAAGAAGATACAAAAGAAGCTCGTATTCCTTCAACGTAAGCTCTATCGGTCTGCCGTCACGGCTCACCTCTCTGAGAGATGTGTTTACCGTTATGCCGCCTGCCGTAATCTTATCGGAAACGCTGTCAGACGTGCTTCTGCCGGAACGCCTTAAAAGCGCCTTTATTCTTGCGGCAAGTTCCATAATGCCGAACGGCTTTGTGAGATAATCGTCTGCGCCGTTTTCAAGCCCGAACACCTTGTCTATCTCGGCCGATTTTGCTGTCAGCATAAGTATCGGCGTATTCTTTGTATGCTCGTTTTCACGAAGAATCTTCACCGCCTGCACACCATCCATACCCGGCAGCATTATGTCGAACAGGAATATATCCGGCACCTGCTTTTCGGTTGCGGCAAGACAATCCTCCGCACTGACAAAGCTCTCCACCTCGTATGAATAAGCCGAAAGAGCGACCGTCACAAGCTCTCTTATACTGTCGTCGTCCTCTGTAATATAGATACGTTCAGCCATTGTATCAGCCTCCAAAGTTTATATAATACGGGTATTCTTGTATTCTCCCGTCTTGAAGAATTCCACCCACTCGCAGATATTTACCGCATGGTCGGCTATTCTTTCAAGATATTTTACTATCATAAGGGCATCGACCGCAACATCACCGCTGCAATGCTCGCTCTTTATAAGTTCTACTATGCGGTTTCTTATAGAAACGAACAGCTCGTCAACCTCATCGTCAGCCTTTATCGTTTCATTTGCAAGCTCCATATCGGTTGTTACGAATGAATCTATAGAGTGTGAAACCATTATTATTACCTTTTCGCTCATAGTCTGTATCTCTTTTACTATGTGCATAATAGCGGATACGTCTGCGGTAAGGCTGATCTCCGCAATATCTGCGGCATTGTCGGCTATACGCTCCATATCAGTCACCATTTTGAGCGCCGCTGAAACCTTACGAAGATCTCTTGCGACAGGCTGTTCACGAAGTATTATAGACAGGCACTGGCTCTCAATGTTCTTTTCTTCCTCATCTACCGCTCTGTCGCCGTCTACTACCTTTTTTGCAAGAACGGCATCGCTGTCACGCAGTGCTGTGATAGCTGAAGCTATCGCCTCCTCTATCATTCCGCCCATACGGATAAGATCGTTATTCAGCTTGCCGAGCTTATGTTCAAATGTTTCTCTCATTTCTGTTTGCCCTTTCTAATATAATATCACACATAACGTATAAAATCAACCGAAACGTCCTGTGATATAATCTTCCGTCCGCTTATCAACGGGGCGTGAAAACAGTTCGTCTGTCGGTGCGTACTCGACCATCTCTCCTACAAGAAAGAAAGCCGTGTAGTCCGAAATTCTTGTTGCCTGCTGCATATTGTGAGTTACAATAGCTACCGTGTACTTTTCCTTGAGCGTGTTCATAAGCTCCTCGATTTTAAGCGTTGATACAGGGTCGAGTGCCGATGTAGGTTCGTCCATAAGGATGACCTCAGGCTGAACGGCGATTGCTCTTGCGATACAGATTCTCTGCTGCTGACCGCCCGAAAGACTGAGTGCGGATTTATGAAGTCTGTCCTTTACCTCGTCAAAAACAGCCGCACCGATAAGGCTCTCTTCGACTATCCTGTCAAGCTTTGCCTTGCTCTTTATGCCGTGTACTCTCGGTCCGTATGCTATGTTATCGTAAATGCTCATCGGGAAGGGGTTAGGCTTCTGGAACACCATTCCTATCCTGCGGCGCAGTACGTTAGTATCAACGCCGTCAGCGTAGATGTCCTCGCCGTCAAGCAGGAACTGACCTGTTATCTTACAATCCGGCACAAGATCGTTCATACGGTTAAGGCTTTTCAGATATGTGGATTTGCCGCAGCCCGAAGGACCGATGAAGGCGGTTATCTTATTTGTCTTTATATCAAGGTTTATGTCCTTGAGAGCGTGATTTTCTCCGTAATACAGATTTACATTTCTTGTACAGAGCTTCACATCGCTCTGAGGTACGATTATATCTGACATTGTTTATCCTCTTTTCTTTTACGGCATTATACCGAGCGTTTCTTTCTTATTCTGTAAGCGACCAGCTTTGCGCATATGTTGATTATAAGCACTGTTACAAGCAGTACAAGCGCTGTAGAGAATGCGTACTTCATTTCGGCACCGCCACGCTGTGCGTACTGGTAAAGCTGAACAGTAAGCGAGCCGCCCTGATTCATCACCTTGCCGAAAATATCGCCGAGCGAATTTATACCTACCTCAGCGGCAATACCTGCTGTGAAGATAAGTGCCGCAGACTCACCTACTATTCTGCCTATGGACAGAATTACCGAGGTCAGTATACCGTCTATACAGCTTGGAAGAACAACGGTCCTTATAGTATGCCACTTAGGTGCGCCAAGTCCGACAGCACCCTCTCTGTAGCCCATAGGAACGGTCTTTATAGCTTCCTGCGTGGTACGGATTATGGTGGGCAGTACCATTATTGACAATGTCAGCGCACCTGTAAGCAGTGAGTAGTTTACCTTGAAGATATTGTAGAAGAACACACTGCCGAAAAGTCCGTATATGATTGAGGGGATACCTGCAAGCGTTTCGGTAGTGAATTCGATAATTCTTGTAAGTCTGCCCTGCTTTGCGTACTCGGTAAGATATATTGCCGCACCTACACCGACAGGTGTTGCGATGATAAGCGTAATCACTACAAGATAAAGCGTATTGATTATATTGCCGAGTACGCCGTAGTTTTCATAAGGATATGAGAACGCCGGAGTTGTAAGGAAGTTCAGGCTCATTCCATCTGTGCCTTTTACGGCTATGTATATAATCATACCGAGCGTCAGCGCAACGACTATGCCGGACGAAAGAAAAATCAGAGCCTTCAGCACTATGTCGCTTACTCTTCTGCGCTTTTTAGTAAGAGAATTCGTAACTGCTTTTGCCATAATCTATCACGCCTTTCCTGCGGTCTTTGCCGCTTTTTCCTTTTTGCCGCCCTTTTTGAGAATGCCGTTGAGTATCAGATTTATTATCATAATGAACACGAACAGCACAAGTCCTATCGCAAAGAGCGCCTCTCTGTGAAGTCCGCTCGAATACGGGAATTCGGCAACGATACCTGTTGTGAGGAATTTTACCGATGAGAACAGCTCCGGCATATTTGCACTGTTGCCTGCAACAAGGATAATAGCCATAGCCTCGCCTATCGCTCTGCCGACACCGAGAACGACACCGGACGCAATACCCGACTTTGCGGCGGGGATAACTACCTTGAAGATAGTCTGTATCTTCGTTGCTCCCAGTCCGTAGCTTGCCTCTCTGTATTCAGAAGGAACGGCGGATATTGCGTTCTCCGAAATGTTTATGATAGTGGGGAGTATCATTATGGCAAGTACGATTATGGCACTTGCGAGATTTGCGCCGCCTGTGAACTGATGTGTAGGATCATTTGCGTAAATGACCTCCTCCAGTGCATACATAAGCGGCTTTACAAGATTTGCGCCGAGCAAACCGTATATAACCGACGGGATACCCGCAAGAAGCTCGACCGCAGGCTTTACTACGTTCTTCATAGCCTTAGGTGCAAGCTCGGACAGGAACACCGCTGTGAGAAGTCCTATCGGAACACCGATCACTATTGCGCCGAGAGTACCGAATACCGACGTGAGAATCAACGGAAGGATACCGAACTGTTCTTTCTTTGCGTACCATGTGTCGCCGAACAGGAAATCAGTGATTCCGATTTTTCCTATGGCGGGAGCACCCGATATTATCATATAAATTGTTATCATCAGGACGCACGCTACCGCTGTGATCCCACACACGGTAAATATGTACTTCATTACACGCTCTGTAACGTTTGTGAATCCCGATTTTTTACTTCTTATAGCAGATCTCTGCTTTCTGACCGCGCCTACCGCAACTGCTGCGCCGCTTGTCTTTTCCAAGTAAACCATCCTTTCAGGGCTATACATACTTATACAGCAAATTCCGGTAACGGATTGCTACCGGAAAAGTGCTTACTGTATAGGAATTATCGACTTGTTTTTACTTTACGGGAACTGCACCCTGTGCAAGTACGAGTGCCTGACCTTCTTCCGAGAGAATGAAGTCAATGTAAGCCTTAACGAGCTTGTTATCGGAACCCTTGAGTGTTGCGCAGATAAAGGGTCTCTGTACTTCGTAAGCGCCGCTCTTTACGTTTTCTTCTGTAGCTTCAACGCCGCCGATCTTAAGTGCCTTTACTGTTTCGTCAACGTTTGCAAGTGAAGCGTAACCGATAGCACCGTCTGTTGTTGCAACTGCGTTGATAACCGAACCTGTAGACTCAAGTTCCTGTGCGTACTTCGGTTCCTTGTCGCCCATTACGATAGACTCGAAACCGTCTCTTGTACCTGAACCGTCCTCACGGCCTATAACTACGATAGCCTTGTCATCTCCGCCAAGCTCCTTCCAGTTTGTAATCTCGCCGGAATATACCTTTGCGAGATCCTGGAGTGTGATGTCTTCGAGCTTGTTTACGGGGTTTACTACGAGAGCGATACCGTCAAGTCCTACTACTGTAGCGTCAAGCTTTTCAGCTTCTTCGTCCTTGAGCTTTCTTGATGAGTTACCGATGTCGCACTTGCCTTCTGACGCTTCCTGGATGCCTGTACCTGAACCTGTGAGGTTTAAGTTAACTGTTACACCCTTGTTCTTTTCCATAAATGCACCGTTAACAGCCTTGATAACCTTTTCCATTGATGTTGAGCCGTTCATTGACAGTGTGCCGCTGAGTTCCTCTGTAGCTGTAGATGATACTTCAGAAGATGTGCCTGCTACGCTGCTTGTTGCAGTTTGGGAACAGCCTGTTGCTGCAGCAACTATTGCTGCGCCTGCGATAAGTGATATTAACTTCTTGTTCATGTTGTTGTCCTTTCTTAAGGGGCATACCCCTCGGAGTTTTCCTGATACTCCATAATATTTATGTACGTTTTTTATCTGTCGTTCGGTTTCCCTCCCGGCTACATTTCATATTATAGTCAGAACACGCTTTACATTAAAGCAAGGAATGGTATAAAGTCGGTAAAGTTTTTGTAAAGCCGCATATTCCGCATAGCAAAGCCAAACTATACACCGACTTTACATTTTTGCCGTGCGACTTTACATTCGATTTTTAACGCTTTACGGTTTTCGGCCGTCACTCTAAATAGCTTTATATCTTGATTTGACGGTTAATTTATGGTAGAATAATATCAAAAGTTACACGAAAGAAGGTATAATATGCCACACTCATCGGGCGGAGGCTCTCACGGGGGCGGAAGCCACCACTCCTCCTCATCGCACAGTTCGTCACACCGTTCATCATCGGGAGGCGGCTCAAGCAGAATAAGAACCAGCCACACATATTTCCCCGGTGCAAGAAGATTCGTCTACTACAGAAACGGCGTTCCGAACTACGTCTACTCGGACACCGACCTTTCAAAAGGTCCGAGCAAGCTGAGATTTTTAATGCTCATATTCTATGTACCGTTTGTTCTGGCGGCATTCTTGATGATATTCACGTCTTTCGGCGTACCCGAAAAGCTGAAGGTAGATTATAACTCGCAGATAGTCATACAGGACGACGCTCAGGTACTCGGAGATACAACGAAGCTCGGCGACGCACTTGAGGATTTCTTCAACACAACAGGTATTTCTCCTGCGGTAATAACTGTGTACAATTCCGACTGGGAGGACAACTATACCGACCTTGAGAAGTACGCTTATGAGCTTTATGTAAACCGGTTCTATGACGAAAAGCACTGGCTGATAGTGTATTCTCAGCCGAAAGATCCCGATGACGAATTCAACAACTGGTACTGGGAGGGTATGCAGGGCGATGATACCGACAGTATCATTACTTCATCCGTAGCATACGATTTTACAAACGATCTGCACAAGAGGCTGCTTGTCGAGGGAACAAAGGTAAATGACGCTATCACCGACAGCTTCAACGCACTTACTCCTACCGTAATGAAGTTCAGATTTGAGGGCGAAACCTTCGGAATAGGAATCTTTATGCTCCTGTTCGTCTGCGTTCACGCATTCTTTATGGTATTCTTCCGACCTGACGCAAAGAAATATAAGGGAGCAAAGGAAGTGCCTCTTGACGGCTACTATGGTCCTCAGCAGACTGCACCGCAGCCGCAATCTGTCGTAATGAAACAGGCCTCCTGCGAATACTGCGGAGGTGTCTATACCGTAGGCAGCTGCAACGCCTGCCCTCACTGCGGCGCACCTATTCAGCCGCAGGATTACACTGTTCCCGTACATAACGTCACGAGTACAGCAAACACAACAGATACAACAAACACAAACACGCATTAACAATCATTGAGGTATAATATGAACGGCTCAAGAATAACCGATTCACCGATAGGCGCTGTACTGCTTATAATCGGCTCAGTCATAGCGGTTATGGCGCTTGTCTGTGTCATCATTCAGCTTTACAAAAATCATATTTCAGACAGAAGTATGTGTCGTGAAATTTACGGTACAGATAAGCCTGCCAAGCATAAAAGTGTGCCGAAAAAATTAAAGGCTCTCGAAGAATGTTTTCGGGAGCTTGATATTCCGCCGGTTTATTCGTTCACGGGTAATTGCTACTGCGAACATTTCACGATAACGGCGAAACGTGAATTTATATTTTATGTATGCTGTCACACGGTTGGCGGCGAAACGCTTGACAAAAAGCTGTTTTTAAATTCAGAAAAAGCAAGGCGGTACATTTTCCGTGAGGTTATGGATATAGTTCTGAACAGTTACGGAGAAGAAGGGTATCAGGTATACGCTTCAAAGCTCACTGCCGAGGAAAAAGCAATGCTCGGTATATAATCCGCAGGATTTAAGCCGCATATAAACGCAAAAATCCCCTCCGCTTTTGCGGAGGGGATAGCAGACTGTCGATAAACCTCTTGATTATATAAAAATGGGGTCGCAGG